>ERZ773061.572-NODE-572-length-14828-cov-5.358966_pt1 | contig 14828 bp, 14 predicted proteins | sample MGYA00580627_ERZ773061 | MGnify/ENA primary metagenome ERZ773061 (study PRJEB29015, sample SAMEA2738119) | human oral metagenome | biome: human oral; feature: human-associated habitat; material: saliva | place: China | collected 2223 ...
AAAGATGACCTAATCAACTGTGCGGGGGTGGGAAAACGAACTCTTTTTAACCAGTCAGGGTTCTTTCCCACTCCTTTTATTTTATATACTACAATTGTAGATTTCTGGAAAGGAGATAAAACATATGGTAAGAAGGAATCCAAGAAAGACTACTCACCAGCAATAGCGTATTCTTGACGCATTCGAAAATGAACATATAGCTGAAATTATTCTAGCTAAGCGTGAGTTTACTGATGTAAAGACTACCAAGTTGCGCGTGGCTGCATATCGTAGGGGGAGCAACTTTGATGAATCACAGTCTGGGAGTTTTGGACTTCAGAAACAAACCTATACTGAAAAGATTAACAACAATTCAGACTAGGAACTTGCTGGTATTTATGCGGACCAAGGTGCTTCAGGTACAACTATTAAGCGGCGTGAGCAATTTAAACAGATGATTGATGACTGCCGTGAAGGTAAATCGATTTAATAATTGTAAAGAGCGTTAGTCTGTTTGCCCGTAATCAGTTATACTTTATTGGTATCTATCAAGAACTTAAGGCTCTACCAAATCCAGTGGGAATTTATAACGAGGATATCAATCTCAATACCCTAGATACAAATAGTCAGTTTATTATTGGAGTTATGTCCATCGTTGCTCAAGGTGAAAGTGAGCAAAAGAGTGCATCAATCACTTGGTTGGTAATAGAACGATTTAAGAGAGGAATACCAATCATTCCCACTCATAATTTACTCGGCTATACAAAACCAATATGGACGTATTGTGATATATGAGTCAGAAGCAAAAATAGTCCGATTCATTTATGACTCATATATCGATGGCATGTCTGTTCGAGAGATTGTAGAGTCATTAATGGATAGTCACATTCCTACAGTCATAGGACTAGATAATTGGTCTAACCTAGCAATCTATAACATTCTTAAGAATGAGAAGTACAAGGGTGAAATCATCATTTAAAAGACTTTTACTGTTGATTGCTTCAGTCATAAGTCTCGTAAAAACAATGGTGAGAAGCCTAAGTATCATCTAAAAAATGGAATTCGCTCAATCATACCAGGATCTAGATGGGAATTAGTGCAAGAACTTCTTAAACTGCCAAGAAGATCGAAAACTACAAATAAAGCGATTGCACCAAAACTCTACATCAAAAAGCTTAAAACAGGTAAGTTGAGGAAGTATATTGTACTTGACCCTAGTTGGAAAACTAAGGATATCAAAGAAGTATTTAAATAAGAAAGAGGAAAACTATGAGTTTTAAAGATTTTAGATTAGAAGTAGTAACCGTTGAACGTGCATCATTCGATTATAGCATGACGATTAATAAAAACTTTGTCACTTTTAGTAAGGGAATTGTACAAGAACTTGATTACCTTGCACAGGTTTTAATTGCTTTCAATAAGGAAACTAAGGTTATGGGAATTCAAGTTTGCCGTGCTAAAACTAGAGGTTCGTTCAAATTTTCAAAACCAGAGGATGAGCAGAAGGGGATTGTGCAAGTTATGAATAAGAACCTGAAAGAAATCTTGCTTCATTCATATCATGCCAGAGTAGAAAAGCGATAAACGTTATAAAATCGAGGGTATCCATTTACCAGAGGATAAGGCATTCGTCTTTGAATTAACTAAATTTGAAGAACTGCCTGACTTTCGTAAGAACGAATCAGATGTTAAGAAATAATTAAGTTGGAGCCCCTATACTATAGTCACTCCTAAATAACTTTATCTTTTTCACAATCTCCTAAAGTAATATTACTATTGTTGTGGTCTTGCTTTTTTAATATTTTATGTAAGCGCGTTCGTGGTATAATATAGTCAGATAATGCTCAGGAGAAATTAATATGCAAAATGATATTCAACCATCACTACAGACTATAGTATTACTAGTGGTCATAGATGATTGCATTTAAAATTGACTAATATGATAAATTTATAAATAGAAAGGAAACCGAGTTAAAAAGTTATGGTAACATATCATTTAAAATCTAAGTCTGACAATGGAGGGGACACATACCATTTAGATAATATCGAATTATTATCACATATTGATTTTCACAGTATATTTGAAGAAATTTCTAGTTCGGCTAAAATCGACATCGTTACCTACAGTTTTTATGATGATGAATTTGTAAAAGAACTTTTCCGTGAAAAAAGAAATGTTAGAGTCCTATTAAGTAAAATACATAAGCAAAGTCAACATTATGCAGATTTAATTCGGGAGATTGTATCTAATTCAGAGGTGATTCAAGTCGAAAAGACCCATGCTAAAATTATTCTAGCTGAGCCTAATTTTGTGTATCTAGGATCTCAAAATATTGATCAGTCAGACTGGTTTCAGACCGGTGTTATTATTCGGGATCAAGATATCTATAATTATTATCTCAATATTGTGGATGATTTAGCAAACGGGAAACCGCCTTACAATTTTTCACATAAAAGTTCGGATTATGTTTCACCAAATTATACTAAAATTCCTTATGAGCCCTTTAAACCGTCAATTTCATCAAAAACATTGCATAATGTTGAAGTTAAATTCTCTAAACAGTTAAATTGGAATCAAAAATTCAATGGATTACATAATAGAAAAATTATTATTACGACCTATACACTCCCAAATTTAGACTACATTCGCACAATGTTAAAAAAACTCTTTAAACAGCAAAACGATGTAACAATCTATGCAAATTCAATAGCTTTACCAACGCTAAAGAATCTTAAGAATGAATTTCAAAACTTAATTTTTGAAACAAGACCAAATTTACATTCAAAGATGGTTTTAGTTGATGATAACATCGTATGGATTTCATCTCAAAATTTCGGGACAAGCGCTTGGTTCGAGAATACATTGAATATTAAGAGTGATGCTGCTTATTGCTTTTTTGAGACTACGCTAAGGGAGTTCCTACTAGACAAATAATCAATTGTTACGTTGAAATTTATTTCGTTTATAAATAGGAAGTTGATTAAAATAAACGATGTTCCTAAATATTGTATTTCAAATCATTTAGATGATTTGAAAGTTTATGTTTTCAATATAAGGTGCTGTATTATTTGGTGTTATAGCAATTATGATAGTTCTTATTGCTTGCGGTCTTCCTTTGGGAGAATATACAATGGGCGGATAACATAAAATCTTACCTAAAAAATTTAAAGTTTCGGCAGTCATTTCGATAGCTATCCAAATTTTTGCAATGATCATTGTTTTGTAAGCTGGAGGTTTTATTTCCTTGTGGCTGTCTTTTAAGGTTACTAAATATATTTGTTTCTTCTTTGCCGCTTACCTATCTTTGAATACGATTATGAACATGATTTCAAAAAGTAGGAAAGAAAAATATGTTATGACTCCGATTTTACTTATAGCCGGAATATGTTTTTGGATAACGGCATTTAAGATGTAATATTTAGAAAATAATGTTGAACGCGTAGGTAGTTAATATCATGAACTTTTGCATAGAATTTTAAAGAATATATTGTGTTAAGTTTTGAAAAGAACATTATAAGCCTTGTCTCCAAGGCTTATAATATTCTCTGCTATACCTCCTATTCCCAAACTTGAACAATAGCTTGCAATCATTTTTTTAAAATAGTATACTAGAGTCACATTGTGAAAACGTTTGCTTTGAAAGTTAAAAGAGAGAGTTTAGGAGACAAGATATGGAATTAGCAGCCATTTATCACAGACCGGAGTCGGAGTATGCCTATCTTTATAAAGAAGGTCAAGTGCATATCAGAATTAGGACTAAGAAAGAGGATATAGAGAAAATCGTTTTGTACTATGGGGATCCTTTTATCTTTATTGAGGATTCTTATGAATATGTGAAAGAGATGGTCAAGGTGACCTCTGATGCTCTATTTGATTATTGGCAAGTAGCTGTCTCTGTGCACTTTGCTAGGCTCCAGTATCTGTTTGAGCTTAAGGATAAAGAAGGCCAAAGTATCTTGTATGGAGATAAAGGTTTCACTGACAATAGTCCAGAAAACCTTGCTTTAGAGGGCAATGGTTTTAAACTCCCTTATATTCACGAAATTGATGGTTGCCAGGTTCCTGGCTGGGTTTCAAAAACGGTCTGGTATCAGATTTTTCCAGAACGATTTGCTAATGGAAATGCTGTGCTTTCACCAGAAGGAGCTCTAGATTGGGATTCGTCAATCACACCTAAAACTACGGATTTCTTTGGTGGAGATTTGCGGGGTATTATTGACCATCTGGATTATTTGCAAGGCTTAGGGATTACAGGGCTCTATCTCTGCCCCATCTTTGAATCACCAAGCAATCACAAGTACAATACGACGGATTACTTTGAAATTGATCGACACTTTGGGGACAAGGAGAATTTCCGTCAACTGGTGGAGCAAGCTCATCAACGTGGCATGAAGGTGATGCTGGATGCGGTTTTCAATCATATGGGCGATCAATCTGCTCAATGGCAGGATGTTCTCAAGTATGGTAAAAAATCAGCGTATAAAGACTGGTTCCACATTCAAAAGTTCCCAGTGACGAATGACAAGCTTATGAATCCCAAAGAACTGACTTATCATACCTTTGCCTTTGCCAGCTATATGCCTAAGTTAAATACGGCCAATCCTGAGGTGAAAGACTATCTCTTAAGCGTTGCGACCTATTGGATTGAATATTTTGATATTGATGCTTGGAGATTGGACGTGGCCAATGAGGTTGATCACCAATTCTGGAGAGATTTTCGGAAGGCCGTTTTGGCCAAAAAGCCTGACCTTTATATTCTTGGAGAGGTTTGGCATACCTCTCAGCCTTGGCTAAATGGTGATGAATTTCATGCTGTCATGAACTATCCCCTATCGGATAGTATCAAGGACTACTTTTTGCGTGGGTGCAAGAAGACCAGTCAATTCATAGCTGAGATCAATTGTCAGTCCATGTACTACAAGCAGCAGATTTCTGAGGTCATGTTTAATCTCTTGGATTCGCATGATACGGAGCGCATCTTGACGACAGCTCAAGGTGATATCCAGCTTGTCAAATCCGCACTCGCCTTTCTCTTTTTACAAAGAGGGACGCCTTGTATCTATTATGGGACCGAGCTAGAATTGGGTGGAGGTATGGACCCAGATTGTAGACGGGTCATGCCTTGGGACCGGGTTTCCAATGACAATGATATGCTCAATTTTATGAAGAACTTGATTCAGCTTCGCAAGGAAATTACGGAAATTATTCAGCATGGGAAATTTAGCTTAGAAGAAATCGAACTTGATGTACTGGCTTTAGAGTGGGAACATGATCATAAAGCAATCCGGGCTATCTTTAATCAGTCCAAAGAAAATTATATTTTAGACAGAGATTCAGCTGATTTGGTGAGTCATTGCCAAACTGGTGACGAGAAACTTGTCATCTTACCAAAGGGATTTGTAGTTTATTGTGATGAGTCTAAAAGGTAATGGAGTAGAAACAAAGGAATCCGAACAAACAAGGTATTAAAAATTCCTTCTTTAAAAGTGGTAAAATTTTTTCATGGTGGTGTAAGATGAAATCAAAAGAACTTCTGAAGAAAAAGTTGATTAATCTAGCTAGTGGAGAGTTAGTTGCTGTTTTAGTATTTTGGATGAATTTTTTCCTGCTTAAAAAGTGGATTCTCACTACTAAAGCCTTCATTTCTATTTCTTTCTCCTTGTTTCTCCTAACTTTTATCTTGATACAAGGTTCCGTTTTTTGGTGGATTTTAATCAATAGGATTTCCAATTCGAGATTTGCTGTAAAGTATACTGGAAAGATTTACAAGATATTGAAGAAATTGGATTTTATTTTACTAGCTACTGCAATTTTTGTGATATTATTTAATCACGGAGAGTTTTCTACGTTTATCATTTCTTTTTCAATTTGGATGTTAGCTCTTATAGAGTGGATAAATTACTATCTATTGCAATTGTCATACAGCTTGAATCCTGCTGTTTTATGGAGATACATTAGACGTAGGAAGTTGAAAAAGAGTAAAATAGCAAAGGAAATTGAGAAAATCTTATAATGCTGATGATTTCCAAGAGCTGAAAGACACAAAGGAGTGCAATCTTATGCCTAGACCGAAAACTAAAGAAGATTTGCTGTTAGCTGCTAAGGAAAACTATGAGAAACTACAAACTCTCATTTCTAAGATGTCTGATAAAGAGTTAAATACGCCCTTTGATTTTTCTCGGGATGAAAAGAAGAAAGAGGCCCATTGGAGACGAGATAAAAATCTAAGAGATGTTTTGATTCACCTCTATGAATGGCATCAGCTCTTGTTGAATTGGGTGCATGCCAATCAAGAGGGACAAGAGCAACCTTTTCTTCCTGCTCCCTACAACTGGAGGACCTATGGAGAGCTGAATCTGGAATTTTGGAAGAAACATCAGAATACTTCTCTAAAAGAGGCAACTGAGATTTTTCATCAGTCGCATCAAGATGTTTTGGACTTGGCAGACACATTTACAAATGAAGAATTGTTTTCAAAAAATGTCTATAAATGGGTCGGAGGCACTGTGCTAGGTTCCTATTTTGTAAGTGCTACTTCCAGCCATTATGACTGGGCCATGAAAAAATTGAAGGCTCATCAGAAAAATTGTAAGGCAAAATAGTCTGTAGAAGACAAGAATTAAAGAGAAATAAGAATGAAGAAATACAGCAAAATAATCTTGTCCAGCATTTTTTTAGGTTTAGCCTTAGTGCTGGTAGCTTGTTCTGGTATCAAAAAAGATCAAAAAGCAAAACAAAATGAATCTACCTATTCAAATCTAAACAATAAAAAGAGTGTCGAAGAAGTGAAGAGTTTGTTATCAGCTCATTTGGATAAAGGTAGCGTGGATAATTTTATCAATCTAGTCAATGACTATAATGGCCTTGTCGGATCTACTGGATTAAAGGGCGATTTCACTAAGTTTACCAAAACCGAATATGATGTAGAAAAAATCAATCCTCTGTGGCAGGCAAAGAAAGGCGACTTTATCGGGACAAATTGTCGGATTAATACTTATACTTTGCTGAAAAATAGCATCGAAATTCCTCAAATGAAAAAAGACGATGAACTCTTGTTTATTGATAATGATTCGATTGATAAGGGGAAGCTCTTTGATGCAAAGGATAAGGAAGAATTTAATATTCTATTCTCAAGAGTCAAGACCGAAGCGACTCAAGATGTCAAACTCCACGCTAAGAAGATGGAGGAATACTTCAAAAAGTTCAAGTTTAATGAAAAGGCAAGGATGCTTTCGGTCATTGTACACGACAATCTTGACGGTGATTCTCTCTTTGTAGGCCATGTCGGCGTCTTGGTTCCAGATAAAGACGGCTATCTGTTTGTCGAAAAGCTGACCTTTGAAGAGCCATACCAGGCCATCAAGTTTGCGACCAAGGAAGATGTCTACAAATACTTGCAGACCAAATATAAGGACTACACAGGGGAAGGTTTAGCCAAGCCCTTTATCATGGACAATGATAAGTGGGTAGAGGGTAAGTAGCCTGCTTCAGTTAGCATGAAGAAAATAGAACTGGGAGATTTAGAGTATGGAATTAAAAGATTTTACAGAAAAAGAACAAGAACAGATTAATCAAGGGATCAGCACCGCAGAAATTTCCGATAAGGAAGCTGCTAAAAAGATTCTTGCACTCGTGCCTGAGGAATGGATTAAGAGAATTCCTTTCTTTGTTAGAGGGCATGCGACGACCAAGACGGTTGAGCGAGTTTCTAAGCAATATCCTGAACTATACGCTGTCGCTAAGCAGCAAGGCGAACTTCCTGACAAGGAAAGGGAAGAATTGCGCGTGATTATGACAAGCATTTTTGAAGAAAAGATGAATAAGCATAAGATTAAGTAAGCGAATTTCAAGGTGGTCTGAAAAAAGACTAAATTAATACTTGCATACAAAAAAACAAGTGACGGCATCAATAAAAGATGCGGTCACTTGTTTTATATTATTTATTTTCAACCTCGTTTTGGAAAACTAGGTCAGGTTTCAATTCTAGTACCTTTTCAAAAAAAGCCATCAAGTGTTGGTATTTGTTGGGATCAATGATTCCCAAACCAATCTTTTGTTGCTCTTTCCCATTCTTTGTATAAAGGAAGAAATTTTTTGTTTTTACATTGCCAGCATGAACCCACTCGATCTTTAAAGTGATGGACTCAATTTCATCTAAGTAAACAGGCATAAGGAGTCTCTTTTTAACAAGAAAGAGAGCGTCTCGGTAGAGATAAAGAGAGTTAAAATCATCTTTAACGAGTGCCTTTTCTTGGATGAGCTGGTGCTGGTCTGTGAGCTCAGGGTAACGTTCGTAAATACTTTGGTATTTTTCTCGGATCTTTTGAGGTGCCTTTATAGCCAAGTGGCCAAAAGCAATAACAATTCCCAAAAGAATAATTCCAAAGATTCCAGTGAATACAAGTCCAACGGTGTCATTTTTTTGGAGAGCAGATGGTAGATTAAAAAGCAGAAATAGCAGGCCAAGGCTTCCCAAAATAACCCAGATTAGTGAAGACGTAACAGAAGCTTTGATTTCTTTTTGCATGAAAGTAACTCCTTTAAATAAAATAATATACTGTCTTATTGTAACACGAATAAGCGCCCTTGAAAACTAGAGTAAAAAAACAATCAGAAATTTCTGATTGTTCCTTTGATGATTTAAGATTTTTATTCAAGGTTTAGCTTAGTGCGAGTAATATAGTAAACCCCAAAATAGAAAAGAAGAAGTTTTATAATCTCATAAGTATAAGCAGACAGGAATGAAAACTGAATAGGCGGTTCGGAATAAGAACCAACATATTGTGCATAGGTAATCGCATAGATGAAAGGATTTGTGAAATAAAGCTGACGATTCAGTACTCCTATTATAATCCATAGAACAAAGGCAGCTACAAAGGACATTAGAATGCGATGATTTTGGAAAAGCTGGCCAATGGAAATAGACAAGTATAGGAATAATACAAAAGAAATCGAACCTAGAAGCAAATAGAAGGCTATTTGAAGAGTAGGAATCAATGGAATGTAGGAAAGAAGAAGACCAATTTTATTGAGGACATCAACCCCTGAACCAAGAGCTACAAGAAAAGCCATCCAGATGATGCTTAGGAAAATTCCCAAGACGCTCGCAATATACCAAATAGTTGCCATTGTCATTTTTGAAAGGATGATTTGGTGGGCATTTGCGGGCAGTGTCCAAGTCAAGTATGCTTCACGACCAAAAATATTTTGATAGAAACGTCTAATGGTAATGACTAGGTTAGAAATAACAAGTGCAGTACAGGTTGAAAAGAATACAATAGTAAAGAATGAATAGACTGCTGAGACAGCATCATCTGACGTAATTCCAGTAGATATACTGTTAGACAGCATCAGACCAAATATTGATGAGACAATAGCCAGAATTAAGAACAAGACGCCATATAATTTTCCGGCTGCTTTAAATTCATATTTTAATAATTTCCCAAACATAAATCTCTCCTTTAAATTCTAAACTGATCACGGAAGATATGGTCAATAGTGTTGTCGTGTTTTCTGCGAAGCTCATTAGCATCTTCCTGCAACAAGATTTCCCCATCTTTGATAAAGATGACATCATCAAGAATATCTTCGATATCGGAAATCAAGTGGGTAGAGATCAACACAGAAGAATTCTCTGAACGATTTTGAATGATAGTCTTCAAAATATAGTCTCTGGCTGCTGGATCCACACCACCAATTGGTTCATCAAGAACGTAGAGATCAGCCTTTCGACTCATAACTAGGATTAATTGAACCTTTTCTTTATTACCTTTTGAAAGATTCTTCAAACGACTTTTTTCGTCTAAATTGAGATCTTCTAAAAGATGGTTAGCCTTTTCTTGGTCAAAGTCAGAATAGAAGTCTTGGAACATAGCAAATACTTCCTTAATTTTCATATTATCACCAAGGTAAGTCGTGTCTGGTAGATAAGAGACAACCTTTTTCGTTTTTGGAGAAGGTTTTTCTCCGTGGATAAGAACCTGTCCAGAAGTCGGTTGCAGAAGACCATTGATAAGTTTGATGATAGTTGTTTTTCCACTACCATTTGGTCCTAGCAAACCAACAATACGTCCAGGTTGGATATCCAAGTTAACACCAGAAAGAGCTTCAGTCTTTCCATAATTCTTTTGAACATGCTCCAAACGAAGCAAAGATGAAGTTGACATATAAACCTCCTAAAAGATACAAAGCTAACAAGACAGCATCATGCGGTATTGATATTAGATTTGATTCTTAGTTGCCAATATAATTAGTATTATTTGGGCTAAAAATCAATATGCTTTTAAGATATTATATAGTTTGTTAAAAAAAAAATCAAATTTGTTCAGAGATTCCATAGATTCTCTAAGGCTTTTTTTGTCATTGGTTTCTTCTTTTTTTAAATTCTAGTATAATAGAAACTAAAGATTACAAGCGAAGGAGAGGCCAGTGATTGCACAGTTAGATACTAAAACAGTATACAGTTTTATGGACAGCCTCGTCTCTATTAAGAAGTACGTTGAAAAGGCAAAAGAATTTGGTTATAGTCACTTAGGGATTATGGATATGGATAATCTCTACGGAGCCTATCATTTTTTAGAAGAAACGAAAGCAGCTGGAATTCAGGGGCTTTTAGGTCTGGATTTGAATTTAGTCAAAGATGGACAGCCTTTGTCCTTACGATTGTTGGCAATAAATAGCCAAGGTTATCGGAATTTGATGAAGGTTTCAACTCTCATCATGCTTGACAAAAAAGAGTGGTCAGATATTCAGCATTTGATGCAAGGTTTGGCTCTGATTGTTCCTGCTTATCCTGGAATTGATGATTTAGATCTGGGAAGAGATTATTACATTGGGGTTTCTCCAACGACTCCTCTCCAATATTTCTCAAAGCCTACGCTACCTCTTTATACTGTTCGCTATTTTGATACAGGAGACTTGGAAACTCTACAGATGCTGAGGGCTATTCGAGAGAATGTTAGTTTGAGAGAAGTAGGGGACTTGCCAAGCGGTCAGCATTTTTTGCGACCCGAGCAACTTAGGGACGCTTTTGAGCAGACCTTTCCTGAGAGTTTAGAAAATCTTGAAAGGCTGGTTCAGGATGTCCATTATGATATCGATACAGAGTTAAAATTGCCACGTTTTAATCCAGAACGTCCAGCAGTGGAAGAACTACGTGAGCGCTCAGAAGCTGGCCTGAAAAAACGAGGCTTAACAAGCTCTCTCTATCAGGAACGCCTTGACCAAGAGCTTGCTGTTATTCATCAGATGGGCTTTGATGATTATTTCCTCATCGTATGGGATTTGTTGCGTTTTGGACGTAGCCAGGGCTATTATATGGGAATGGGGCGAGGCTCTGCAGTAGGAAGTCTGGTGGCTTATGCCCTAGAAATCACAGGGATTGATCCAGTCAAGAACAATCTGCTTTTTGAACGCTTTCTAAATCTAGAACGCTTTACTATGCCTGATATTGATATCGATATTCCAGATGTATACCGACCAGAATTTATTCGTTATGTCCGTGATCGTTATGGAACACTGCATGCAGCTCAAATAGTGACTTATTCAACCTTTGGAGCTAAGCAGGCCATTCGTGATGTTTTCAAACGTTTTGGAGTTGCAGAGTACGAGTTGACCAACATCACTAAGAAAATTCGCTTTGGAGATAGTCTGAGTACAGCCTATGAAAAGAATATTGCATTCCGACAGATTATCAATAGTAAGTTAGAGTATCAAAAGGCCTTTGACATTGCTAAAAAAATCGAAGGGAACCCCCGCCAGACCTCTATTCATGCCGCAGGTGTCGTTATGAGTGACAATGATTTGACAGATCAGATACCACTCAAATATGGCGAGGATATGTACATTACTCAGTATGACGCCCACGGAGTCGAGAGTAATGGACTTCTCAAGATGGACTTTCTAGGTTTGCGCAATTTAACCTTTGTCCAGCGAATGAAAGAAGCTGTCCTAAAAAAATACGAGATAGACATCCAAATCGAGTCCATTGATTTGGAAGATAAAAAAACCCTACAACTTTTCGCTGCTGGTGATACCAAAGGAATTTTTCAATTTGAACAGCCAGGTGCTATCAGTTTACTTAAGAGAGTTCAGCCAGTTTGTTTTGAAGAGGTAGTCGCTACAACCTCCTTGAATCGACCTGGTGCTAGTGATTATATTGACAATTTTGTCAAGAGAAAGCACGGACGTGAAGCTGTTGTCTCAATTGATGAAAGCCTAGACGATATCCTGGCTCCAACCTATGGTATTATGCTTTATCAGGAGCAGGTCATGCAAGTTGCCCAGCGCTTTGGCGGCTTCAGTCTAGGAAAAGCGGATATCTTGCGTCGAGCCATGGGGAAGAAAAATGCCTTAGAAATGCATAAGCTGGAGGAAGAGTTTGTCTCAGGCGCAATGAAGCTTGGACACTCAGAAAAGAAAGCAAAAGAAGTCTTTGCCATCATGGAGAAATTTGCTGGCTATGGCTTTAACCGCAGCCATGCTTATGCTTACTCAGCCTTAGCCTTTCAGTTGGCCTATTTCAAGGCTCATTATCCAGAAGTTTTCTTTGATGTTCTTTTAAATTACTCTAGCAGTGACTACATTACAGATGCGCTTCATTCAGGATTTAAAGTTGCTCCCTTGACCATCAATACAGTCCCTTATCGCGATAAATTTGAGGAAAATCAAATCTTTCTAGGTCTAAAAAATATCAAGGGACTTCCTCGTGATCTAGCTTACTGGATTATTGAAGAGCGACCTTTTACTGGAATTGAGGATTTTCTGCTACGCTTACCATCCCAGTATAGGAAAGAGTCTTCTTTGATTCCTCTGATTCAGATTGGCCTTTTTGATAGTTTTGAACCTAACCGTCAAAAGATAATTTCTAATTTGTCGAACCTATTCATTTTTGTGGAAGAATTGGGAAGTCTTTTTGCTGATAGCAGTTATTCATGGACAGAGGCTGAGGATTATAGTCAGGCTGAAAAGTTTGAGTTGGAACAATCTATTCTTGGCGTTGGCTTATCGGACCATCCTTTAATGACCATTGCCAAAGCGACAACAGAATCCTTTTCTTGGATAGGAGATCTAGCGGAAAACAGTAGGGCAAAAATTCTTGCTCAAGTCCAGTCTATCAAAGTTATTCGGACGAAAAATGGTGAGAACATGGCCTTTTTGCAGGTCACTGACACCAAAAAGAAACTGGATGTGACGCTGTTCCCAGAAACTTATAAGTTGCTAGCGAATCGCATAAAAGAAAAAGGAATCTATTTTTTGACGGGGCGTATTCAGGAAAGGGATGGTCGTTTGCAAATGATTTTATCTGAGGCCATAGAAGCCAGTTCAGAACGGTTTTGGATTCAGTTAGAAAACCATGAACATGATATTCAGATTGCAGAAATCCTCCAACGATTTCCGGGACCGATTCCTGTTGTTTTACATTATGAAAGTGACGGTAAAACAATCGCTACACCGCATTACCAAGTGGAAAAATCAAAGGATTTACAAGAGGATTTACAAAAATTTACAATGAAAACGATTTATCGCTAAAAAAGGAAGAATTTTCCCTAAGATTGTGGTATAATCAGTTAAAATGTTAAAAGAAAAAGGAGCATAAACGAATGAAACGTATTGCTGTTTTGACCAGTGGTGGAGATGCCCCTGGAATGAATGCTGCCATCCGTGCAGTAGTTCGTAAAGCAATTTCTGAAGGAATGGAAGTATTTGGTATCTATGATGGATACGCTGGTATGGTTGCTGGTTCGATTCAACCATTAACAGCTGCATCGGTAGGGGATATCATTTCTCGAGGCGGTACTTTCCTTCACTCTGCTCGTTATCCTGAATTTGCGCAAAAAGAAGGGCAACTTAAGGGAATTGAGCAATTGAAAAAGCATGGAATTGAAGGTGTCGTGGTTATTGGTGGTGACGGTTCTTACCACGGTGCTATGCGTTTGACAGAGCATGGCTTCCCAGCTGTTGGTGTACCAGGAACCATTGATAATGACATTGTTGGTACTGATTTTACAATTGGTTTTGATACAGCAGTAACAACAGCAATGGATGCGATTGACAAGATTCGTGATACTTCATCTAGTCACCGCCGTACTTTTGTTGTTGAAGTAATGGGACGTAATGCTGGAGATATTGCGCTGTGGGCAGGTATTGCTACTGGTGCAGATGAGATTATTGTTCCTGAAGAAGGTTTCAAATTTGAAGAGATTGTAGCTAGCATCAAGCATGGATATGAGGAAGGCAAAAAGCATAATATCATTGTTCTTGCAGAAGGTGTTATGTCAGCTGATGAATTTGGTGAAAAATTAAAAGCTGCTGGTGATACAAGCGACCTTCGTGTAACTGAGCTTGGTCACATCCAACGTGGTGGTTCTCCAACTGCTCGTGACCGTGTTCTTGCTTCTCGTATGGGAGCACATGCTGTTGAATTGCTTAAAAAAGGGATCGGTGGTGTAGCTGTTGGTATCCGCAATGAGAAAATGGTTGAAAATCCAATCCTCGGAACAGCAGAAGAGGGTGCACTCTTTAGCTTGGCGGAAGATGGTAAGATTATCGTCAACAATCCGCACAAGGCTGATCTTGCTTTGTCTAGTCTAAATCGTAGTATTTCTATTTAATTTGTTATAAAGGTCAGAATGGCCAAATATATAAAAGGAGTTTCATAAGATCATGAACAAACGCGTAAAAATTGTTGCAACACTAGGTCCAGCGGTTGAAATCCGTGGTGGTAAAAAATTCGGTGAAGACGGATACTGGGGTGAAAAACTTGACGTTGAAGCTTCAGCTAAAAACATTGCTAAATTGATTGAAGCAGGAGCAAACACTTTCCGTTTCAACTTCTCACACGGTGACC
>ERZ773061.578-NODE-578-length-14786-cov-17.220216_pt1 | contig 14786 bp, 11 predicted proteins | sample MGYA00580627_ERZ773061 | MGnify/ENA primary metagenome ERZ773061 (study PRJEB29015, sample SAMEA2738119) | human oral metagenome | biome: human oral; feature: human-associated habitat; material: saliva | place: China | collected 2223 ...
GAACAGTATACTTAAAGAAATTTGATACAAGTGCTTCTCGTGCAAACACAAGTTCTGTAACATTTGTAGAAGCAAGAGAAAGAAAAGTCAGAAAGCTCGACTCTGGTAAAAATTCAAATGAAGATACTATTATTGTTAAGAATGGTTCAACATTAAAGCAACCTCATATTACAGATGGTCCTTATAATGTAGAGGGCTATTACAAAGATGAAGCAATGACACAGCCGTTTGATTGGAATGCTCCAATCACAGAAAATACAACTGTATATGTAAATTATGCAAAGCATGACGTAACATTCTACATTTCGGCTAACATTGACGCCGTAAGAACGGAACCGCAAAAGACTGTAGCATACGGAACAGTAATCAGACAGCCAGAGGTTAAAACACCAGCAGGATACACATTTGACGGTTTCTTCGCTGATCGTGAGATGACTCAGCCATACGACTGGAGCAAACCACTCCAAAAGGATACTGTAGTATATGCTAAGTATTCAAAAACAGAAATTCCATCCACTGGAGAAGATAAGACTCAATATGACTTTATCATCAAGTCAAATGTCGAAGAAGCGAAGTTCTCTTCCGCAAAGGTTGCTAGTGGCACATCAATTAAGGAACCAACAGTAAACGCACCAGAAGGCTTTACATTCGATGGCTTCTTCAAGGATGAGGCAATGACACAACCATATACAGGATGGAACAAACCAATTACAGAAAATACAACTGTATATGCAAAATTCACAAAGCAAGAAGTTGCAAAATACAGTTTCGAGATCAAGGCAAACATTGAAAACGTTGAATTCGATAAGTTAGAAGTAAATAGTGGGGCTACAGTTAAGAAGCCAACTGACACTTCAGCTCCAAAGGGATACAGATTTGTTGGTTATTTCGAAAATGAAGAAATGACAAAAGAATACGACTGGAGCAAGCCAATTAAGGCTAATACAATCGTGTATGCGAAGTTTGAAAAGATTGAAGAGACAAATCCTTCAGAACCTGTTAAGCCTACACCAACTCCAGAACCTAAGCCAACACCTACTCCAGAGCCAGAGAAGCCTGTAAACCCAGCAGATCCAGTTAAGCCTGTAGATCCTGTTAAACCAGAGCCAAAACCAACACCTGAACCAGAAAAACCAGTTCAACCAGTAGAACCTTCTAAGCCAGGGGAGAAGCCAGTAGAGCCTAAGCCAGTGGAACCAGTTAAACCTGTAAATCCAGCAGATCCAAAGCCTACTCCAACACCAGAGCCAGAGAAGCCTGTAAACCCAGCAGATCCAACTAAACCAGTAACACCAGCGGATCCAAAACCTACACCTGAACCAGAGAAGCCAGCAAACCCAGCGGATCCAGCAAAACCTTCTGACGACAAGATTGAAGGCAAGAAGTTTACAATCAAGCCAAATGTAGAGGGACACAATGACTGGACTTGGACATTCTTGAAGGATAGAAAGATTGCTGTAAACAATGGTTTCCAAGTTGATGAAAAGGGCTACCTGTTAAACATTGAAGGATTCAAGTTGGTTGGAATCTACTCTGATCAGGAAATGAAGACTCCAGCTAATCCAGAATACATCTTATCTGAAGATCTGACATTGTATGCGAAATACGAAAGATTAACTGCGGAAGATGTTAAGCCTTCTGAAGATACAAATAAGCCAGAAGATAAGAAGAATCAGGTGAATCCTACAGAGACAAAGAGTGAAGCGAAAAAGGACGCATCTGGAAAGAGCAACGCTATCGAAACTGGGGCTAGAACAAATGTGATTGGTTATGCACTCACAGCTATCGCTGCACTAGCGACAAGTTTGTTCGTGTTTAAGAAAAGAAAGTAACAAGTAAAAAGAAGAGCTAAAAACTCTTCTTTTCTTTTTAGCATGTATTTTCTTAAAAGAATTGAAAAAATAATACTGTTATGGTATAATGAGAGAGTAGAAAAGAGGGTAAATTATGGCAGGACAAAAGATGAGTTTGGAAGAAGCAACATCAGCAAGACTTCCATTCGATGTTGCAGAATATATTGATTCTGAAGCAGAAAAAGAAACAAGAAAAAAGGCGGAAGAATATAAGCGGGCAAAAGCTGAACATCTAAAGACAGTAGGTAAAATGGCATTCAAACAGCAATGTATAGATGATAAGATTATGCCTTTAAAAAAGCAAAAGCGAATTATCGGAAAGTATACCTACGGTCTAAAAGGAGCGTTATTCGCAAATATAAATGGCGTTCCAGATGCTTTATATATAATATCTCTTTTGTTGATTTTTGTGTTTATTTTTTCGGTAATTGTAACAATAGGATGTGCAGCAGCTGTAAATGAAGAAGCCTTCCTAGAGTGGGCAGGGACAACCACAAAAGAATTCAGAACATTTTTCATTCAGTTTATTTTCCCTGTTCCACCTATTTCACTTGGATTGTTTTTACTCAGTGCATTCTTTATTAGAAGCATTCCAGAGGAAAAAGGTTTTAGCAATAATGCAAAAGAGAAAATTGAAAAGAAAGCAATAGAAGAAAGGGTACTTCCAAACCATATCGTCGATGTTCCATGTAAACTGAAGAGATTCTTTGCAGAAATGCTTATTGAGTATAATGTGATTGCAGTAGAATATGCATCAGAAAGTGGTGCAATTCGGTTATGGAAGGAAACGGGAGACAACAAGCTGTTTGAGAAGGATTTCAGCGGTGGATATTATGAAGAAGAAGTGGAATACTTCGGGACGGAAGTGGAGCCAAACAAGTTCTACAACATCTCAGATTTAATTACAGAAAAGGCAGAAAAATAAAGGAGAGAAATTATGAAAAATTTAATTAAAAATAAAGAACTTAGAAATAGAATTTTATATACATTGATGATGGTAGTGTTTATTCGTGTCATTACTCAGATTTCAGTGCCAGGAGCAAACGCAGAAATCTTAAAGAAGATGTTTGCTGACGACTCACCACTATCGCTATTTAATACTTTAACAGGTGGTGGATTATCTACAATGTCAGTATTTGCATTAAGTATCGCACCTTATATTTCGGCATCAATTATTATTCAGCTTGTTACTATTGCAATTCCACGTTTAGAGCAATTAGCAAAAGATGGAGAAACTGGACGAAAGAAATTAGAAAAGTACACGCAGTTTGTCGCTGTATTCTTGGCAATTATTGAAGCTATCATTATGTCAATTGGATTTAGCCGTCAAGGAATCATTCCAGCCACTGGCATTAACATTGCAATTGCAGCAGTGTCATTAGCAACAGGATCTAATATCTTAATCTATCTAGGCAATAAGATTACACAAAACGGAATCGGCAACGGAATTTCTGTTGTACTATTGTTGAACATTGTTTCTCGTTTACCAAGAGATTTTATGGTGTTATATGGAAAGTTTGCAGCAGGTAAGCCACTAGCACTTGCCATTGTATCAATCTTGTTGGTGTTATTAGTTGTATTATTGTTTACAGTCTATACAATCGTACTCAACGATGCAGAACGCCAGATCCCTGTCCAATACTCACAAAAGATGCAGGGCAGACGATTTGTAGGAGGCGAATCATCAAACATCCCATTAAAGGTGAATACAGGTGGAGTAATGCCAGTAATTTTCGTCACAACGATCTTCTCTGGATTCTCATTTGTATCTGCTTTATTAGGAGAAAAAGCACCAACAACATTATCTCGTATTGTTCATGTGTTGACACCAAACAACTGGTTTGATCCAGGCAATATGAAGTATACATTAGGTGTTATCCCTTTCATTATCCTAATGATTGCTTTTGCGTACTTCTACACAGAGATTACTTTCAATGCGACAGAGGTATCAAACAACTTGAAGAAATCTGGAGCCACAATCCCAGGCATTCGAGCTGGAAGCCCTACAGAAAAGTATTTAAGAAATATTCTGAAGTACATTGTATTTATTGGTGCAGTAGGACTAATTCTGTTAAGCTTAGCCTCCTACGCATTAGAAGGCGTATTTGACGTAAACGTATCCTTCCTTGGTACTTCTCTTATTATTATCGTTTCTGTAGCAATGGAGATTGTAAACCAAGCTAAGACTTATATCGATGCCACAGACACCGTTTCATTTTTTCGATAAAATATAAATACAGAAAGGAAAGTAAAAATGAAAAGAGGAATAGAAAGAGAATTACTAGAACGCATTTTCTTGTACGGATCCGAACAAGAGATGCTGGAAATGACAATCGCAAATGATATGATCGTCGAGGAAATTACAAAGATTCAAGGACACAACCCTAAAGCATTGTTTGTTGGCATTGGGGTAATGAATGAGTTGGCTTATAAATTTCTAAAGAAGCGTATTTACAGTAAAGAAGAACTCATGAATACATCAATAGAAAAGTTTAGAAAAGAGTATTTTGCTAACAACTAATTGACAAGTTCTAACATTACTGTTAGTATATAAACAACCCAGTAAGGTTAATTGTAAGGCTGTACCTCTACTGTGTTATTATTCTCAAAATTTTTTACTAAAATATAAAAATAACCTCTGGTTGGTAGATCGTTGGGAGGTTATTTTTTTGCGTAAAAAATAGCGAAAAGAGAAATAGAAAGAGAACTATTGGAACGCATTTTCTTGTACGGATCCGAACAAGAGATGTTAGAGATGACAATCGCAAATGATATGATCATCGAGGAAATCACAAAGGTCGAAAATTACAACAAGAAAGCCTTTTTCGTTGGCGTAAATGTAATGAATGCACTGTCATGTGAACTACCCATCACCTAAAGGTAATGGGCTTCTAAGAGTCTAAAACTCTATTTAAGAAGTTTGATGTTTAAGTTTCCACCTAAATAATTAGGCAATCCTTATTCTTATAGGCGTGTCCACTTCGCCTCTACTGTATAGGATATTCATATCCACAACTCTACTTTTACGCATGATATTTAATGCTCCGTTAATATCTGCATTGATTGTTTTACCACCTGCTGTTTTGTATAGACCACGATGTAATCTTTTGCCACTAAACAAATACTCTTTCGGATTATCGGCATTGTAAACAGGAATATCATCTCTATCCCAAAAAGACGATTTCGATGTATAGGATTCTTCTTGTTTTACAAAAACAATGCCATTTAATTTGCAAAGATATTCCAATTTGTTACGCAATTGTCCATAAGGGATGTTTACAAAATTTTGGTTGTTTTGCTTCCCAATATGACTATTACGTTGAAAAGTCTCATTATATCCAACGATAAGCGTACCTATATCATTGTTGATACAATAATCTATCACCATACGAGCAGCTTTGTTCATATAGTCGTTTACCTTATTGTTGCGATTGCGAGCAGCTGCTTTTTGTTTGTTTGTAGGTTTCTTGCCAAGATGTTGTTTATCTTTTATGGACTGTAAACGGGCGTTTTCTTTGTTAAACCACTGATTGATTGATTTTAGTTTTTTCCCATCAACAATAAACGATTTACCACTATTTGATACGGCTGTCATGAGATTATTAACACCTAAGTCAAGTGCAAGTGCATTGTTTATGTTTAGATTTCTTTGAATACATTCAGCTTCATATATATACTGGATCTCAAAGAACCTTGCATTCGCTTTTGGTATAATGCGTATCTCTTTTATCGTTTTATCAAGAAGTATGGGTGGTATCGTAATTTCAACAGGCTTATGCGTTTTCTTAAAACTATTGGAAAACGGCAATACTAACTTGTTACCATTAAGTCTTACAAAACCGATGATCAGCGTTGTATATCCATCTTTCGGAAGATAATGTGGCAGTTTACAATCCTTAAAAGCATATTTCCCCTGCTTAGAGAGTTTGAGCAGACCGAAAAATGACTTAAACGAGCAATCAACCTCTTTTAGTATCTGCTGTGCCATATTGGAATTTAATGTTTTGTAATTAGGGCTATTCTTCAAAAGAGCGTAATTCTTCTCGTATTTAAGAAATTCACCTTCTGCAAAATAATACTGACGCACATTGTAGATTGCCTCATTAGCAAGATTCTTAGCTGTACGGCAAAGTTCCTTAATAGTGATGTAATCTTCCTTAGACAGATGCTTCACTTGTTGTTTTACAGTAAGATAGATATAATTTCCTCCTTTCATAGACACAGAAAAAATATTTTCTGTACATATATTATAGTATATATTTTACTAAAATAATAGTATTTAAGTAAAATGTATATTACGAACCTAACGCCATTCATCACACGGTCTAAAGACCATAGGTTTTCTGGCTGTTATATATAAATTCTTGAAAAAGAAGATTTATGACGAAGATGATCTAAAAGGAACAACGCTAAACAAATTCAGAACAGAATATTTTGCAAACAATTGATTGACAAAATCATAGTATTAAATTAACATATACATGTAAACAATATAGATAAAGTCAGTTTACCAATATCTATCATCTTACTGGCTATCATCTTATAGATTATTGTTTATTTAAAAACTTTGTAAAAGCAACCCTTAATATCTAGGTCTTCGGGGTTGCTTTTATTTTGGTTAGAAGAAATCACATAATATAGAAAAGAAAGGATTTTCTCCAAGATGACAAATAAAATCAACCTACAAGAATTAGCCGATCTTGAGATACAAAGAAACAAGACGTTAGCACAACATGCGGTTTTGACAAACTCTAACATCACAAGGCAATATCAGCGTGAAGAAAAGAAAATAGACGATAAGTGGGATATTGAGGACGCATCTGATCACAAAGACTTCGTAGATGAAGAAGAAAGAAACGACGAGAACGACTTCTTACAGATCGAAATCAACAAGAATAACACGCTTGAGCAGGAAGAGATCAGACAAGAAAACAATGATGAGTACAAACGGATCCATGAACAAGACGACTATGACGAACGATAAGATAGGCTTTCTTAGCCTATTTTTTTATTTTTCTCTTTCTTTTTTTTGCAGTATTTCACATAAAAACCTGTATAATATAATTGAGCATAAAAACAGGAAGGAAGAAAAAATGAAGAACAATAAGAAATTCAAAATAATCACCACTACATCATTGATTCTCACAATGACCGCCACAATAGCATTAAAGCCAACTTTGGTCTTCGCAGATGAAGGCATGGCTACAGCAGGAGAATTCACACCAGGAGAAATTAAAGAAGGAGAAGGCACTATTGCAGCTCCCGAACAACCAACTGATCCTGTAGTTCCAGAAACTCCAGCTGACCCTACACCAGCAGTTCCTACTACTCCAACGGAGCCAGAAACTCCCGTTGCACCAACCCCTACACCAGAACCAGAAGCCCCTGTAACACCTGCAAATCCATCTCAGCCTGCAGGAGAAACACCAGCACCACATCAAACAGATAATGAAACAACTGGCTTTACCATCAACTATATAGACGAAAGTGGAAATCATATTTTCGATTCTGTCCATTCAACAGAAGCAAATCCAGAGCCAAAAGAGATTTTTGGATACAGATTCAAAGAAAAGGTTGAATCCGCAAATGAAGTAAATTTTGTCTATTCCACTGTTAAATACCATTCCACTCGCTGGGAAGATGCCGACGGCAATGTGCTACAGCCATACACAATCGCAGAACAGATTGCCCCACAAGGAGAATTCGATGGCTATCACTTCGATCACAAGGAAGTAGATGATAACGGAAATGTTCTTTATGTTTTCGCAAAGAATACAGATGAAAATGTATCTACAAAGAAGCATGTTGAAATCGAAACTGGCGTGCGAGGCAATTTATTGCTATCCTTTGTAACGACGATTGCTTCGCTAGTGACAGCTGGATACTTGCTAGCAAAAAAATCTAAACAACAGTAAAACGAAAAGAGGATAAAGCCTCTTTTTTTTGCAAGAAATGACAAAACAACAAACGCAATAAACGATAAGGTGGGGCAAAAGCCCTATTTTTCGTATATTTTTCACAAATTTGCAAAAGAAAAGAACGGAAAATCACATAATATAATTGAGCAAAAGGAAGGAATGAAAGTTATGAAGAAAATACTAAAATATGGAAAGCTCGTATTGATCGGCACAACGATGTTATTTGCTGGATGTAAGAATAAGAATAATAACGAAGAAGGAAATCTGAATGTAATAGAAGATCAAACAACAACAGAGGAGAAGAAATACCAAGAAGGAGACTCTTTTGCACCAAATGGAAAGCCAATTGTTGAAGGCGATTTTAAGTCTAACATGGTTACACTACCAAACTTAAAGACGATTCAATATGATAAAAGAAAAGTTAAAGAGCCAACTGATGAAGAGGCGATCGTGTATGTAAAGCTAAACGATGCGATCAACGCCACGCCAGTTTACGACGATTCGTTCAAGGCTGAATTGGGAGATCAGGTATGGTGCGAGGTAAGTGCAAAATTCAATGGCGAAGACTTACCAAATGTTTCATTTAAAAAGAATGGAGAAAACATTTCTCTTGGCGGTGGTGCAAAGTTACCTAAAGAAGCAGAAGAAAAGATCGTAGGCATGCACCAGAATGAAGAAAAGGACTTCTCAATTACATATCCAGAAGATTACTGGAATAAAGATGTAAGAGGGTTAAAAGTCAATTATCATGTCAAAGTAGTGCAGATTGCAAAGACAAAAGAGCCATCTGCTGAAGATATCGCTAAGGCAAAAGAAATGTTGAAAGACCAGGACAAGGATGCTGCAATCGCACATAACGAAACAGCTCTAAAACAGGCGATTATAAAAGAGTCCAATATCGAATGTTATCCACAAGGAGTAATTGAAGATTTAAAGAAAGCTTTTGAAGCAGAGCTGGAGTCAAAGTATGGTCCATTAGACAAGTATAAGGCTCAACTAACAGAAGAAGAGTATAATGACCAAATGTACGAATATGTATTCAAGCACGCAGATGAGGAGATGGTCCTTCGTGCATTAGCTGAAAAGACTGGCATAACAGTTGGATCCCAGATGTATAATGACTATGCCCAGGCATTTAATCTTTCTGGAAATGACGCTCTTTGGAAGGCGATTCTATCGGAAGTAGCAAAAGGAGCGTAACTGTATGTTCTGGATCAAAAAGACAAATGAAGAAATGGTGGACATCTATATAACAAAGGATGAACCATTCATCAATAATATTCATAAGAAAATGAAAAGACAAAAATTGACGCTAGAAGAGGCTAGATCCATCAAAAACCCGCTTCAATTCGCTGCTGAGTTATTAAACTCAAAAGAGGTTGCATACGACATATACAAAGTGAATGCGGAAGATGCAAAGAGACTGGCTGAAGAGTTTCATACAAAAGAAAGAATCACACACGGGATCGTCGTTGGTAAAATCAGGGATAACACACAAAAAGTGTATGTATCTGATGAAACGATAACGAAGTTTGGTGAAAAGGCGATTAAAGAATTGCTCGGAATTTTGTAAAAGGCAAGAACTTTCTTGTCTTTTTTTGTTATAGTTAGATATAAAACGCAAGTAAAATAGCATAATATAATAGATTAGTGAAAGGAGCATAAAACGATGTTCACAAAAAAGAAGAATTTAAGAAACAGACTAACGACTGCAATTCTAGCTGGTCTAATGTCTACATCAAGTATTATTCCAAGTATCGCAAATGTACATGCTGAAGAAGAAACAGCTTCTCACCAAACAGTATTTTCTTTCAAAGAAAAAAACGAGGGCTCGGATGAGAATACTGAATTTGCAAAATATTTTGCAGATGGAAACATTGGATTCAAATTTGAGTATTCGATTGGCAATCAATCCAAGACAATTTCCAAAACTTACATTAGCGATAATGCAGAGTTGAATCAAACTGTAGGAAATAAAACTTACGAATTTACAACTCCAGAGGTTCAAATTGAAGAAAACGAAGACGGGAACACTTTTGCATATCGTGCATCAATCGTGCCAGCACAAGAAAAGTACAATGACTACTTCTTGAAATACGGAGAAAATTCCGCTAGAACCGTTACAGGGAACAAAGCAAGAAATACAATCTCTTATGAGATTATCAAGGTTAATCGTAATATCAGATTGTACTCACTAGAAAATAGTGGCGAGGTATTTAGATTAGAAGATGTAACAAATTATGACAAGGAACAAATTAGAGCCGCTATTTATGAAGCAAACCCAGAGTTAAAGGTTTGGAACGATAATCTAAAAGTGTCAGATCCATCTTTCGAACTGTTGCAATTTGACAAGAAAGGTGTCCACACAACATTCCCAATTAGAGCTGGTTGGAACATCCCTCAAATCAGATTCGGATATTTTGGAGACGAGGATCATAACGATAGAGGGCTACTAAGACCAATCAAGCCAGCTCCATCATTTGCTAAGATTACATACCGTTGGAAAGACCATCGTGATTTTACAGATGAATTTATAAATGGTTCAGAATTCTCATCTGCAATGTCAAAAGAAAAAATCGAAGAAAACAAGGCGTTAAAGGTATATAACGGACCAATGGAAAATGACTATCGCCTTGCAACAGAAGATACATTATCTGCAGACATTACTACATATTCAAAAGCTGGAGTCTTAAATAGAGCAAACTTTGATAAAAATATAAACTACTATATCTTAGAAAAGCAATTTCCAGCAGGACGAACTCGTGGAGAAGACATTGAGCTAACGCTTGATGATAAAAAGCAGTTACACGTTCTCTACAAATATGAAGATGGCGAAACTGTATTAGAAAAGACACAATGGGAATTACCAAATAGTGTTATTAAAGAGTCTGATCTGCCTAAATTACAAGACAACTTAGAATTTAAAGATGCATTCTCCTCATACACGATCACTGATGGTAATAACGAGATTGTTCGTATCGTAAAACGACAGGGTTCTGTTGCTCCAGCAGAAAGAAAAGTAATGGTTTCCGTTGTATATAAGCTAGAAGATGGAAGCCAGGCGTTTGCCCAGGACTTCGAATTTGAAACAAATCAGATCATCAAAGAATCAGACCTACCTCCAGCTTTACCAAACATGCATTTTATAGATGAGTTTACAAGCTATAAGGTAATTGATGGCGTCAATAAGATTGAACGTACACTAGCAATGAACACTGCGAAGTCATTCATCACTTACAACGATGCAAATGGTATCACTGCTGGAACAGAGGAGATTATAAAGCCAATCGGTTCTAAAATCACAAATGATGACTTGCATGCTCCAGAAGGAACTCATTTGGCAGAAGAAGTAAACCACACAGTATCCGAAAATGAGGATGACAACAAGTTTGTAGCATTGATCGAATACAATACAGTAGAAATTGGTATTATCTATAAAAAAGGTGAAAATGTTGTAAAGACAGAGGTTATCAATAAGAAAGTTAAAGATGTTGTAACAGCCGAAGATCTCCCTGCCTTACCAAGCAATATGCACTTCATTGATGAATTTACAGGTTACACTGTAACAGGAAAGAATGATCAAATTACAAGATTTGTAGATGATGATACAGCAACACAAGTAGTTGTACATATTACCTATAAGGATTCAGATGGCAAAGTTGTAAAAGAAGAAGATATTGCAAAGAAGGTCGGAGAAAAGGTAACAGATAACGACCTAACAGCTCCAGAGGGGACACACTTTGTTGGTGACCCAACAGATTACACCGTTACTGAAGAAGGTAATAAGATTGAAAGATTAGTTGATTATAACGAAGTAACAGTTAAGGTTGTCTACAAGGACAAGAATGGCAAAGAAATTAAGGCTGAAGAATTAAAGAAAAAGATTGGTAGCAATATCAACGAATCAGAACTACCAGCTACTCCAGATGGAATGCATTTTGTTGACAAGTTTGATGGATACGTTGTTACAGGAAAAGACGACAAGATCGAAAGAGTTGTAGAAGAAAATGAGTCTAACGATGCCATTGTTAAAGTCGTTTACAAGGATAAAGACGGAAACATTGTGAAACAGGAAGATCTAAAGAGGAAAATCGGTGATAAGATCACAAACCAAGACTTAACTGCCCCAGATGGAATGCACGTCGTTGGAACAGTAGAATACGACATCACAAAGAAGGAAGAATCATTGGATGTACATGTCGAAATGAATAAAACATCTGGACATATTTCCTTTATTGCAAATATCGCAGATGGACCAAGATACAATGAATTTGATGTTACATTCGGAGAAGTATTGCCAAAGTTTAGCGGTATCAAAGTGAATGGGTATGACTTTGTTGGTTTCTACAAGGATGCAGCGATGACGGATCCAGTGACATTCGAAGAAATTGTAAACGATGATATGACAATCTATGTTAAATATGAAGCAAATCACGAATTAGATTTTGCAAAGAAGTACAATACAGCTAACAAGCCAACAAACAATAAGCCAGCAGACACTGGTGCGGCGATGTATGGATTCACATTCTTATGCCTATCAGCATTGTTCGCTATTGTTGGATACATGGTACTACTATGCAAAAAAGAAAAGATGGATTAACACCATCTTTTTTTTATTTCCAAAAGTGTCATAATAGTCAATAGAAAGGACATGCGATGCAGAGATATAGACCGTTTGAAAATACAAAAATAGAAGCAGGGAAGTTTAAAGATTCATTTGTTTGTTATTGGAGATATATTAGGATTATTTTAAGAGAAATCGGAACTCCCATCTCATTTGAAATTGATGTTATTGACGCAAATGAAAAAGAATCAGTGATTAGATATACATTAGAAGATAACAAGTTTTTGGTAAAAGTAGATGATCGAAAAGAAATTTGTGTAAGTAGTAAAAAAATGATACAAACGATCGAGCAGATACAGGATCAGTTCGAATATGAGTTCTTGTATGCGATCAAAGAGTATGACGAAAACAAGGAAAGCTTAGCCATCTTAGAATTAGCGAAACTTGGTGATGCAACAATCAAGTATGGCGTCCCAGCAATCGTTCCAATCAAGATAAACAACGAAGAACATTTATTGAAAATTTTAGGAAGAGAAGAAGATGGAAAAGTAATTGTATTTTTAGATGATGAAGAAAATCAACTCGCATTCTTTGAAGCAGCGTTGTATATTGCAAGTGACTTTATTAGCTTCAAACTAAATAAACAAAAGGTCTATGAAAACATTGCAACAGGAAGAACTGTATACATGCCCTTTGGAAAAGGAATAGGTAACACAGCAAACAACGATGGCACATTCAAACGTGTAGATCTAAATGTAAGTTTAGGGGTTCAAGTAAAAAAGGAAAAAGATGAAAACTTTGAACTAAGCATGTTGAAAGAAGCAAGTGGCATCTTAAAATCAAGTACCGACAAAAAGAGAAAACATAGAACATAGCTGGGGGTGATACCATGGGAAAAATATCTTTAGAAGAAATGCTTGAAAATAAAATAGAAAGAAAAGAATCGATCGAAAAAATCAAAACCTTCCAAAAAAAGTTTGGTTATGATTTTGAAAACCCGCTTGTAAGAGATGATAACACAGGCGAGCTAGAGTTAAAAGCAGACTACAATCGTTTATGTGATTTTATTTTAACTAAATTACACGGAAATTATGAGTTTACAATTCCAAAAGAAACATTTATGGAAAAGGTGTTTAACAAGTTCACAAAAGAAGGAAAAGAATATAGCGAAGCACACAAAGATGACTATCGAAAAGATGAAAACCTACACATTCAACTTAAAGTTGTACCAGGATATGAAATTTACAGAACTACTCTAGGACCAGAAAAAGAAATTGCAGAAATTGACCACGCACAACATATAGCAGATGACGAAGGTCGAGAATATAAAGCATACGGTATTTCATACCGAATGACGAATGGTATTAGCCAACATGATTATGATATGGCAAGTCTCTTCACTAAAAGACTGAAAAGTTTAGAACTTGGTTCAAGAGACAGATGGGTGGAAAAGAATATAGATAAATTCAAGAGTATTAGTTATGCAAGAGCCTATTACAGCGAAAATTGGCACTTATTAACGGATGTTGACTATTACAAAGAGAATTTGATTAGAACAAGTTTAGGAGGCAAGATCCAAAAAGACCAAAGCAATATAGTTGCTGAAAAAATCACACAACCAGATGGAAGTGAATGTACGGATATAATTTACGCCAAGCCAAGACTTGTTTTAACAGTCAATGGCAAGGAGGTAGACTTACTTTCAAAAGAGGGTTTGGAAACACTCAACAGAATCAATACATACGAGAAAACTCCTGGGCATGAATTTAAGTCAGTAAAAGTACCAGCAAAAATGAAGGAACTTGCAAAAGACCAGGGCGGGGCGGTTAAACGTCATGTAACATCAAAGGTGATTGAAGCACCATTAACAACAAGACAAGCGGACAGTCTAATCGCTTTAATCTTTAGACAAGCACAACGTACAGTTGATCGACCTATTGGTCGATAAAGGAGAAATGTTTTTATGGGAAAAATATTTTTAAAAGAAATGAATGACCACAAAGCAGAAAAAATAGAACCAAATGACCTAAAAAAAGTAAATGACATGAGAGATCTTGAGTTAATGGAAAAATACGAACGACTAGGTGATCTTGTTTTAACTAGCCTACATGGAAATTTTGAATGCACGATCCCAAAAGAAACATTTATGGAAAAGACGTTTAACAGCAACGAAATATATGGTGACGACTATCAAAAGGATGAAGACCTGCACGTTAAACTTAAAATTGTGCCAGGATCAAAACTTTACAGAACTGGATTGGGACCAAAAACTGAAATTGCAGACATAGTTCCTCCACATCGTGTAATAGGATTGGGAGATATTGATTTCGGAAGAATTGAGTTTTCCACTGAGCCAGTGAATAATCGTAAGAACGAGTATGAGTATAACACAATGATAGATTTCGATTATAGATTAGAAAGTTTAGAAAAAGGTTCAAGAGATAGATGGGT
>ERZ773061.580-NODE-580-length-14762-cov-6.594819_pt1 | contig 14762 bp, 23 predicted proteins | sample MGYA00580627_ERZ773061 | MGnify/ENA primary metagenome ERZ773061 (study PRJEB29015, sample SAMEA2738119) | human oral metagenome | biome: human oral; feature: human-associated habitat; material: saliva | place: China | collected 2223 ...
GATTTACAATATTGTTATTCTTCATTTTTTTGTCCTTTCTTTATATATATTATTATATAATATACATTCAAGAATGTCAACAAAACAAAAAAGAATCATAATGATTCTTTTTAAATATTAACAACAAATTCAAGTTCCATATTAGCTTTGAAAATATTATCTATATCATAATAGAAGTTCAAATTCATTTTCAATTCATATGAATCTTTATCAAAATCAAAATGTTTCAAGAAATATTCTTTTATCAAGTCAATTAAGATTTCATGGTTGTAATCTGAAGCAGAAGTGTAATCTTTTGTATTTTCAGAGTCAAAGATAAAATACAATTTTGTATTTTTATTTTGAATAGCATTTTCTACAATATATTTTTTAAGTGTTTCGAAAAGAGTATTTTCTTTATAAATTTCTTTTGTTGATTCCATACCCTTATCAAAATTTTTAGAAGAAGTATAGAAATCTTTTGTTACTGTATAAGCAAAAAATTCACTCTTGTTATTTTCATACCAAGATTCCAATTCTGAGAAGTTTTCAATTAGATTTTGGTAAAGTTTGTATTCTTTGTTTTTTAAAGCATTAAGTTTAATCATTTCTATTTCCTCTTTTTGTTCTTTCCTTTATCTTTATATATATAATACAATAAAAATATAGTATTACCAAGAGAAAATTTTATTTATTTTTTGAATCACTATTTTTAAACAAATTCAAGATAAGTTTTAGAGCAATAACAATCAAGAAAAATTTAAATAAAGAAACTTTAGGAAGTAGAAAAATTCCAGCCAGAAAATTATATCCCCACCAAGCAAAGAAAAATGGGATAGATGATAAAAAGAACAGAAAAATAGCAATAAGAATATATTTTACTAAATCTGTAATGTTTTCATAAGTTTTGTTTTTCATTTTGAAACCCTTTCAATTTTTTAAAGCTTAATATTATTCCAAAGATTCCTTCAAATCATCTAAATCATAATAAGGTTCAGAGGTTGTTGCTGTAATATGAGAATCATATTTATTTAAAGTAACCAAATAAAATTCCTCACCCATTCCACTATCTCCATAAAGAATGATTTCATTATCTTCTTTTTTTAGAATAGTAGTATCAGTCAAAATTGATTTTGCTACTTCCAAAGCATCATCTAAAGTTTTTACAAGGACATTCTTATCAATAAGAAAGTCAAATTGGTCTTCAATTTCAAAAATTCCATTCATAATTTAAAATTCCTTTTTACAAGTAATATTAACAATATTTTTATTAGAATCAGTAACAACTTTCAAAATATTATTTTGAAGTTTGTAGTAAAATTCGAAATTTTTTAATTCATATGTTTTTGGGTCATAAATTGTTTCAGAAGATGTAAACAAAAAATTAAGTTCTAATGGCAATTTTTGTCCAACTTCTAAAGTTTTCAATCCATTATCAATAAGATTTTGATAATAAATTAAAATTTCTAAATCTAAAAAGTTTTTTACTTCTTTATTCATATTTTATTCCTTTGTTATTTTATATATTTATTATACAATAGAAAATCTAAATTGTCAACATTTATTTTAACAAAAAATAAAAATTTACTAATAAAAGAGACTATTAGAAAGTCTCTTTTTTGTTATTTAATTCCATAAAGTTCTTTTTTGAACTTAGTATAATTTTTCCATTCTTTTGCTAATAAATCTTCATTATCTTTAAAATATTTATATTGTAGTTTTTCATTCAAATTATCATAATCAAAACCACTTGTTTTAGCTTCATAGTAATAATTCCAATTATCAACTCCTGCAGCTTCTAAGTAACTTAATTTTTCTACTTCTGATAATGAGTTCCATTCTTTTTTAGCTTCTTCTGCTAATTCAATAGCAAAATCATATCCATTCCAATTATCTACTCCAGCATTACTAAGATTATAATAAATTTGTTCATCAGTTAGGCCATCAATATAATCTGCTTGAATAATATTCATATATTCAGAACAATCTTTAATCTTATATTTATCAAGAGTTTCAAGTGTCTTGATTAAATCTACTTCATCAGTAGGATATGAAAAGAAGTAAACAAAATATTCATTATTACATTTTGAAGTAAAACCAAAATAATGAATGGTTGGATTAAAACCCTTAAAGGTAACTTTTGTTTCATCAAAATCATTTTCTTTGATTTTATAACTTTTTATTTCTTTTGTTTTTCCAAGAATAATTCTTACAGTTATTTCTTTATCTTCCATATAAGATAGTGCTTTTATAACAAGATTTTCCAAGTTAGATTTGATTTCATTTGTAGAAAAACTTAGTACTCCTTTTTGAGCAAGAGTGAAAATTCTAAATTTAACACTAGAATTTTTAATAGCAAAAGAATTACTATATAAATACCAAAGTAATTTAGACCAATTTTTATAACCATATTTCTTAGCTAGTTCATCAACAAAAAGCTCAATTTCTTTCTCTTTTAATTTTGATTGAGATTTAGCTTCTGATTCTTTTGCTTCTAAAAAGGTTTTGAAAATCTTTCCAGAAAATTCATCTTCATAAGCAGTAATTTCTTTAACCATTTTATTTTCCTTTTTATAAATATTTCTATTTTTAAATATATTATATAACAAGTTCTTATTTTAATCAACAAAAAACAAAAATTAATATATTTCTATATTAATCTTTGTTTTTATTTATTTGTTATAAGCAAGTTTTTTCTTTTCATCTTTAATAGCACGATTAATAATCACATAAGAAACTTGTTGGATTTTTTGAACTTTATCAGTAATTGAAAAAGTTTCATCTTTTTCATCAAATTGATTTTGTCCTAGTGCCGTTTTTTCAAAAAGTTTTAGAAGCAATTGTGCTTTTGATTCATCTTTTGTAAAATTAAGAAATACTTTTTCAAATTCTTTTTCTACAATTTCAACCTTAGTAGGAGTTTTAAATTTCATTTCACTTTTTTCTACTTCTTCTTGATAAATAGATTTTACTTCTTTAATTGTAAGACCTTTATAATTAAGAACAAATTTTTCAAAAGGAATAACATCTTTTTGAGCTTCTTTTTGTAGATTAGTAGCAATTCGTTTCATTTTAAGGTATTCATTAAAATAATTAAAACTTGACATATTTTGTAGAGCAACAAAACTCTGCCAATCCAATTTTGTTTTATCCACACAATTGTAAAATTCTTGAATGAAAGGAATAATCATTTCATCTTTGCTTACAAAACCACGTACTGTTTTTACAAATTTTAGAGAAACTTCAATATTATATTTTGGACTACTTAGTTCTCGTACAATTTCTTTCCAAGTATTAGCTTGATATTCAGCAATAAGTTGATTATAACGGAGTTCTTCATCTGGAATCCATTTTTTTAGTTCATTTTTTGAAGCTTCAACCATTGTCATGATTTCTTCTACAGTTTTATTTTCATTTTTCTTTTTATTGATTTCTTTTTCAAAAGTCAAAACTGTAGGTCGTTTTTGACTTTTTGCTTCCTTACGAAGATTAGCTTTAACTTGTTCATTAATATATTTTACCATTTTGTTTCTCCTTGTTTTGTCCTTATTTCGTTTACATTTATATAATACAACATTCTTTATTAATTGTCAACATTTTTTATAAAAAAAAAGAAATTGTTTTATTAATAATTTCTTTTTCCTTTAAAGTGCTTCTAGAGCTTCTTCTTTTGATTCATAAATATCTGAAAAATAGGTTTTTGCTTCTTCATTGTTGATAACAATTTTTAATGGAATATATAAATCAACAGCTTCAATGATTACAATTAATTCATTTTCAGTTTCTTTTATATATTCATAATCAGTATAATCTTCTAAGCCTTTATCAATAACTAGTTTTGCATCATCAATAGTCTTAATTAAGGGATTCTTGCAAAGCAAGTAATCAATGCTATTTTCAAGTTCTGTCATATCTTTATTACCTTTCTTTTTGTTATTTATATTAATTTTACCATTATCCATAATAAAAAGCAATCGCTTAAAATAATCTTCCATATCTTTATTTCCTTTCTATTTATTATTTATATTAATTTTATCATAATCTATGATAAAAACAATTGCTTAAAATAAGCAATTATAAGCAATTATTCTTAATCCTTGATACATTCATCAAAAGTTCATTTTTAATGCAGTGAGCAGTTGCTACGAACGATTTAACGATACAATAAATAATTTTAAGCAAAAAATAAAAGTATAAAATCCTTTTTATTTTTTTTAGACAACTTTAAGGTCATAACAATCAATTTCTTTAATTGCTTAAGAAATAGTATCTTATTTGATTTAAGTCATTTTAAATCATATTTATTTTGGAGATTTAAAAATTATAAAATACTTTTTAAATCTCTAAGAGCAGTTCTTAAAGCTGTATCATAATCTTTATAGAACCATTTAGTAATATATTTTTCAGAATTACCATAAATAGGTAGAACTTCGTTAGAAACAAGAGCTTTTGGATTTTTTGATTTAAAATCATAAGTAGCAATCCAATAATTATATTTACCTTCATCTTTTAATTGCTCTAATAAAGCAATACTTTCAATAGTAGATTCATTTGCTTGAATAATTCGATAGAAACCACCTTTTAATTTAATATATTTATCTTTATTTAATTTTTCTTTAATTTCTTTAGGACTCATTTTTATTCTCTTTTCTTTTTTCTAAATTAATTGTATAATATTTTTTATTTACTGTCAACAATAAAAAAGAACTTTTTCAGTTCTTTCTTTTATATTAAGGGAAATTAGCCATTAATTCATCAATTTTAATAAGAGTATATCTCCAATGTAGCATTTTATTCTCTAATCATTTTTTGAGCTTTTTCAATAACTTCTTTTGAAATAGGTACTCCACTATTTAGATTAAGAAATGTTTTTACAAGAACTTTTTCTGATGGTCGTCTGTAAGCATTCTTACCCTTAGTTTGAGTCATAACAATACCAGAAATCTTAGAATGAACAATATTGTATTTATCATAAGGAAGCAAATCTTTAAAGTACAATCCATTTACTTCTAGTTCATTATTTAAAAATTCATAAATAGCATTAAAGCGTTGTTTTCCGTCTACTACTTCATAAATATGATTATCATTTTCATCAGTATAAGAAACCAGATATGGATTAAAAATTGTTCCTTTAATCCAATTTTTTACAAAATCAATTTTCTTTTCTTTTGGCCAAACAAAATCTCGTTGGTATTCAGCTTCAAGGAAAATCTCTCCAGATTGAACTTTTTTTACTACTTCTTTTGGATTAATAGTAAGCATATCTTTTACTTCAAGTTTTTCTTCTTCTTCATCTTCATTAAAACTTAAAATATTTTTTCGGTCTGTAATTTCAATAATAACTTCAAATGTAATATTAGGACGGCCAGTCCAAGATACACGATAATTATAAGGTGATAGAATTGTAACCTTAAAATCATATTTTTCAATAGTATCTTTATCAAGAAGCAATTCTACATCTTTCAAAGCAATTTTCTTGCCTTGAATTTCTTTCTTAATGCTTCTTTCTGTTTGAGTAACATTATAGAAAGTCTTATATTTTTCTGTATTTACTTCACTTTTAAATTTCATCTTATATTTCATCTTTCATTTCTTTATGTATATATAATACAACATTATTTTACTATTGTGGCACAAGAATTGTAGAATAATGTATATTCCATAATTCAAGATTGTTTTTCGTCCGTGACCACAATGACTATTTCATCTTAAAATCAGATGAACATTTTAATTTCATTCTCTTTTCCATTTCACCACGTAGGAATTACAACTTCAAAGATAATGAAAAGTTATTTTAATTTTGAATTTCCACACAGAGCCAGACATCAATCGCTTGGTCTTATTCTGGTTAAGCAGAAATACTATGTTATTTTACTTTATCTTGTAATAACATTCCTCTACGAGCAATAACATAAGAAGCTCCAGAGTGTATGTTTAATTTCATTTTCGGACAATATTTTTGTTTCGCAATCCAGCTTGTCCATGCTGGATTAACTTTATTCAAGAAGATTCTATTTCTGATACATTTAGAAGTTATAATAGAATCAAATTTAGAATAAGCAAGTGTTGATAACATTTCATTATATTTTTTACCTTTCTTACTTATTAAATTATCTTTCTTTTTAGTAAAATTAAGTTTTTCTATAACTAAATCTTTTCCTGTATTTAAGCAATAATTCTTTAGTTTAGTTGCTATATATTGAAAATCGTTTATTGTTTGATTGCCTTTGCTATATTGATAATCTATATTAAAAGTATTTATTAAATTGCCATATTTATCGGTTTCACTTACTGATACAAAACCTTTATTAAAATCTACTCCTACTGTGCCATAACTATTCCTAGTAACACATAAATCCTTATTATGTTCAAAGTTATATATAATTTGAAGAAATACTCTATTATCTTTAAGTTTAATTCTATAAGTCAAAGCACTTTCTTTAGTTCTAAGTAGATTCTTTAATAAATTAGTATAATTTTTATTATTAAAATTAAATTGGCCATAAACGAATTTATCATTTTCCAAATCAATTTCTTTTCTAACTCTAAAATAGAATTGATTTGTTTTAGTGCTATATTCAACTTGAAAATTGTTGTTACAAGTTTTATCACCAGCTCTACCTAAAAAGTAGATTTCACTATCTCTTTTCTTGATAAATTTGCTATAATCTTTTTGTAGCAATTTTTTTGTTCCAAAACAAACTTTATATTTACCTGTTTCAATTTCTTTTTCAAGGTTTTTAAGTTTTTGCTTTTTAGTATTTAATCTGTTTTGTTTCCAATAGATTTTAATTTTTAGATTTCTGTATTTAGTAAAGTTGAAATCTTTAGAATTATTGTTTAAACTTACTCTTTGTAAAGTTCTTTTATCTTTTAATTTAGTTAATTCTTTTTCAAGAGTAGAAATTTTTCTCTCTAAACTTTTTCGTTCAAACTCTTTTAATTCTTTGATAGATTCATAGCGACCTAACATATTACTTAATATTGCATCAATAGCTCTACTTGTCAGATTAAATTCTTCTTTTAATTGAGCATGAATAATATTTCTATCTTCTTGAGTGATTTTACCATTCTTTATATAGTAATTTTTAATTCTATGAAATGTTAATCTCTGAATTTTATTAAACAGTTCAATATAATCAGAAATGTATTTATCAGCCAACTGATTATATTCTCTATTCAATTTTAATTCAGTTGTTACCGTAAATACATTACTCATTATTTGATAACTTCTCCTTATTCAATGTAGCTAATAAACTCTTTATATCTTTTTCTAATTCTTGTTCAACTAATTTATTATCTTGTTCTGATTGTATTAAAATTATTTCTACATCATGATGGTTACAAATAGCTTCTATATATTCAAAACCAAATCTAGTTAATCTTTCTTTATGAGTTATAAAGATTCTATTTACTTCATCATTTAAAATCATATCTATAAGTTTTAGAAGTTTCTTTCTTTTGCTATCCAAGCTACTTTTTACTTCTTTTAAAATCAAAACATTTCTCAAATCAGTTCTGTTAGATAGAATATAATCGACCTGTCTATCTAAATCACCTTGTTTTTGTTGACCATATGTTGATACTCTAGCATAAATAACATCTCTTTTAGAAAGTGATTTATCTTCATAAAACATATTTTTAGACTTTAAATATTCAATAAGTGTTTCTTTTGGAAGAACTCTTCTATTAGTAGGACTTCTTTCAAAATTAAGAATACCTTTATTATCCCATTTTTGAATAGTCTTAGTAGATACTTGAAATAAATCAGCAACTTCTCCAGTTGTATAATAATTTTTGTTAATATTTTCTCTTGTAAAAGCCATATTTACCTCTTCTTGTATATTATATATAAATAATATCAGAAAGTCAAATAAAAATATGTAGAATATTGTATATCTAATATATTAACATTCCACATATTTCATTACTATTAGTTTGTCAATAGTTTTTTTTATAAAAAAAGAATTTATTTTATAAATAAATTCTTATTTCATTTCTTCTAATTGTATTTGATAGAACTTTTTACTAATCTAAATTTTTATTTAAAATTGGCCGCAATAAGAATAACTGTTTATATCTTCATAAGCTTCTTCAGCTTCATTTGGGTAAACAAATTTAAGTCCAAAATCTAGACTATCTTCATTAAAAATTCCATCAGTTCTTAAATCTTCTAAATATTCATTTTTATAAGGAAAATCTTCCCCATCAAATAAGCATTCTTCAAATGTAACTTCAATAGGAAGGTCCTCAAATAAATTCATAAAGACTCCTATTAAAAGATGTCCATTTAAAGATTTTTCAACTCCTTTGTAAATGATAGAGAAAGAAGCATATTCTCCAGAAGATTCTACAATTAGTTTATCAGTTCCTACCCATTCTTTAGCATATTTAGGAATTAAAAGTACAGCTCCTTTCTCAATTTTAATTAAATCCTCTTTAGGATTAGAGTCAATATAAGACCACCAAGAACAACCCATATTGTTCTCCTTTCTTTTCATTAAATTAAAATTCTTTAATAATATTTATTTAAATATTCAATAGCTTCATTTTCTGATGAAAATTCATCTGATAAACTTACTTCTTTAAATATTTTTTTAGTTTTCATTTCATATTTTAAATTTACACTTACAATATAATAAGCAATATAATCTTCACTATATTGGTGAGTACAAATAAATAGTAATGATGAATTGTAATATTTCAAACTTTTTTCTCTTATAGATTTTTTAAGTTCAACTTCTCCAAAAAACCAATTCAAAGTTTTTTGAACATCTTCTTCATTCTCTACACAAGGATGGTCAATAAGTTCTTCTAGTCTATCTATAGTATTCATTTTTATTCCTTTTTATTTTCTCTTATTTATCTATATATAATACAATACAATACAAATACGATTGTCAAGAAAAATTTTATTTATTTTTTGAATTGTTATTTTCTATATAAATTTCAGTAAGTTTAGCCAAATTATTAAAGTTATAATCAATTTTCTCTTGAGAATTGTTTATATTATGAACAATAATTTCATTTGTTAAACGATTGTACTCTATATAAGGTTCTTGAACTAATCTAGGTGTTGTTTCAACCGTCCAAATATCTTTATCTCTGTATAAGAATGGCCCTATAATAGCATTTGGATTGTTCAAATAATTAATGAATGATTTTCTAAAAGATTGCTCAAATTTTTCATTTTTATTTGTTACAATAATATTTAAAGCTTCTTTAATTTCTGGGAAAATATAATTTTTAATATATTGTCTGTCTTCAATATATTTCAAAGCTTCATCTTCAAGTGCCTTAATATAATCTTCACCTTTTTTAGTAAGTTTAAATTTGAACTTATATTCATTTGTATTTTTTATTTTATTTATTGTAACAAGTTTAGCTTTTTTAAGCAATCTACAATAGCGAGCAATATCATCTTCATAGATTATTTTATTATCTAAAGTTATTTTACTTAATTCATCTAAACTTTGAGCAAGTTTAGAAGCAAAATCAGTATTTTGTTCTAAAAAACTTATTCTTCCAGTTCTATAGAATTTATCAATATTATCTGCTTTTAAACATTCTAGTTGATAATTATAGCAATTTTTTACTTTATTATATTCACCTTCTGAGACACAGACATTTTTAAACAATTCTGGATAACCTTTTTTATTTAAAAAGATTGCAGGTTTTAAATTGAAGGGTGAATAAGAAGAATCCATAGCAAAACTTTTTAATTCCATTTCATTAAAAAGAATATTTGCTAATTTTTTGAAATTGTAAGATTCCTTAAGTTTTAAGTTTGCGTCTTCAATAAATTTTTCATATTCTTTATAAGTAAAATCAGTCATTTTATATTCCTTTTAAAATTCTTCTATTTCCCCCAAAATCTTAAAGTGCTTCTTAGCTTCAAAATCATCAATTTCAGATACTTCACACTCAAAATAAGATTTATGTCGCCCCCAATTATCAGTAACTTCTGAATAGAATAATCTATGCTCACCAACAACTTTTTCTTCTATTGTTTCTGGCTCTGGATAGCAATCAAAACAAATCCAAAATCTTCCTTTATCTTTAGAGTTTATAGTATAGCATTTTGTTTTTTCTTTTATTTGGTTTAAACAATTTTTACAAACTCTCTCCTTTTTAACTGTAACAGTTTTAAAATTAGAACTAGGATTCTCTAAAACAAAATGATTAATTTCTCTAACTTCATAATCCCCAATAACTTCAATTGTTTGTTTATTTACAAGTCTAGCCATATCTTATTTCTCTATTGTTTAAATTAAAATTACAATTTTCTAATTTTATTAAGCATGAGCTCTAAATCTTCAATTTTAAAATAATGTTTCCTATCCAGTGTTCTATCTTCAACAGTATAACTTTTTGATACCCATTTAATCAAATTATCTTCATTTTCTGTATCGTCATGGATAGTTTTAATTTTATAATTTTGAAAATTAATCATACCATAATAAAATAATGGATTATAAATAGTTAAACAATCACCATAATAATTTTTTAAAATTAACTTATTTACTTCTATTTCTTTATCAAAATCAAATGTATATTTCCATTTCAATTTTTCAAGTTTTTTAATAAAATCATATTTATATTTTTCTTCTTGATTAAGATAGTTAAGTAAATTGTTTAAGCGTTTTGTTAAATTAGTTTTAATTACTTTATTACCAACTTTCATAACTGGAATTTTTTCATTCTTTCGGATGAAATAAATTTGAGTCTCAAAATTAGGCAATAACTCTGTACAAAAGAATTCTTTTAATTGATTATGATAAATAAATTCACCAACAAATCTAAAAACGTTTTTACCTTTTATTTCCAATTTTTGTAATCGTTCACAACGTTGAAATCCTTTTTTAATAATAGCTTTATATTCTTTATTATCCATTTTTACTTTCCTTTTTCTCTTATATTTTCGTTAAAAAGGCAGATTAATATATGCTTCTTCAAGTGCATCAGCTGCATTTTTAGCTTTAATTAAATATTTAAGGATTTCACAATATGAAATTATAAAAGAATCATTTTTAAATGACTCTATATAAAAAATTTTATTATCATGAGTACCTTCAACAAGAATAAAATCATGTTCAACTGCTTCAATATAAACAAACGTTTCAATAGCTTCAACTTTATATGACCAAATAAACTTATCTTTAATTAAATTAAATTGATATTTTGCAGGTGCAAGTTCATTATATTTCTTTACAAAATTTTCAATATTTTTATTCATATTTTACCCTCAAGTCTTTTTATAATATTATTATATATTATCTTTAGAAAATTGTCAACAAAAAAATAGCTAATATATATTAGCTATCTTAAGTTATGATTCAATCTGTTGAATATTTTATTTATTAATAAATTTCAATTTTTCAGCAAAAATATTATATTGCTTAATAAAGTAAGAAGTTAATATTTCAATTAATTCTTGTTCAATCTTTTTTGTGACCTCAATATTAGATTTATTAGTAATATATTCAAAACTTAATTTTGTATTGTAATCATCAGATTCATTAGATGATTTATTAAAATCTCCATAAAAGCTTACAGTAAGTAAATCTTTTTTATAAAGGAAATCTATCAAAATAGAATAATCTTTTAGATTCAATTCTACAGTAATCATTTCATCAGAATAAATTCTAAGTGAAGCACTATTAATATATTGAATATTTGTTTTATCAATAAAATCAGAAAGAATATTAAAAGAAAAATTTTTCTTTTTAATATTTTGATAAGTAAAATCATCTATTACAATTTCATTTTGTAAGTTTGTTTGATAAGTTAAAGTTTCATCTTCAATATTATAAGGGAAACAAAATTTAATCATTTTTTCATCTTCAAAATGAATTACTTTAATTTTTGAGGGAATTGTTTCCTTAAAACTTTCAAAATCTTTAAAATATACAGTCATTTTTTACTCCTCTGTATCTTTCCAAAATACCATTGCTGAAATACTATTAATAATATAAAAAATATATTTTCCTAGATTAGCATAATTTCCTTGAATAAGAGCTTTAACAGTTTGTAGAATATTGTAAATTGTCCAAAATTGCCATTGTACTGTTAGTTTAAAAGCATTCAGAATATTAGCTGTCATACTAAAGCCAAAAACAAAAGTAGTAATCCAAAACAAAATATTCATATCTCCAAAATAGCCAATATAATTAGTAACAAAAGAGAAAATAAACGTTCCAATAGTAATTGCTCCAATAGCAATATATGATTTATAACCCGTTAATGGTTGAGATGCTTTTCCTTTATCTGATTTTTGCCAATGTTTAATAGCAAAAGTATAGATAAAGAATGTGATAGGGTAAGTTAAAATAGCACCTTTATTACCTAAAATATAATCAATAATTCCAGAAAGTACTGTATTAATGATACCTAAAATATTTCCTAGATTAGACAATCTTCCAGTAAGACGAGTACTCATCATTGACAATCCAACATTAAATACTGAAATAAGACCTAGAGGGATTAGATTAGTCCACGGGCCCCAATCAACATAATTTGATAATTTTGTTGATAGATAACCAGAATAAATAGCAATACTAATTACTAATGCTACTCCGACCAAATCTGCATATTTAGATTTTACAAAAAATTTCAAAACTTTTTTCATTATTTAGTTCCTTTCCATTTTGAATTAATACCGCCTTTGTACCAATCTGGATTTTCTTTAACTTCCATTGCTATTCCAAATTCATCTTCATCTGTAATAGCAAGTCGTCCTTGAGCAATCAATTCTTCAAAAGTCATTATTTCGTCCTCTTTCTTTATTTATATTTATATGATACAACTTTTTTATATGTTTGTCAACAAAAAATAAGCATAAATTTATTATGCTTATTTTCTATATAATTTTTAAACTTTCAAATCTTTTATAATTTCCTTTTTGAAAATATTTTCTTTAGATTTAATTTCTACTTCATTCGCAGCACTACAATACCAAATAAAGAAACTTATAGAAGTTGAATCATAAATAAAATTCATTTCAAGATAAAGAGAAGTAGAAATACTTTTAGGCTTAACAATTGTTTTCAATTTATTGTAAAATTCTTGGTCAGAGATTTTATTATTTTTCCATTGTTCAATAGTTTCATAAAAATTCATAAAAGAACCTCATTTCAGATTAATTCCATATTTTTTTAAGTCATTCAATGCTCTTGTTACTGAGATAGCATTTTCTTCAATCAATTTCAAAATTTTTTCATTAGCAGAACTTTTAACTTCTAAAATAATATTATTTTCATAAGCTGCATTAGCAATAGCAGTACTCATATAATCTGCTCTACTTAAACCAAGTTCTGGATAAAGATAAGGAAACAGATTAATAATTCTATTATAAGATTCTATAATTTTTTCTTCATCATCACTTTTAGAGAATTTAAAATCATTTTCAAAATCATTCATAACAGAATCAAATTGCCATGATTCTCCAGAGACATCACAATCTTGAGCAATATTCATTTTAGCATTGTTAATAAAAATTTCTTTAATATTATTAGTCATAATTAAGTTCCTCTTATTTTTTATTTAAAACTTTTGTAATATAATGTTCCATGGTTGGTCTTAAAGTATTACGAACTCTATTCAAATAATCCTTATTTAAAAACTCTTCATATTTTTCTAATTTTTTAATAAAATCATTAGAAAGGTTGTAAAAATCATTATAGAGTTTATTTAATGCTTTTTCTTTATCTTTAATTTTTGAATTTAAAATACGATTGTATTCATCTTTATAAGTTACTGATTTTTCTTCAATTTCTTCTTTTACAAGTTTATCTGTTGTTATATATTTAAGATACTTATTCCTAGAAATTTTTTTAGTATATTTTACTTCATATACTGGAACCATTTCAACACAATAAAGTGGTCCTTGTATTTTAGTGCCTGTTATTACTTTTTCACCTTCATAATATGTTTTTTCTTTAATGACCTTATATTCAATCAAATTGAATAATTTTTTTGATAACATATGAAGATTCATATAGAGCAAATCATCAAGTTTCATTTCATTTAATTTCATTTTGTTAAGCCTCTTAATTTCTCATTTCTATATTTATTGTATAATAAAGGTGCTACCTTGTCAACAAAAATAAAATAAAAATTATCTATAAATACTGTTGCTTTATTTATTTTTTATATGACTAAAAATATTAGGAAAAATTTTAATTTTTATTGAATATAAAAAACAGCCTAAAAATACTGTCTACTTTCCTATCATTTTAGTGAATCTAACCAAAAATACTCAGTCATAAATTCCTCTCTTTTTACAAAAAAATACCTAAAAATACTCAAAAATAGCCTAAAAATACTCAAAAAGAAATCTTTATTTCTTACTGAATATAAAAAACAGCCTAATAATACTGTTGATTTTCCTATTGTTTTAGCAAATGTAACCAAAAATACTCATTTATTCAAATCAAAATATAACCAAGAATACTCAACTATAAATTCCTCTCTTTTTATAAAAAATACCTAAAAATACTCAAAAATAGCCTAAAAATACTGAAAAACAGCCTAAAAATACTCAAAAAATAACCAAAAATACTGAAAAAATGACCAAGAATACTGAAAATAGAACAAAATCATAATTATGTCAATATAATACATCAATCATAGCAACAGATTCCAGCGTCATTTTTCAAGCAAAATTTTAGCTAATAACTAATAAATAACTAGTAAAAAACTTAATAGATAACGTAATAGATAACCGCCATCACTTTTTTATTTCAAAATCTAGCGATTTTTCATAAAAAGAGCTTGGCGAAGTA
>ERZ773061.581-NODE-581-length-14761-cov-7.629403_pt1 | contig 14761 bp, 10 predicted proteins | sample MGYA00580627_ERZ773061 | MGnify/ENA primary metagenome ERZ773061 (study PRJEB29015, sample SAMEA2738119) | human oral metagenome | biome: human oral; feature: human-associated habitat; material: saliva | place: China | collected 2223 ...
CGCATGACGCGTTGATTATTGTGCGCGCTGAAGATGCCGCGGGAGCTTTGGAGCTCCTTGAAGCCGACCCGTTTAATCAAGCCGGTTTCATTGCCGAGCGCATTCCCCGCGAGTGGAACCCGGTGATTGGGGTTATTCCGGCGGAGGGATAAACTACCGTTGATTTTCCATTGGGGTAGGACGGACAGATTTTAGGGGATGGTTGCAACAGTCCTCACGCCGCTTACAACACACCAAGCTGCTGCCTAGGCGTGTCCCAATCTAACGTTTTGCGGAGACGGTCGTTGAGGCAATCAGCTAATGTGTCTAGGTTTGCCCTGCTCAGGGGCGGTAGGTCGTTTTTCGCGCATGAATCCACACAGGATGCGATTCGTATTCTAACTAGTACCAGGCTGTCAGGGCGAGTGCTTGTCGCAGAAATACACCTCACGGCGCAACTTGGATGTGATCTCGCGGTTTTGGACCAGTTTGTTTCCCTGCTCCCAAGTCAATGACAGGCGCAAAGAATCAGGCAAACTTGCAAGCTTGGAAATAACGGTATCTTGAATCTCAGCGGCTGCGTGTCCGTTGGGCAGGTAAAGCACCACCGTGTACCGGGTAGCGAGTTCAAACAGCGGATTGTCCCTTAAATCCGATGATCAACCTGTCTTCCCAATACTCCGGAATCGCCGAACTTTAACACTGGCAGACGCTCACTAAACATCACCAAAGGATCATTATACAGAGGCCACACCTGATAGGCGTACCCAGCCGGGTACCTGTGAGTTCTCTCTTGACGCACAAGAGAGCAACCTCCAAGAGAGGGCGTCCTTAGTCTGAATGAAGATCGACTGGCATAACATTTCCACACACAGATTCGTAGTCGAATTGTCTGGGACACACCGACGTAAGTAGACGCAGATGTACTCCCGACTCCACCTTGCCCCGACCTTGTCCCAAATGGAACCCCTCGATCACGGATCGGCACATTTGCTCACTTAGGCGCGTTTGAGGTATTCACTACCTTCCCGCATATGAACGAATATACGGGCGATGAACCCCAGGCACGACGCGATTACGGGATAGTCCCCGTTCACGGTAGAAACAGAACGCTCTAAACATTGAATATCTGAGTCATCGAGATACTCTGCCTGTGCCAGTCAACTTGCGGTGCAACACTGGCACACTCGCCCTATCACTTGAACGCGTTCTCCCGTTGCCCCACACCTTGCCCATACCTTTTGAAACACTTGCCTGCGTGGGTTGCTTGGTTAAAAGGTTCAAACCAACAGCAAGAGCTTGCACATAAGCAAGATGCTGAGCTTTACAAGCTTCATGACGGGAGGAGTACGTACCCCACGAAAAACGCGACCAAGACTAGCTGCAACACGCCCCAATCATTCAGACCGTGTTGCAGCTACTACTAGAATCCAGCAAGTTGCCTGAATCAATTACTTATTCGAATAGTTATCCCTTGCGCCCTTCAGGAACTCGTCTGCAGCTTTCTGATTAGCATTAATCTCATGCTGCAAATGTCCCAAATCTGTACGATCCGTCTTAAAATCAGCATTAGGACGATCATTACCCAAGTACTCTAGATACGCCCTACGCTGATCTGGTGTCAGCTGGTCTAGTGACGGAACTGAAGAAGCCATCGAATCGAGACCATTCATGGCCCCCGCTTTCCTCAGGAACTCTTTATCCAACTGTTCCTTCGTCATGCCCGATGCGCCCGGAAGCTCTCCCCCGCGTTCAAGGAACATTCTATCGACTTCATCCTTAATTGAACTAGTCGTAGTTAGCTCTTGCTGAATTCGCTGCGCAACGCCTTTCTCTGTCAAATCAGTTGGCATGTAAGCGTCAAGGACGGGATCCTTCAGTACGTCAACGCCAAGCCCCACTACTGCACCAGCAGGAAGCTTATCTAACGGAATTTTATCCACCGCAAAATCAATTACACCGCGTGCGGTCTTATTACGCTGAACAATCTCATCATCCGCAGCAATCCCCGCGTTAGTCAGTGCTTGATCCAAACCGCTAATCAATGTCTGCCAACCAGATGTTTGCCTTGCAGTATTTTCAGCCCAGCCTTCTCCGTATGGTGCATTCATTGCTCGCCGGAGATCCACTTTGTAGCCCGCCCACGCGCTATCACCAATTGCTTGCAGGGCTGGCGGACGTCCATTGTAATTGTTATCCGATAGATCATCCGGGGTATCAGCACCTGGTTGATCGTAAATCAGATCTGTAAATAATCCGGTCCGCGAGAACATTCGCTTCAGATCTTCATTATTGATATCCAACATTGAGTACCCAGTAAACGGATTCGCTATGTTACCAGTTCCGCCTATTCCTTCCGTGTCATCGAGAGCTGCAGCAAGTTCACCCACACGCGGCGCGATAACAGAACCTAACCACGAACGCATCCTACTGTTGTTACTTCCGAATTTATCTTCACCAGTTGGAAATTTATCTACACGAGTTGGAGCAACATCCGTGTGATGGTCGAGGCCGTCTTGGTATCCAAGCATAAAATTCTGTGCAACTATTGCACGCGCCTTATCGTCAACCGACCAACGGTCGTAGGCACGCTGCGCATCTTTGAACTGAGGATCATCTTCTCCAAATGCATAGTCGCTCGGTTCCGGAGCCTTCATCAACGTGGGAGTATGCTTGGAAGCATCGTTTACCATATTCCCAAATGCTTCACCACCGTCAAAGTAGGCTCCGTAATCATTAACAGCGCCACCTCGCCACCCGGTGAGGTAACGGACCATGTTAATCGGTTTCGGGTCTGGGACCTTAGTCATTACAGGTGTACCGTCAGGATTGTACCTGAGCTCGCCGAACAAATTTTTTTCTTGTACTTCCTTGTAATTGAACGGTGTATCGACATCGAATAAGGTGTCTGAATTTAGAACCTTCGTCAATGCTTGAAGCCGTCGATCCTCGCTCTGCTGAAGAATATCGTCGGTGTTCTTCTCAAGGTAATCCGGAGTATCGGAAAGCTCAAAAATACTCTGCAAGGCGTCCGCATGTAACTTATATTCGTCAATAACATCATTAGGAATAAGCGTAGAAGTCGTAGGTTCCCCCGGACGAACCGCTGCGCGTTCCCATCCTCCAGTATCATGATCCCACTTCACCATATCTGCAAACACCGAAGGACTTCCACTTTGGTCGTCATAGAAAAGCGGCCCGAGAGTCAGTGAGGTATTTTCGCGCCCTGCGTATCCTGCCAGCAAACCGAAAATATCGTAACCTTGCCAAGCCTGTTGTTTATTCAGCCTCGAAGTCTGATCTGGATAGAATTTCCAGCCTGTATCTTTTAACTCTGCAAGTTTTGCTTGGTAGATCTTTTCGACGCCGATTCCCTCTTTACTTATCAACGCATCCGACACCATGTCAAATGATTTTTGAGTGCCGACCATCGAGTCAGAAAGGTTGCTTCCCCCCGTTGATAACACCATCAACGTGCCTAAATTCTTATTGAAAAGATATGAGTCTTCTTTACTATGTCCAGCATCACCCGCATCCCGAGCGGCAAGCGCAGCAGTATTAAGATCATCCATGCTCACGTGTTCGGCAACTGCGGCCGCAAAGAACGGATTCCCCAGATACTCCCCATACTTTTCATTAAATTCTTTGACGTCTTGGAGCGTCATTGGTCGCTTCTTGAGAGCTTCCGCAATCTCTGGCCCCATCTCTTGCGCCAAATCCCACTCAGCAGCACCGTCAAGAATAGGCGTATCCGAACCAAAAAGCGCGGCACCAACACCACTCCGCCCCCGCTGCATTGCCTCATCGGAAACAATTGTTTGGCGTGCCGCATTGATTGAATTAGCGGCGGTTTGAGCAGCAGCTGCTAGTGTGTCAAGTTGTTCGTTATACTGTTTTTTCAGATTATTTTGTGTATCCACAGCAGTTTGCGCTGCAATATCAAACTGAATCTTTCGGGATGGATCTCCAGCGGTGTAATGCTCCTTTGCATCTGAAATAGCGCGGTCATATGTTGCAATGGCCTCATCCCATTGTTCCTGAAGAGAAGTGACCGTGGTGCGGGTAGTGTCGACCTCTGAAATCCAGGTATCCACCGCATCCGCTGCAGGATCGAATGCCTCTGATAGAGTCTTGGTTTTACCACCTAACTTCATAATCTCATCAGAGGCTGCATCAGCAGCCGCACCTGTCCATTCTTCTGGGACAGAGTCTTTATTCTTTGCAACCTGAGTATTGCCAACGGCAGTTCCTGTTTTCCGAAACTCCGAAGCGCACTTCTCAGCCTCTGCTGCAATGTCTGGAACCTGCCTAAGAGCAACGCTACCCACTGTCCTATCTACCATGATCAGAGTCCCCCCTCTAGGCCAAGGCGCGATGCCGCCTGACGCGCTCTACTCTCGTTATAAGTTTCGGTACTGTCTTGGTTCTTCGAAAAGTCGGCAACTCCCGAGCCCAGTTCGGCACAAGCATCCGAAAACTCGAGAATTGCAAGGCTCATCCAGAGTCTAAAATTCACCAGAGCATCCCGCAGAGCAGTAATTCCTGCATCTGTCCTGTCCGGGAGAAGTAGCGCAGCTCCATTAGTCTCTAACTTATTCAAAGCAGCGCCAACCTGACCGAGATCCTCCGCATCTGTCCATTGTGCTTTTTCAACAATCCCAAGAGCCTCACGGTCGAAGCTAATATTCGTCATTTGAACCTCTCAATGCTCGAACACGCGAAGCGCGGATCACCATCGGTCATACGTTACCGTTGAAGAATAACATTTCAACCTTAAGAGATACTAAAAGAGTGTTGCCTGCGGGAAAATCCCGCAGGCAACAGCCCTCAAATAGTTACGGCAGTCGAAATTAGGCTAGTTATTCCCCGAATCCAGACCTGGAATCTTCTGCACCAAGCCCTGGTGATCATAGGCCTCCTGGAAATCGCTCACAGGCTGCCTGAAGTAGTCCTTAACTGCCGCCCTTTCACTAGCACTCAAGGAAGTCCAAGGCTTTAAGCCCCCATCAGAATTAAGACTGAAGGGGACCCGCTGCTTCAACAAGGCGGGGTCTTGCAAAACATCGACTCTTCCATTGAGCTCAGTCCACTGACCCGACTCATACATCGCACGGGCCAAACCAACCTGCATCAAGCCATGCGCCACAATGTTTTGCCCATTGCAACCAGACCACTAGTCGCTTTCATTGCTGGGCGCATCCCCCGCGAGTGGAACCCGGTGATTGGAGACATTTCGACCCCAAGTCAAAATAATTTGAAGCGGTAATATAAATCTGGATTGCTTCTTCGAAGTTAGTATGGCTAGCAGTCATTTCATTAGTTAAAGTCTTAATCGCTGCAATCACATTTGCGAGTACGCCGTTGTCTGCAACATCAATATGCTTAGTCGTAAATACGACTACTAGAGATATACCTTCGACTCAAGTGCAGCGCAGGTATGCGAATTTTTTAAACCAGCCCAACTCACGGAGATCCTAAAAGGAAAAAACTGTTGTCGTTTTTGTCGACGCTTTCGTTTGTGGTTTTGAAAACCCGCATAACACTTGTGAAGAAACTTACCGAAAGACTTTGTCGCTTACCGAACCTTTTAAATCAGCTTTTCAGAGATCCTGCTTCTCTCTCACGCCATTCAAACACAGGAGCACTTTGACCTGATATCCGGCACACACTACAACGTTAGAAGATTAAGAAAAGTTGGGGTGCTCTCTGAAGACTCAATTCTCAAAGAACACCCCAACTAGTAGGAATTACCAACCAATCTGGAAATTTACCGTCTATTTTGCCCCTTTACCTTTAGGAGGTGGTGGAGTGGCACCATTTGCATTGGCGTCCTGCTGGGCCGAGAACTGATCATCTAAGATCTTACGGAAATCACTATTCGTCCCTCTAAAGTAACTTCGAATAGAGTCCCTCTCGCTTGTAGTTAAGGAGTCGTATTTCCTTCGTGTTCCGTCGGGATTCAAACCAGGAAGTTCCTTTTCTGCAAATTTCTCAGTTCCGGGAGTAACATCATCCATACCGGCACGCTCGGTCCATTGATCAGAATCGTACATCGCACGAATCAGACCGTCTTGCATAAGATCGTGAGAAGATCGATCCGCCTCGGAATGGGACTTCCATGCCTTCGTTTCATTATCGGTTGAAAGCGCCCAGTCGAGTATTTCACCGGAGCCTTCCTTAACTCCAAACTTTATTAGAGGACCTGCGACAGGAACCTTTTTAGTCACAAGCCCCGCAGTTTGGTCAACAATAAAATCAGCGATCTTGCGCGCATCCTTGTGCGATTCGTCGAGAGCCTTACCGATAGCAGAATCTTTGTCAGGGTTGGCATCGAACGTTTCTTGGATCAACTCGGTCCAGCGATTTGTTGCGCCTTGGACACCACTCAAGCGCGCATCATAATACGGATCCTTGAGAGCTACGGCCACGTCAGTCATATAACCCTTAAACGCTTCAGTCTGTACAACCTGAAGAGCCGGTTTTCTCCCACCCTCGTAGTTATCATCCAGGAGGTCATCTGGCGTTCCGCCATCGTCGATACGCTTAGGTTGATCAAACGCTAAATCTTGTAGAAGCCCGCCGGGGGCTTTGAATCGGTCAATCAGATCGCCACCAAACTGCATATGAACTGTCTTATATTCACCCACAATCGCGCCAGCACCCATTCCTGTACCGGTGGTGTTATGCATTTCGGATGCCAAGTCGAAAACGTAGGGTTTAATAATCTCCCCCATCCACGAACGCAGCTTCGGGTTATAACGACCGAAAACGTCTTCGCCGTTAAACTTATCCTTAGCGCCCATAAATACTGAATTATCACGATCCAATCCGTCTTGATAACCAGCCATTACATTCGCAGCCGTCGATGCGCGATGCAGAGAGTCATCCTTCCATATCGCTAGCGCATCTTCATAACGTTGTTGAGCATTTTCTCCTACGAAATCACTGCGCTGCGGTTCTGGCGCAGGTAAACCCTCCGGAGATGAGGCATCTGCCAGCATATCTCCAAGCGCCTCCCCTTGATCTATCGTGCCAAGGAATGCCCCAGGACCGCCTTGCATTCTGTTTCCCGTCAGATAGCGAGCGACATTTATCTTTCCGTCTGTGGCTTTGGGATCCGGCAGGTCGACGTCAAATGGAGTATCCCCGTTTAAGAAATTACGGAGATGCATCAGCCTGTTCCCTTCAAGCGTCTGCAAAGCAGCCGGGGCATTAGATCCCTTTAGCTCGTCAGGGGTATCCGACAGCATGTAGAGCGCCTGCATCGGGTCCTTCGCAAGCGCATCCGCGGCCCGATCGTTTTCATCGAATGCCACCAGTGAATACCGAATTGCATCGCTACCCGGACCGCCTAACAAGTTCTTACCACACTCATACTGATGGTCGTAGCGCATAATTTCGGACGCAAGCGAAGGTTCGTCCCCCATTGGTTGATAGAATTTTGCACCAAGAGTGAGACTGGGATTTTTCGCAGCAGCCAGACCCGCGGCTTGAGTGAATATCTCAGCACCGCGAATTTCAGGACTATATGTGTCCTGATCCGCAAAACGTTTATACGGATTCCACAGAGTCTCCCTGTACTCTGCAATATTCGCATCCTCAATCTGACTAAGAGTTGTCTCACCGTCCTTCCCGATAAGTGCTGCCTTCACTTGTGCGAAAGAATTGTTTCTTTCCTGATAGTCAGCTTGGGAATCATATCCGCCCGTTGAAAGGACCATAGCTGTGCCAAGTGACGCGATGAACGGGTTACGAGCCGCCCCTGTCGTGACATGATCCAAATCAGAGCCGGCAGCATTCAAGGCAACTTTGTACAGCATCTCCGCTGTTGCGTTTTCCTGACCAGGATGAGTCGAACGATAGTGATCCATCATAGCTTGGACATAGAAGGGATTCTTAAGTTTATCTCCCCATTTATCTTGAAGTGCCTGCACTTCTTCTTCCGTCAAGGGCTTATCAGAATTTGCTGCCTTTTCAAGATCATACGCGAGGAGCCCCGCCTCAGCTTGAGCCTCTGCCCACTGAGCAGCCCCGTTGACAATTGGCATCTCATCCGGAGGGAAGATTGCTGCACCGATCCCATCACGCCTCCGCTGCATTGCCTCATCGGAAACAATTGTTTGGCGTGCCGCATTGATTGAATTAGCGGCGGTTTGAGCAGCAGCTGCTAGTGTGTCAAGTTGTTCGTTATACTGTTTTTTCAGATTATTTTGTGTATCCACAGCAGTTTGCGCTGCAATATCAAACTGAATCTTTCGGGATGGATCTCCAGCGGTGTAATGCTCCTTTGCATCTGAAATAGCGCGGTCATATGTTGCAATGGCCTCATCCCATTGTTCCTGAAGAGAAGTGACCGTGGTGCGGGTAGTGTCGACCTCTGAAATCCAGGTATCCACCGCATCCGCTGCAGGATCGAATGCCTCTGATAGAGTCTTGGTTTTACCACCTAACTTCATAATCTCATCAGAGGCTGCATCAGCAGCCGCACCTGTCCATTCTTCTGGGACAGAGTCTTTATTCTTTGCAACCTGAGTATTGCCAACGGCAGTTCCTGTTTTCCGAAACTCCGAAGCGCACTTCTCAGCCTCTGCTGCAATGTCTGGAACCTGCCTAAGAGCAACGCTACCCACTGTCCTATCTACCATGATCAGAGTCCCCCCTCTAGGCCAAGGCGCGATGCCGCCTGACGCGCTCTACTCTCGTTATAAGTTTCGGTACTGTCTTGGTTCTTCGAAAAGTCGGCAACTCCCGAGCCCAGTTCGGCACAAGCATCCGAAAACTCGAGAATTGCAAGGCTCATCCAGAGTCTAAAATTCACCAGAGCATCCCGCAGAGCAGTAATTCCTGCATCTGTCCTGTCCGGGAGAAGTAGCGCAGCTCCATTAGTCTCTAACTTATTCAAAGCAGCGCCAACCTGACCGAGATCCTCCGCATCTGTCCATTGTGCTTTTTCAACAATCCCAAGAGCCTCACGGTCGAAGCTAATATTCGTCATTTGAACCTCTCAATGCTCGAACACGCGAAGCGCGGATCACCATCGGTCATACGTTACCGTTGAAGAATAACATTTCGACCTTAAGGGAGTCTAAACAGATAAGCCAACACCACACCCAATGAACCCAGAGGACGACACCAACAGATTTTGCCTACCTAAGCAATCTCAGCTACGCCACATCTCGGCTATCTAACCAACTTATTTCGGCTTACTGAAGTTAACGAGCTGTTCAGTACTGACAGCACCAAGAGCCCCCTTGAGATAGGTGTGTCTCGCCAAGAACTTCCTCAAACGTGACTGCTGATCTTCATTCATCGACATGTATGATGGAAGCCCCCCAGTCGCAGTAGCTTTAACTCCCTCACCGTACGCCTGATGGCGTTCTTCTTCAAGAAACTCTGCAACAAGCTCTGCTTTGGATTTATGCGCCGCATTCGGCCACTCATCTCGCGCTACGAAGGTATCCGTAAGAGTATCCGCAACAATACTGTTAGCCTCATGTGTGCCATTCAACGCAGCGGCATAGTCCTGTGAGGAAAAATCCGTTGGTAACAATCGGTTCAGCAAATCACTCTTGCCCTCAGACGCAATAGTCGAAATTATAAGTTCAGGGATTTTCCCTCCCGGAACCTTGCTGAATGGAATCGCTTGCCAGAGCGCATCAACTCCTTTTCTGATCAGAGTATTGTCTGCAACAATGCGCTTATGTTCCACTTCACCCAGGTGAACCGTTGCATCCTCAACATGCTTAAAGAGGGCTTTCCATTTCTCAACAGGAGTCTTAACACTGTCTGCCCAATGATCGCTAGGAGCCCCCATAGCAGTTCCTAGATCTTCCCTGTACCGAGCATAAGCCGCGGTTTGAATCAAACGCATTGCCGGCGGACGTCCTCCTTCAAACTTGTCATCGAAAGGATCATTCGGCGTTTCGCTACCAGCAATTTGCTTAGGATTATCAAGAGCAAGATCAGCAAAGAACCCGTCTTGTTGGAAAAGACTGTCAAACAGCCCCTTAGAGAGTGTAAAGTGCGCGGGAAGACGCGTTGTTCCGGTCGCATCATCAGCGGGGTCTGAAAGCCCAGTTCCAGCAGATTGTCGAGAATTTACATGCGGATTAGCCGCGTCATCCGTACCATCCGTTGTAAAACTGTCAATCCAGTTACTCGCAACTTGTCCCGCGTAAGAACGAAGTTTAGGGTTGAGTGCACCAAACGAATGAGGATCCTTAACATCCAATCCATCATCATGACCAAGAGCATCTTGGTAGCCAGCAACAAAGTTACCGACTATCCCCACCTGCTCGTTTGCAGTCATCTGTGGATCGAACCGCTTTCCAAGAATACCCGCCGTTGTCTCATCAATGGGTTGAGTTACATCCACGATCATTTTCCCGAACGCATCGCCTCCATCAGTAAACCCACTGAAGCCATGTAACGAATAACGATTTCCAGACAGATAACGACAAATCGGCACTTTTTCCACTGTCTTAGCCGCATCGCCGTCCCAATCGCCACTCAAAGTAAACGAAGTATCCTGCGAAAGAAAACTTCGAAGAGAGCGTAGACGAGCTTGTTCTGCAATCACAAGATCCGGATGCTTCGCGGCAAAGCCCTCAACCTGCATCGAGTCTGGAGTATCAGAAAGAACAAATAACGACTGCAGGGGATCCTTGCATTGTTCGAAAAGAAACTTTTCTTCGGGAGAATAGTTCAGGACTTGATTCGCGTCCATACCATTCGCAGCACCATTTTTCGCTCTGCATTCATGATCGTAGTTGACCAACTTGGTTGCGAGCGAGTCATTCCCTCCTTCATAGACCTTGCGGCCAAAGACGAGATCCGGATTTTTCTCACCCGCGTATGCTGAAGATTGAGCAAAGAGATCATAACCATTGATTGTGCGAGTAGGGGAGATATAATTTTTATACTTTTTTCGTCCCACCGCTTCAATTTCAGCAATATTTGTATTTTCAATCTGCTCAATAGTCGTCTTGCCGTCAGGCCCCCGAAGCATGCCCTTGCTCTTTTCAAAGGCCTCGCTAATAGTCGTCATATGTCTACCCGAAACGTTAGTTCCTCCCGTCGAGAGAACTAACGCGGTTCCCAATGTACCGACGAAAGCATTCCGAGTCGCGACCTCTCCAGGAACAGGCGGATAGGTACCAGAAGTATTAAGCAGCAGCCTGTTCATCATGTCCGTAAAATTGCCGTCTTTTCCACCGTGCTTCATTCGGTAATAGGCAATCATTGCTTGGACATAGAAAGGATTTTGAAGTTTGTCTCCATACTTCGCCTGAAGTGCATTTATCTGGGCTTGCGTCAAAGGTACTTTAGAATTTGCGGCCGCAGATAGATCCGCAGTCATCTGTGGCGCTTCATGCTGCGCGGCAGCCCACTGCGCTGCACCACTGGCGATAGGCATAGACGTGCACAGCGCCACGCCAATTGCATCTCGACCTCCCTTAACCACATCCGGCGTAACGATCGAATCAACGGAGGCGCGAACACGACCCGCTACCCAATGAGCTTGTTGATCTAGAAACTGAAGATCAACCTTATACATAGCTCTAAGGGATTGCTGAGTGCGCCTTAGATTTGCAATTGCAGCATTCTGTTCTGGTTCTGGATCATAGTCCGAATGAGCAGCTTTCGCGTCTGAGATACGTCTTATTTCTTGGTTGTACTTAGCGACCGCGCCATCCCATTCGTGCTGATATCCTTTAACCCTATTGACGACAGACTGAACATTCGTCTCCCATGTGTTGAGGTCTCCCGCAGGCTTTGGGAAAGCAGTCGCGAGAGTTGACAGCTTTCCACCCAAAGTTTGAATTTCTGAAGCGGCAGCGTCTGCAGCTGCACCCGTCCATTGCTCGGTGGGAAGACCTTGATTTAGCACGGACTGCGTCGCAGAAATTCCCGAACCGACTTTCTTCCACATATCGCCGATTATCGAAGCCTCGGGAACATTCTTGGGAAGTTTTAAAACTGTTGCTCCAGGAAGAAGACTAATACCTTCGCTACCAATTTCAGACGCGCTAACTGTCACACTCATTTCAGCATCGCTCCCGCCCTAGTTGCACTTGTTTGATTATGGTGCTCAGTTGCGCTGAGGTTTGCGCCCGTACTCTGAGCAGTTGACCCTAGATTTTCCGCAGCATCCGCATATTCGTCGATTACCATTTTCATCGTGCTGTCAAAATACTCAACGGCGCTCCTCAAACTCTGAGCCCCACCTTGATCCAACAGAGGTAAATCAAAAGCAACACTGCTTTCGGAAAGTCCGTTGAGCGAAGCACGTATTGACCGAAGCTTCGATGCGTCTTCCCACTGCGCCTTTGCGACAACACCAACACCGTCGCTGCTATAGGTAATATCACTGGCCACCGCACTGTTCCTTCCGCACGTGATCAGGAGAAACTCCATACCCGGCAAATACACTTGCCTTGTCAATTTTCTTTGTAGAATACTCCGCGAACCATTAAAAATCCTGAAAACTCAAGATCTGATACACCGCATACAGGTGGTGCCTGCAGAAACAATCCGCAGGCACCACCCCCAAACCCAAGACGATCGACTAGACACTTACCATCGGCTTCTTTAGTTTCCCTGCGTCAACCTCAGTTTTGTGAAAGATTTCAAGGTCGTATCATCAGCAGCCTCAAGCGGCGCCTTCAAATAGGTATGCTCCTTCAAAAACGCCCGGAAGCTCCCTTGCTGCGTTTCCGACATCGAATTGTAGGACGGCAAATCCCCATCACCTTGTGCTTTAACACCGTCACTATGAACAGCTTCTTCCTTCAGGAACTGCGAAACAAGTTCTTGCTTCGACTTATCTTCAGAATTCGCCCACTGATCCCCCGAAGCATAAGTTTCAGCAAGAGTATCTGTAACCTGCTCATTCGCCGCGTAACGACTATTAACCGCATCATTAAGCTTCGCAGATTTAAAGTCCGTCGGAAGAAACTCATCAAGGACCTTATTCTTCGCGCCATCGACTGCCGATGAAGTTAATGACTCAACGATCTTGCCACCGGGAAGCGCGTCATACGGAACCACCGATGACACCGCATCAATCCCCTGCCGGATCAACTGATTGCGCTGAGCAATCCGATCATAATTAAGGCCTTTAACATCCGCTGTTGCCGCGTCAAGATGCTCAAAGAGCCCGCCCCATTTATTCACACGATCAGTGACATTCTGACTCCACGTCGAACCGGGCGTCGTATCACTTGTATCAACGTGATAGTCCCCGGCCATAGCTTGAGCAGAAGACAGAGTCTCACGTGCTGCCTTGCGATCTGGAGCGTGGTTATATTCCTTGTCCGACGCAGCTTGCGCCTTAATCTCGGCCATCCTCTGCTTGTAGGTTGTAATTGCATCATCCCACTGCTGCTGGAGGCCCTCGATCGTCTGAATACCCTAGTTATTGCGATCTTCCCAGGTTTTCAGTGAATTCGCGGGACCGGGGAAAGCTCCGGCAAGATCCGAAAGCTTCCCACCCAGTGCCTGAATCTCAGAAGAAGCCGCATCTGCCGCTGCGCCGGTCCACGATTCAGGGGGAATCGACGCATTTTGGACAGCCTGAGTCTGCGTCAAAGCTGAACTAATGGCAGTCCAGCGGGATGCAACCTCAGGGGCCATCGACAGCAGACGTGAGTTCCTGCGGGCCCGAGCCGCCAGGACCGGGAAGAGCAACGGCCACACCAGCACGTGAGACGTGCAAACCCCGCCCGGTCAGGGAACTTACCAGGCGACAAGTTACCAACTGAAACATCAAACTCGCTGGGAGTCCCGTGTTTTAAGACCGCGAAAGTATCAGAGAATTTTGGCTATTTCACTCGCGATTCATCCCACGCCATCTGCGCCAAGAAGGTTCCTTGATCGCGTGAGACGACCAGGCCTCGACCCTTGGGAAGCATGCGCGGACGTTCGCGGCCAATTACCATACCCTCCGAAGGGTTACCCGACATCATGATGCCCGTTGCTGACAGTTCAGACAGGGCCTGTAGAACCGACTCGTAGGCCGCACGCGAAGCGCCACCCATACGACGAGTAATCACCAAGTGGAAGCCAATGTCTTGCGCCTGGGATAGCAACGGAATCAGCGGCGCAAGCGGCGAACCACTCAAACCACCCGTAGAGATCAAGTCGTAGTCATCGACCAAGACCCACGCCTCTGATCCCTTCCACCAGTTGCGCTTACGCAACTGCTCGGGAGTGATGTCCGGTCCAGGAAGACGCATGCGCAGCTGCTCGGCAACCGCCTCCATGCTGCCCAAGATCTCATCACGGTTCGAGATATACATCGGCATATCCGATTCATCCCACTCGCCCAGCAGGGAGCGACGAATATCGACAACGACCAGCATGGCGCGCCGGCTTCCCGGCTTGGCCAAGACCTGGTTGCCCAAGTTGCGCAAGAAAGAGCTCTTTCCGCACTTCGCATCGCCAAAAACGTACATGTGCGATTCGTTTTCCGGATCGAAAGTCCACGGACTCAAGCGGCGTTCTTCCAGACCCAACACGATCCTCTTCTGTGGACCATGAATGGCCTCGATCTGAGAAACGGTGATCTTCTCGGGGAGCAAACGCAGACGAGGGCCAGGTTCGGTCGCAGAAGCGATGCGAACAAGGGTCGCCTCGACACCTTCACCGATCGTTTGAGGATCATGGATCGCATCGGCACGCGGCAAGGCAACAAGCATGTGGTGACCCGTCATCGACAGGCCGCGGCCCGGGCGCCCCTCGGGAACCTTGCTTCCCTTTTCACGGCGGAACTCCGAATCCG
>ERZ773061.583-NODE-583-length-14745-cov-21.200749_pt1 | contig 14745 bp, 29 predicted proteins | sample MGYA00580627_ERZ773061 | MGnify/ENA primary metagenome ERZ773061 (study PRJEB29015, sample SAMEA2738119) | human oral metagenome | biome: human oral; feature: human-associated habitat; material: saliva | place: China | collected 2223 ...
CAAATCTAGTAGAGCAGGATGGCAAGAAGGTCTTCCTTTTTGTTGCGGATTGGTGCGGCGACTGCCGTTATATCTATCCTGCCTTGCCAGAGATTGAAGAGGCAAATCCAGAGTTCACTTTTATACGGGTAGACCGAGATGAGTACATGGAACTTGCTAAACTTTGGGATGTATACGGAATTCCAAGTCTTGTTGTTTTAGACAAGGACAAGGAAATTGGACGTTTTGTCAATCGTGAACGCAAAACAAAGACTCAAATCAATAACTTTTTAGCAGAACTGAAATAGGAGAAAAAATGATTTTTACATATAATAAAGAACATGTCGGTGATGTCCTTATGATCATCGTGAAAAACAGTGGCGATGCCAAACTGGATGTTGAACGTAAAGGCAATGTAGCGCGTGTTTTCTTAAAGGAAACTGGTGAAACTGTCGCTTGGAATATTTTTGAAGTTTCTAGCTTATTTGAGATTGAGAATCGTGGCCAAGTATTTCTAACAGACGACCAAGCAGCTCGTTTGAATCAAGAACTACAGGCTCAAGGATTTACAGAAGAGATTATCAATGACAAGGAACCTAAGTTTGTTGTCGGAGAGATTGTAGAGATGGTTGAGCATCCAGATAGTGACCACCTCAATATCTGCCAAGTTGCTATCGGAAATGATAAGACAGTACAAATCGTTGCAGGTGCTCCTAATGCGCGTATCGGTTTGAAAACCATTGTAGCTCTTCCTGGAGCTATGATGCCAAAAGGCAATCTCATTTTTCCAGGCGAACTTCGTGGGGAACAGAGTTTTGGGATGATGTGCAGTCCTCGTGAACTTGCCTTGCCAAATGCTCCCCAAAAACGTGGTGTCATTGAATTGTCAGACGACCAAGTTGTTGGAACACCCTTTGACCCAGCTAAGCACTGGGCTGCTTAATTGGTAACAGTTATCTATGCTGTTCGCTGGAGGGAAATAAGATGGCAAAAAATGTAGTGATTACAGGTGCAACATCAGGTATCGGTGAAGCTATTGCGCGTGCTTATCTAGAAAAAGGTGAGAATATCGTTCTCACAGGTCGCCGAACAGAAAGACTCAAAGCTCTAAAAACAGAGTTCGCAGAAGCCTTTCCAAATCAAAAAATCTGGACCTTTTCGCTAGATGTAACAGACATGACAATGGTTAAAACGGTTTGTTCAGAAATTTTAGAAACTGTAGGTCAGATTGATATTTTAGTCAATAATGCTGGACTGGCTCTCGGCTTAGCACCTTATCAGGAATATGAAGAGTTGGATATGTTGACCATGCTGGATACCAATGTCAAGGGCTTAATGGCGGTTACGCGTTGCCTCTTACCTTCCATGGTAGCAGTTAATCAAGGGCATATTATTAATATGGGATCTACTGCAGGTATTTACGCCTATGCTGGTGCAGCAGTCTATTCAGCAACCAAGGCTGCAGTTAAAACTTTTTCAGACGGGCTTCGGATTGACACCATTGCGACAGATATCAAGGTGACCACTATTCAGCCAGGAATTGTAGAGACTGATTTTTCAAAAGTCCGTTTCCATGGAGATGAGGCACGGGCTGCGACTGTTTACCAGGGGCTTGAAGCCTTACAGGCACAAGATATCGCTGATGCAGTGGTTTATGTGACCAGTCAACCTCGTCGTGTGCAAATCACAGATATGACCATCATGGCTAATCAACAAGCAACTGGGTTTATGATTCATCGAGATTAATATTATTTTTAAAAAAGTTACAAATCTTGTAACTTTTTTTGATTTCCTTCGAATAGATAAGTAGGAGGATGAAAAATGTATAATAAAGTGATTATTATCAATTTGACTAAAATACAAAAACAACGCTAAACCCTTAAAAGTCTAGCGTTATATTCATTTCTTCTTTCGTGACAACAATTTCTTTTATGACAGATTTTACAATTTTTGAAGCATCTTCATAGCTTAATTTTTCGGGTTGAAAATCTTTTAAAAGTCTAGCAAGTTTTCGTTGTCGCAAGTTGATTGTATTTTTCTTTTTGCTTTCCAGTTGTTCTTCTAAGAATGCTTTTTCAGCTTTCAGCTTTTCGTTTTTCGCATCGAGTTCTTTTCGTGTGATGATCTCGTCCAAGTATAATTCAGTCAACTTATCAAGTCTATTATTTATTTTTTTCAGTTGTTCTTTTATTTCTTCGACTTTCATCGTTTCATCATTTTTGGCAAGTGTTTCTTTGCGATATTGTGGTTCTAACTTAATTCTTGATAACTGCTTCAAAACGTTGTTTTCAAGTTCTTCACGAGGATACCATCCGGATTTACATTTTGATTTGTCTTTCTTGAAACGGTTTGCGCATTGGTATTTGTGATAAGAAAATCCATTTTTGTCTTTTGGCGTAACGTGTATTCTTAACGATGCACCACAATACCCGCATTTTAGCAAGCCGGAAAGCATATATTTTGCTTGAAATGGCCGTGGGTTATTGTATCTTTCAAGTGCATCTATCTGCCGTTTCTTCAATTCTAATTGCACAAGGTCAAATAGTTCTTGCGAGATAATCGGTTCATGTTGCCCCTCGTATTTTTGCCCTCTATATTTCACAATACCAAGATATGTTTCATTTTTTAGTAAATACTTTGTTATTGTTTCGCCCCACGGTCTTTTTCGTCCAATATGACCTTCTTTGTTTAAGTCTCTAATAATTTTGACTACTGACTTACCATTTAAGTATTCTTCATATATTCGCTTGACAATAAGCGCTTGAGTTGGATTTACGGACAAAATGCCCGTTTCTTTTGAATAATTATATCCAAAAGGGATAGTAGTCCAAGCCATAGTTTTTCCCTTTTTAGCTCGTCCCTCTTTACCTAAAATCATGCGCTCTTTTATCTGCTCACGCTCAAGCTGGGCGAATACTGATAGCATACCGATTGAAGCCTTGCCAAAAGGGGTAGAAGTATCAAAATTTTCTTGTAAACTGATAAAAGCAACGTCATTTTTCAAAAATACATCTTCAATTAAAAATAGCGTGTCTTTTTGGCTACGGCTCAAGCGATCTAACTTATAAACTAACACAATATCAAATCTTTTTCTTTTTGCATCATTTATCAAGCGCTCAAGTTCGGGGCGTTTTGTGTTTGAACCTGAAAAACCGCCGTCTATATAAGTGTCGTAGATTTTCCAGTCTTTGATTTTACAATAGGCTTCTAGCTTGTCTTTCTGCTCGTCTATCGAGTAACCCTCTTCAGCTTGTATTGCAGTAGAAACACGAACATATATAGCTACTTTACTTGTACTTTTCATTGATTTTACACCCCCTTTTTGATAAAATAGAGTATAAGAAAACGCCCTTTTTAATGGTTGTTTTTTATACTTGATAATCTCACGCTCGCAGTCGCCAAACTTTCAGAGCGTGGGATTTTTTATTAGTTATTTACTTTGACTTTCATTGATTTATTGATGATACCACTTTCTTCGGCGATCGTTGTATCATCTTCAGCTTTTACATATAATTTAGGAGAGTGAGTAAAACCCAAATCATAGCCATTTTCTATCGCCCAATCTTTAAAAGTGCTTTCTTTAACTTGGTATAACTTGTCAGCAATTTTTTGAATTTCTACTTTAGAATAATATTTAGCTTCTTGAGGAAGATACAAATAAACTATACTATTTCCTACTGGTTTAGTTACAACTTGATACCCTGTATTTGCTAGCTGATTATTGATTTCAGTAGTCAAATGAGTAGCAAATTCTGTATTAGATGCTTCTGTATATTTCGGGCCATCATTTTTTATTTCTTGAGTTGTACTTGTTTCACTTTTTTGTTCACTTGTTTTTTCTTCTTTTGTGTTTTCCGTACTTTCAGATGATGCGACTTCTTGTGTTGTAGTTGAGCTTGTATTTTCAGTTTTGGTTGTATCATCTTTAGGAAACAAACCAATAATAAAGATAGAGCCTATCAGAACAGCGATTGAAATATTTCTATATTTTTTGTTTGGGTTCTTTTTAATAAAATACCAAATACCAAACGCCGAGCCTAAAAAGATTAACGTTAAAATAATCTTTAAAATTTCCATTTATTTTCTCCTTTTTCGCATTTTAAATGCGTTTATTAACTTTTTAACTAATCAAGCCTTGATATTCTTCCTTGACTATGATTTCATCCGTCGTTGTTTTCAAGTTGTAGTATTCCATGAATTTTAGATAGTTAAAATCAGACGGATTTTCTAACTGTTCCAAAGCATCTTCTAGTAAATGATGTATCATGTTTCTATTCGCTTCGTTTTCGCACCTAACAAGCGCATTTTGATATTCTTTTTCAGTTTGGCCTATGTGACCAAGTTCATGAAGAATTACTTGTTTCTGCTTTTCGGGTGCTAGATTTTTACTTACGAAAACTACTTTTATTTCGTCAATATAGATGCCAGACCTATTCCACAAATCGTTGTCAAAGTATTCAATCTTGACACCGTATTTTTTGCAAATTTCATTGATGCTCATTTTTTATTAAGATATATTTCTATGATGTTTTGAATGGCTTCAATATCATCTTCATTCAGCGGTTTACCGTCGAATGTTTTTGCATTTTCAGCCATTTTGCGTAGATCAGATGAAGTAAATTCGGGTTCAGTGGGTTTTTCAATTCTCAAAATATCGTTAGTAGAAGTATTAAATACTTTTGCTAATGCTATCAATTTCTTACCAGTAGGCAAATTGATACCACGTTCCCATTTTGAAATTGTGGTTTGGGATTTATAGCCTAACATACTAGCTAATTCCCCTTGTTCAATATTTCTTGCTTCCCTTAATTCTTTAATTCTTTGTCCTATTTCTAGGTATCTTTCCTTGCTAACCATGATTTTTTCTCCTTACGTTCTATAAGTCTATTATATAGAAGAAATGATTTTAAATCAAGTGAAACGGCAAGAAAGATAAAAAAATATGAAAAAAAATCAAAAAAAGTAGTTGACAGATGATTTTAAATCATATATAATAAACTCATAAATCGAATAAATGATTTTAAATCATAAAGAAAGGAGAGGTATATGAGTAAGTCAACGATCACAATCGCAGAGTTGCGAGCAAGACACAACAAGATGACGCAAGCACAACTTGCTGAACTTGTCGGGGTACGCCCCCAAACAATCAACGCTTGGGAGAAAGATATTTCTTCAATCAAGGCGCAACATCTTTTGAAACTTTGCGAAATTTTGGAAACAACGGCAAGCGACCTTTTAGGCGTTTAATTTTTTACAAAGCATATGATTTTAAATCATATAGAAAAGGAGAATCGAAATGGATAAATTAAGTATTAGCATCAGTATTTATAATGTCGAGGAATTAGCTGAAGTTATTCAAGACGTTGCAAAAAAAGCCGAAGAATTGCAAGAAGCAATTAAACGACTAAACGAGTTCGAGTTAAAATTAAAAACCGAGTTTCTTCATAATTAGGATTTGAGCTGCGGCAGACATCATTTCTTTCCAAGTATCGAAATTTGTTTGCTCAGAAACAAAGACATCAAGGATTGATTCATCTGCTTTTTCAAATTCCTCTGCATTGGATATTTTTTCTGGGCTTGATAGCAAAAATTCATCAATTGTTGAAAAATTTGTGTGTTCAATCATGAATTCATCAGTGAAAACTTCTTTGAAAGAATATTCGTGTGTACCAGCAACAGATTGAGCATTCTCTGAAAGCTGATCAAGACGGTTAGAAAAATCATCCAGTCCGTTGATTTCGAAAGTCATATTGTTCCCCTCCTTTCTATTGAACTTTTGACTAAAATAGTGAGAGGTCCTAGTCAGAAGTTATTATATCAAATCAAGGAGGAATCACATCGGTCTCAAGACTGATATATAGGAGGTTGAATGGAAGATAAAATCATAGAATTAGCTGATTACTTTATCAGCGAGAATGCAACATATAGAGAAGCTAAAATAGCGTGTGAAAAGCTATTGAAACAAGTTAGCCATGAGATAGAACTCAGGGCTATGGAAAGTGAGACAGTATAGCAGAAAGAGATTGAGAAAAATAGAAAGGGGATGATAAAAATAACAAGAGCAAACAGAAGATATTACTGGCTACAACTTAAAGAGGATTTTTTCAAAACCAAAGAAATGAAGTTGATGAGAAAACTTCCGGGCGGAGAAGAACTCACAATCATTTACTTGAAAATTATGCTTGTTAGTTTAGCAGATGAAGGGAAAATTTTCTTTGAGGGAGTTGCTGAAGATTTAGCTGAAGAATTATCTTTGATTATTGATGAAGATGCTGAAGCGGTCAGAATGGCTTTAATATTTCTAGAGCAGAAAAAATTACTCACAACCTCGGATAGTTATCAATATAACTTGGAACAAGTCCCAGAGATGATAGGTAGCGAAACCGCAAGCACCCGTAGAGCTCGCAAGCATCGAGAGTCACAAAAAGCGTTGCAATGCAACACCAATGCAACAAAGTGCAACGGAGAGATAGAGATAGATAAAGATATAGAGATAGAGATAGATAATAATAAAACTATCAGTCCAAGTCTAGCTGAGAATCTAAAAACTAGTGGTATTCGTATCAATGCTAAACAACATCAACAACTACTTGACTATGTAGGGCTTGACGGAATGAGTTTTGATATGTTGAACCGTGCTATTGAGATTACTTCGGGAGTTCATCAACCTAGTTTTAACTATCTAAAAGCAATTTTGGAGAAATGGAAAGAAAAAGGGTTTACTTCACTTGAACAAGTGGACGAACACGAAGAAGATAGACAAAAAGCTAAAAACTCAACTCCAAAAAGCAGACGAGTTGGAAACTCAATCATTCAAATGTATGAGGGAGAGTTACCTTTTTAGAAAGGGGGTTGAATGGAAAAATTAAATTTAGATCCAATCTACTATGTAAACGAAAATGAGATATGCAAGAAACACTCTTGCTATATGTGGACTTTCAAGCATCCAGTTAGAGCGAAAGGAAGAAAAACACCTTATCAGCCTACATTTTGCCCCGAATGTCAGCGTGATGATATGGCGAGGGAGCAAGAACAAAAAATTGGGGAAGCATATATCTCATCTATCCTATCAAGTACCTATGACGTGCTGGCAAGAAATAGCATCATGCCAATTGATATGAAAGAAGCTAGTTTTAATACGTTCACGGTCAATAACGAGATTGACGAGAAAGCGAAAAACTACGCTTTAAGAATAGCAAGACATTATTTCAATGACGGTAAAGGCAATTCAGTTATTCTTGGGCGTGCTGGAGTTGGAAAGACGCATCTAGCTATTGCAATCGCTAAGAAGTTAAACATTGACTTTAAAGCAAACAACGAACCAAAGAGCGTGCTATTTATGAACGTTCCTACCATGTTTCAGAAAATTCAAAGTGGATTTAGTCAGAAAGATGCAAGGACAACGGACGAATGGCTGGAACTACTCAAGAAAGTTGATTACTTGGTTTTGGACGACTTCGGAAAGGGAGAGCAAACGCCTTGGAAGATGGATTTCATGTATAACTTGCTAGATGCTCGAGATAATACAATTATCACAACAAACTTGACCGGCGCAGAAATGAAACAAACATTTGATTCTAGTCTAGTCAGTCGAGTTGCTAAAGGGGCAAAGGATTTGACTTTCAAATATCCGGACAACTCGGAAGATAGGAGGACGTTACCATTTTAAACACTGAAGAAAGAAAAAAGCTGATAGCGGATTTTGAGAAAAACCACTATCAACTATCAACGCTATTGAAAGAACGCTTACTGATTACAACAGACGAGCGTTTCACTCACAAACTGCAAGAAATGGCTTACTATTCAATGAATGGAAGTGTCTATCAGTTTGCAAAATAAAAAATGCACCTATCGGAAGTAGGCGCATAACAAAATTATTCTATAAGAATTATAACACGAGGAAAGAAAAAATGAAAGTAAATATATACGCTTTCGGACGAAAAATTGAACAAGACGAAGAAATCATCGTACCAATCGAGCATCGCTTTTATAACGTGCTTGACGGAATTTTTAATAACTTACTAGATCGTGAGGGTATCGCATGAAGCTATTAGATAAACTTACAAAATGGTTTTTTGACACAACAAAAATTGAAATCAATACAGATTGGCGATTGGTTGCGTTGGATAAAAACAGATTAAACATAGACTTAGAAGAACGGTTAAAAGAAGTCAACCAACGATACCATGACAAGTGTGTTGAAAACGAAATCTTGTATCAACGCATCGCAGATTTAGAGAAACTATTAGAGGTATAGATAATGACAGAACCAACTTTAGCAAGCCAATTACTCGGAATTGCAACAACCTTTATTTGCGTATTTGTGGCATTGATGTTCATTGAAAGCAAAGAGCAGAAACGACAAAAGCAAAAAGAAGAGCAAGAAAAACTAGATAAAGCAATTATCGAAGTGTATCAGCAAGGGCGAAATCAATTCAACAATATCGCTCGTGAAAACATTCGTAACTGTGACCGTCAATTTACATACGACACACAAGCGCCCGTAGGACTACGACAAGACTTTCTAGCACTACCACAGCCAAAGGAGCAATAACATGAACCTTTATATCTGGGATTGTGGTTGTTGCGACTGCGGACATGAATTTGAAGTGATTGACAGTTATCCGCCTATCGAATGCAAAAAATGCGGAAGTACAGAAATTAGATGTGTATTCATCGGGAGGGAATATGATTAGTAGAACAATGAGTAAAATCGAAACAAATGTATTGAATTTGATTATCAACCGTGCAACTTTTGAAGAACCAATCAAGGCTGAAAAGGTACGGCAAGAAACCGGACTATCAAAGCGAAGCCTTGAAGAAGTGATCGAGAGCCTACGAGTGAATTTTAAGCATCCAATCGTAGCGAAGAAAACACAACCGAGCGGGTATTACTTACCACGCAATGAAGACGAGCGGGAAGCTGGACTTGCACCGTACAAACAACAAATTAGGACTGAACAGAAAAATCTTGCGACGGTTATGGCAGTTGACTTGAACGAATATTGGAGCGCATAAAGGAGAATAAACATGGCGACATTATACGAACTTACTGGACAATTCCTTGATATTTACAACATGGACTTGGACGACGAAACAAAACTTGACACGCTTGATAGCATTGACTGGCAAACTAACTACGAGAATAAAGTAGAAAACTATATCAAGGTCATCAAGAATACTGAAGCAGACATCGAAGCACGCAAGAACGAGATCAAACGACTAACTGAACTTAATCGAGCAGATGAACGCAAGAACGAGCGCTTGAAAGAAGTCTTGAAAGAGAGCATGGCACTTACTGGACATGAACGGGTGGACACACCACTTTTCAAAGTGTCATTTCGTAAATCCGAAGCCGTGGAAGTTGACGACTTACTATTACCCGAAGCGTACAAAGTAGCTACTTATAAACCTGATAAAAAGCGTTTGAAAGAAGATTTGAAAAATGGCCTTGAAATTTTGGGTGCCGAATTGGTAGAACGTAAGAATTTGAGTATCAGATAGGAGTTTGGAATGGTAGAAAAAAAACAAAGCATTTACGAAAAACTGGCGAATATTCAAAACGAATTAAAAGCGCCTAAAAATCAGTATAACTCTTTTGGTAAATACAACTATCGAAATGCTGAAGACATTGAAGAAGCATTGAAGCCTATTTGTTTGAAATATCGGGCAACGTGCTTAATTTCTGAAGTAACGACTGAAGAACTTGCAAGCGAACTTATCACAAAAGTTACTGTTTCACTCATGGATTGGGATAGCGACAATGTGATTACAGTTGTAGGACGAGCAAGGGAAGAACGTACAAAAAAAGGTATGGATGCTTCTCAAGTATCGGGCGGAGCACAAAGCTACGCTACTAAGTACGCACTAAGTCAAATGTTTTTGATTGACGATAGCAAGGATGCTGACACAGATGCAGATTATATCCAAAGTGGACGAGCAAACCAAAAGCAAGCACCAGCTAAAGCAAAAAAACAAGATGAACCCGTTATCTCAGTAGAAAAAGCAAATTACTATTTGAAAGAAATTGCTAAGATTTCAACCGAAAAAGGAAAAGAGGACGGCTCTATTGTGAAATGGTTCTTGCAACATTTAGGCGTTGCAGACTACAAACAAATTAAAGAGTCACAAGTAGAACAAGCTGATATGCTTTTGAACAAACTGAAAGGAAATTAAAAAATGTTAAACAATGTATCACTCGTTGGCCGTCTTACGAAAGACGTAGAGCTAAGATATACCCCGTCAAACGTGGCAGTCGCTACGTTTACCCTTGCAGTCAATCGCACGTTTAAAAACGAAAATGGAGATCGTGAAGCTGATTTTATTAACTGCGTTATGTGGCGACAACAGGCAGAAAATCTTGCTAACTGGGCTAAAAAAGGCTCTCTTGTTGGGATTACAGGCCGTATTCAGACTCGTAGTTACGACAATCAGCAAGGTCAACGGGTTTATGTAACCAAGGTAGTAGCTGAACAATTCCAGTTGTTAGAAAGTCGCAATAGTCAAGGTCAACAAGGAAACCAAGGACGAGCGCAAACGCAACAAGAAACGCCCGATTTTTCACGAAGCGAGAACACAAATCCGCTTGATATTTCAGATGATATGCTACCGTTCTAAAAAGGAGCGCAAATGGAATTTAGACAAATAAAAGGTTACGAGGGAATTTATGAAGCGTGTTCAGACGGCACAATTTGGACGTGCGAGGGCAAAACAACTTATAGCAACTTAAACGGTAAAATCAGAAAGCGTGTTTGGAAACGCAGAAAACTCAAACCACAGATACAAAAACGCAAAAGAAGCAGTCGTAGTGATAAACGAGTGAAATTGTGGAAAGACGGAAGAATGACAACGCACCTTGTGAGTAGATTGATCGCTACTGCATTTATTCCAAACCCCGAAGAAAAAGAATTTGTCAACCATAAAAACGGCAATCCTTTAGATAATTCAGTAGAAAATTTAGAATGGACAACACGACAAGAAAACCAAAGACACGCTTTTGAAAACGGATTGGTAAGAACGAATAAAAAAGTAACTTTGAAAGATTTGATAAGCAATACTGAATATAACTTCAACAGTTTGTCGGAAGCGAGTCATTTTCTAGGAAAAAATCACGGATTTATTAGTCAAAAAATCAAAGACGGGAAACAAATAAAAGGCTATGAAGTTACATTGGCTTAAAAAGGTTAGATCATGGAAAAACTAATTTTAAAATTTGAACTTGACAGAAAACAGATGATTTCAGCGAATGACAGACTGCATTTTCAAAAGAAAGCTAAAATCACAAAGTTTTTACGACAGTTAGCGCATTATGAAGGGCAGAATACTCTAAGAGATTACTTTAGCTTGCCTTTTAACGAGGATAAGCCTTGTAAAGTGATTGTTTGGGTATTCACCCCGACCAATCGCATATATGACCCGCCAAACTGGTCGCCTACAAGCAAGGGACTATTAGACGGCTTGACGGATGCGAAATTTTGGACGGATGATAATTATCACGTTATCAAGTCAACGGATTTCAGACACGGTGGAAAGTCCGGAAATAAGAAATATAGAATTGAACTGGAGATTACAGAATGGAAAGAAGCGGACAAGTAAAGATTGAGTTATACAATGACCATTTTGAAAACGCTAAACGTTACAATATACCACGGGCACAGTTGATTATTGCTGATATACCTTACAACCTTGGAAATAATGCTTACGCAAGTGATCCTCGCTGGTATAAAGACGGGGACAATAAAAACGGAGAAAGCAAACTTGCCGGAAAGTCTTTCTTTGATACGGACAATGATTTTAAAATCAATAACTTTTTCGATTTTTGCAGTCGCTTATTGAAGAAAGAACCAAAAGAAAAAGGACAAGCGCCAGCAATGATTGTTTTCCATGCGTGGCAACAACGAGAAATGGTTATTGAATGCGGAAAAAAACACGGTTTTAATAATGCTTATCCGCTATACTTTACAAAAAAATCAAGTCCGCAAGTCTTAAAAGCAAATATGAAGATTGTCGGAGCGGTTGAAGAAGCGACTGTATTATATCGTGATAAGTTGCCAAAATTCAACAACAACGGCGCAATGGTATTGAACCATGCACCGTGGGAGAAAGATAGTTCATATCCAAGCATTCATCCAACTCAAAAACCTATTCCAGTCTTGAAACGATTGATTGAAATTTTCACAGACGAGGGCGATGTAGTTATTGATCCGGTAGCTGGAAGCGGTTCAACACTACGAGCATCGGCAGAAATGAACCGGAACGCCTATGGATTTGAAATCAAAAAAGACTTTTACAATAAAGCACAAGAGCAAATGCTTTCAACGTTTCAAACCAGTCTATTTTGAACTAGTATATCAAACTACAATCTATGATTTTTTGGAGTAAAGATGAAAGTTAAACAACAAATGATTGAATCGCTAGAACGTTCAATCAAGAAAGCAAACGCAAGGATTGAAGAACTGTCTGAACCTTGCGTGAAGTCGCTTACGCACTCACGAAGTGCTGAACGAGATTTTTGGAAGAAGAAAATTAAAGTGTATAAGAAGAAACTGAAGGAGTTGGAAGATGAAACTTGAAGACTTAAATAAAGCTAGAAATATCATTCATTTGATTAAAGAGTACAAATATTTCTTATATGTTAAACGTAAGTGCTGGCATGAGCTTAGTATTACAAAGAAAGAGACTAATTATATTCTTAAAACGGCTTATGGATTTCTTTCAAAAGAAATCAAAGCAGATGAGATATTGTCTAGTCTAATCACAGAAACCATCCAGAATCGAATCGAAATGCTAAAGCAAGAACTTGTTGAATTAGGGGTAGAAATGGAGGAATCGAAAGATGAATAAACAGGAATTGATAAAGAAGTACAAAAGACTTGAAGGTGTATGGGATGCTCCAGGAGCAGAAACAGCCCGTCAAATTTTTCTACAAGACTTGGAACAACTAGACGAACCCGAAAAAGTCAAAGTACCGCAGATTGTGGCGGAATATATTAAAAAGACCAAAAATTATCATTGGGATTTGCACGAAGCAATGCAATGGGTAGAACTTGAAGACTGCAAAGAACTTAAAGAGTATTTTTATATAGCAAAAAACATAGAAACATTCGCCCGTGCTTGGCTTGACGGCTACGAGAAAGATAAGCGTTATCTAGTGAGGATTATTGGGATTACCAATTATAATAGTTACTTAAATTACCACAAGGAAGAAGATAAGTGGACTATTGAATCTCGTATGGAGATTGATGCAATCAAAACTGAACACACCCGCAAAGAACTAGAAGAAGCTGGTTTTGGTGAAGTGTTTAATAGTCCATTGTTTGAAGTTGAGGAGGTGGAAGGGTGAGTAAATTTGAAATCTCCTTGTCTAAAAATGACCTTGAACATATCGCTAACGGTTATGACATCAAAATCAAAATCGATGGTAAAAGATTTTCGAACACAAATGAAATCATTTTGAAACCTGCATTGATAAATGATGTTATGGCTCCGATATTGAATTATAAAAATAAAATAATTGATACCGAACAACAAAATATTGTTAATAATTTCATGGGAGGTGCAAGATGATTCCGAGATTTAGAGCATGGGACAAACATAGTCAAAAGATGTTTGCTAATGATGAATTGATTATCTGGAATGGCAATGTCTATGCGAACGATAGCAAAAAGCTTACCTGTAACAATTTAAAAGGATGGTCGATTGATGAAGAATACCTAATGCAATCAACAGGACTCAAAGACAAGAACGGTAAGGAAATCTTTGAGGGGGATATTATTACAAATGGTAAAGATGTTATGAGCATAAAGAGGCATGACACACTAGGTTTTTATATAGATTTTAAAGGGAAAATTGACTTTATCGCAGACGGTGCAGATTTAGAAGAGTTTGAAGAGGACGTAAAAGAAATTGCTGATATCATTGAAATAATCGGCAACATCTACGAAAATCCAGAACTTTTTGAGGTGGAGTGATGATTTTAGAGGAATTAAAAAAAGCGGAAGAAATCAGAAAACAGATTGTCAAATTAGAAAAGTTTATCAATTATCGACCAACACTATTTGAAAGATTTTTAATAATAAAAAAAACATTAAAGCCAAAATTTATGCTGGGAATTGAAAGCTATTTTTTGGGTGATATAACCATGGATGTTACATCAGAAGTTTTATCAGATGCAATCAAGAAAGCATTAGAGCAAACAATCGAGGATTTAAAAGGACAGTTAGTCGAGTTAGGAGTTGAGGTTGAATGAAAGACACACTAATTCGCTTCTTGCTCGCATGGTCGCTTATTGCTACTTGCCTATTGTTCATGCAACGTGAAGCACAGAAACCATTGCTTGTCTATCACGCAGATAGCAAGTATCAGATAATGGGCAAGGTGGAAGCTAAGAAAAAAATCGGAAATCTTTTCACTATCACAGTCAACGGTAACGTGTTTGTGGTTAGTGAAGAACGGTATAAAAATATTGAAGTAGGTCAAGAAGTGGGAATATGAAAAAAGTCATACTTAAAATTAAAAAAAGATTTTTTAAATCAAAATCGCCATCAAAGAATTTTATGAGAACGAATATTGATGCCTATATTGATGCTTTTAAGGAACAGAAAGGAGATAGCAAAAACATGACAACAAACATGGAACTACTAGCGCACAGAGTCGAGCAATGGGCGAAAGAAAGAGGATTGGATAATCCTGACAACAGCACGGCGCAAGCATTGAAATTATTTGAAGAAGCGGGCGAACTTGCACAAGCGCACTTGAAAGAGCGTG
>ERZ773061.585-NODE-585-length-14741-cov-22.493599_pt1 | contig 14741 bp, 10 predicted proteins | sample MGYA00580627_ERZ773061 | MGnify/ENA primary metagenome ERZ773061 (study PRJEB29015, sample SAMEA2738119) | human oral metagenome | biome: human oral; feature: human-associated habitat; material: saliva | place: China | collected 2223 ...
CAGTACGACGGCGACGAACGATGAGCTTGTCGCTTTCCTTATTGGGACGACGAGTGCGGCCCTCGGGCTTACCGTTGGGGTTAACCGGGTGACGACCACCGGAGGTCTTACCCTCACCACCACCATGCGGGTGGTCAACCGGGTTCATAACCACACCACGAACGGTCGGACGGATGCCCTTCCAGCGGTTGCGGCCTGCCTTACCCCAGTTGATGTTGGACTGCTCTGCGTTGCCAACCTCGCCCACGGTTGCACGGCAGCGAACATCCACGTTACGGATTTCGCCGGAGGGCAGACGGAGCTGACCGTACTTACCTTCCTTAGCAACCAGCTGAACCGAAGCACCAGCGGAACGTGCCAGCTTTGCGCCACCACCAGGACGGAGCTCAACACAGTGGAGCACGGTACCTACGGGGATGTTGCGCAGGGGCAGGTTGTTGCCGGGCTTGATGTCGGCTGAAGGGCCAGACTCGACGATGTCGCCCTGAGAGAGCCTGTTCGGAGCGATAATGTAACGCTTAGAACCATCGAAGTAGTGCAGCAGTGCGATGCGTGCGGTACGGTTTGGATCGTACTCGATGTGCGCAACGCGTGCATTCACACCGTCTTTATCGTGACGGCGGAAGTCGATCAGACGGTACTGACGCTTGTGTCCGCCACCCTTATGACGAGTGGTGATACGACCGGTGTTGTTACGGCCGCCGGTCTTGTGAAGCGGACGAAGCAGGGACTTTTCCGGGGTGGAGCGGGTGATTTCAACGAAATCAGCAACGCTCGAACCGCGGCGACCCGGGGTCGTCGGCTTATACTTACGAATACCCATGTGAGATATTTCTTTCCTTCGTTAAAGTGGTCTCCGCGAGCCTTATGCCTGCGGACCGCCGAAGATGTCGATACGGCCTTCCTTGAGGGTCACGATGGCACGTTTGGTGTCCTTACGAGAGCCCCAACCGAAACGGGTGCGCTTCCGCTTTCCCTTACGGTTCATAGTATTGATGGAAGCAACCTTGACGTCCCAGATTGTTTCGATAGCCTGCTTGATTTCAAGCTTGTTTGAGTCCGGAGCGACCTCGAAAGTGTATTTGTCTTCGTCGATCTGTCCATAGCTCTTTTCAGAAACAACAGGAGCGATAATTACGTCGTACACAGACTTGGTGGAAACGCTCATTACTTAGCGCCCTCCTTCTTCTGATTAGCAGCTACGAATGCGTCGTATGCCGCCTTGGTGAAGACTACATCATCCGAAACCAGCACATCGTAGGTGTTGAGCTGATCTGCGTAGAGCACGTGAACTTTCTGCAGGTTACGTGCGGACAGTGCCAGCACATCCTCTGCACGATCGATAACGAACAGAACATTCTTGCGATCGGTAAGCTCTGCGAATGCAGCCTTAGCAGCCTTAGTCGAGGGAGTCTCACCAGAGATGAAGTTCTCCACCACGTGGATGCGGTCGTGACGAGCGCGGTCAGAGAGAGCGCCACGCAGTGCTGCGGCGATCATCTTCTTGGGGGTGCGCTGTGCGTAGTTACGCGGGGTCGGACCGTGCACCACGCCACCACCGGTCATATGCGGAGCGCGGATGGAGCCCTGACGTGCATTACCGGTACCCTTCTGCTTGAAGGGCTTGCGACCTGCACCGGAAACTTCACCACGGTTCTTGGTCTTATGTGTACCCTGACGTGCGGCAGCAAGCTGTGCAACGACAACCTGGTGCAGCAGGGGTACGGATGCCTGCGCGTCGAAAATCTCTGCGGGCAGGTCTACCTTAAGGGTCTTAACAGCCATGATGTATTAGGCTCCCTTCACAGCGGTACGAACCAGAACAACGCCGCCCTTGGGACCGGGGATTGCGCCCTTGATCAGCAGGACATTGTTCTCTGCGTCCACACCCTGGATAGTCAGGTTCAAAGTGGTGTGACGAGCTGCGCCCATACGGCCAGCCATGCGCATACCCTTGAACACGCGTGCGGGATAGGATGCACCACCAATGGAACCGGGCTTACGGTGGTTCTTGTGCTGACCGTGCGATGCGCCAACACCCTTGAAGCCGTGACGCTTCATAACACCTGCGAAACCCTTACCCTTGGTCTTGCCAACGACGTCTACCTTCTGACCGGGCTCGAACATCTCAACGGTCAATTCCTGACCGAGGGAATACTCAGCAGCGTCTGCGGTGCGCAGTTCGACGAGGTGACGACGGGGAGTAACACCGGCCTTCTCGAAGTGACCAGCCAGAGGCTTGGTAACCTTGCGAGAATCGATGGAACCGAAACCGATCTGCACAGCGTGGTAGCCGTCAGTTTCCTGGTTACGGATCTGAGTAATAACGTTAGAATCGGCCTTGACGACGGTCACCGGCACAACTTTGCCGTCCTCGTCCCAGACCTGAGTCATGCCAAGTTTAGTACCCAGCAGACCCTTCACCTGGCGCTCGAATTTGTTAGTCATGAGATGCGATCCTCTACAGCTTGATCTCGATGTTCACGTCTGCCGGCAGGTCAAGACGCATGAGGGCATCAACAGCCTTAGGGGTCGGATCAACAACGTCGATCAGACGCTTGTGCGTACGCATCTCGAAGTGCTCGCGGCTGTCCTTGTACTTGTGGGGAGAACGGATAACACAGTAAACGTTCTTCTCGGTCGGCAGCGGCACGGGGCCAACTACAGTTGCGCCTGCGCCCTTTACCGTTTCGACGATTTTCCGTGCCGAAGAATCGATGACCTCGTGGTCATAGGACTTCAGACGGATGCGGATTTTCTGTCCCGCCATCTGTCGGACTCTCTTTCTTGATGTATTCCCTGTATCGGAGCTTGTGCCCCTTATCATGGCGCTTAAGGAACGCGATATATTCATCACGTGCGCCGCCCACCACGGACTGAATCCGGTGAAACCGGGTTCCTCACCCCGCATGGGCACCGACCCCCGAACTCGGGCGTGTCGCCTGCCGTAAGACAGACTCGTCCCTTCATTCCTCGGACCGGGTCATATGTGGGCTTATCTAGAACAGATAAACGCTTTTACAACGTCGTCCATTCTCTCAAAACTCACCATCTCACGCAAGCAGATTCAAAGGTTGTTGTTAAAAACACAATTACTGGCAAGGATACATGCCTTTGCTTCGCAGTCCTGCCTGACTCTCATGCTGAGGTTCATTATTTTATTTTTTCATATCGTTTGAGTGTCCAGAGAATTTATCAAGAGGAAATCTCGAAAACCAGAATTGATCCTTAAAATGCGGTTATTTCACACTCAGGATTCTCTCATTCTTTTTCCAGAAACCTCTATGCCGAATAAAGCATCAAATCAAAGAATCTATGCTCCGCATTCGTCTATGGTGAAAATAGGTAAATCATTAAAGGAGTAAATATCATGTCTACCCCCAACCACGAATTCCCCTCCGGCACTCAGCCACAGGGTTCAGGGCAGTCTCCTCAGACACCAGCCGGGTATTCATACCCTCAGGCACAGATGCCTTGGCAGGGCCAAAACCCACAAACAACGTGGTATTCTGATCCGTCACAAGCAACGATGCAGGCTCCCCAGCAGACCACCCGTTCTTTGACACGCCGCCGTGCCGAAGACCTTTTCCTTAATGTTCTGCTTTACTTGGGCTCATTGCTCCTCATCGGTTCTGCGGCGCTGTTCATCACTTCGATCACCTCGCAAGATAGGACCAGCGTTATTCTTCGTGTAGCTGGCCTAGGATTAGGTAGTTTACTTTTCTACAGCGCAGGTCTTATTACCTACAAAACCGTGGTACGTTTGCGCATCGCATCCTACTCATTCACCGCCACAGGTTTAGCACTTTTACCTCTTACCGGTATCGCAACCTATGTTCTGGGGCTTTGGAATGATGGAAGCCTCATCTGGCTGCTGGTCTCACTCATAGGTACAGCCGCAATTATTCTGGCCTGCTCTTTTATGCGCAACAGGGTAATGGCTTATGTTCTTATTTCTTTCTTCGTCTCGGATGCGCTTGCCGCCACGAACGTGGCTGCTCTCCCCTTTGTGTGGTACTTCGTCGCGCTCACCGTGCTCGCCATTATCCTGGGCCTGCTCATACGCCTGAATTCGCGCCTTGTACCTACTGGTTTGCGTGAGGGTCTTTTAGAATCCTCCCGTATTTTCGTTCCCGTCACAGCGATCGTGGTGCTCTTCTTTATACCGCAGATGAGTAGCTCTGATATGGGCATAGTCTTCTCCGTTATGTCGGCTCATGCTTTCGTCTTTACCGCTCTGGAACGCAAGCTTGACTACTACATTCAGGCTCGCCTCTACCCATTCATCGCCCTGATCAGTTTCGGCTGGGGCTTAGAGAGGCCTATTACCGTCACAATAGTCCTTATGGGCCTATATGCGCTGCACCTTCTCGCAGTCTTGGTAGGGTACCCCCTTATGCAGCGTGAAATGAAGGCGAATCTACCTAAGCATCCCATCATGCGCTGGGATGTTCGGATTGATACCTATATAAGCATTATTTTTGCTGCATTCGTCACTTTTATCGAAATGCCACATGCGCTTCTGACCAATATAGATTCTTTCCCAACTGGGCTAGAATTTATGCTGCTTGTACATCTAGACGGTGTTACCTTTCCGCGTGCATGGGTATTTGCTGTGCTTTGCGTGGGTATTATTACTGCCTACCGCAAATATCTTCTTGCTCAGGAGTACGTATACCTGATCACTGGAATAAGCAGTGGGTTAAGCCTGATGTTGCTAGGCCAGCACGAATCCGCTTTCTACCTGTACTTCGTAACAGCGGGCATTCTCATGCTTACCGCCCGCAAGCTTCAGCTGCCTCAGCTCCTTGTATCGAGTACAACGAAGATATTCCTCTTCCTAGGTACCATGCACCTGCTCTTTACGCTTCAGCTCGGATGGGGCGTACGAGGTATCCTCCTAGCAGGTGCTCTCACCATTACCGCTCTTGGGTTGTTCGCCGCGCTCCGTTACGAGATGCTACCCCAGAAACGTTCTCTGACAGCCTTCCGGGAAATTCTGGTGTACCTTGTCATGGCAGTTGTATTCTTTCTGCTGCGTTCGATCTTCACGTGGACTCCCCGCGAGGTTGTTGACCCACCCCTTGATACCTCGCTCTATGTTGTCGCTCTTCTCGCGGTTCTGGCTCTTGGCTTCTTGACGCTCCGAGCATCGAGTGCGTATAAAGATCAAAAGATTGTGCCTCTCATCTGCATCTATCTCACGTTATGCGGTTTAGGCGTTGCAGCAACATCGATGAACTACCTCTTCCCCACTGGGGACTGGTGGGCAGTCGGGGTTTTGGTTCTGACCAGCATCTATATGTTTGGAATGTCTTACATTATTCCTCAAGAAACCTCGGAACGTCATATTATGTTTATGACGTCTAGGTTCCCGATGCTGTGGTCAGTCATTGTGCTGTGGGCTTCCAATAGCATTGCCTCTGATCAGGTGTTCCTCACTGCCTCTGGGCTGCTCCTTATTCAAGGTCTGCTGAGTGGAATTCTGTACACGACTCGCCGCCAGCCACGCGAACGAACTGTGTTTTACATTATCTTCTACACAGCGTGCCTGCCCGGTTTCATTGCTCCCTTTGTGTACTCAGACAACGCTCTGTTCACCGCCATCTTCTGCCCCCTTGCTGTTCTAGTGCTGTGGGGGCTCGGGGAAGCAGCAAACCTGGCTATGCTCCGAGTATGCGCCTCTATCGCGTTGCTTTTGACAGGTTATACCGTTACCAATCATATGCTGAACCTCAATCATGCACGGTTCTCTGAATATGTTATCTACCAGGGTCTTGCCGCTACCCTATGCGGTGCGGTCCTCTACGGTCTAACAACCCTGCTGAAGCGCGAGATCCCCGGCAAGTATGATTCGCTTCAGCCTCTCAACGTGCAGTTGGAGAACTCAGCAAAGGTTATTCAACTTCCGCTCCACGGGCCTACCCGATCCTCGAAAAACTATTTGGTTTCTCAGCGCAATGACAGCACCCGATTCTACGGCCCGCACAACACCTTTTTGATGATTCCGGCGATCATAGCTATCGCCTTCTGGACTCTTGCTTCGATTGCTTCCGAAGATACGGTACAGAGCGCTCTGCTGTGGGGTCTTACAGCTTTGAGCTTTGCCTCCGTCAGCACTAAACGCATGCTGCCAACAGCCATCGTTGCCGCACCGGTGGCATTTACTACACGAATCCTTCTGGATTTCTCGGTGACAGGGTTCTTCCAGAGCCTGCTGGAAGCTGCGATCCTCATTCTGCTTGCTGTCGTGGCTTCTAAGATACTCCGAAACCTCATCGAGAAACGCCCCGCTCAGCAGGGTATCTCTGCGGCGTTGATCTACACGGCTATAGGATTACAGGGGCTCCTCACCATCATGGCATGGGGCACTGGTTACCTTCAGCAAGGTGCGGTCATCATGCTCTTGGGCATTCTCCTGACTGCACTCGTCAGCGTTGTTCTTGACCGTATCTGGGTATTTGTCAGCGCGGCTCTTGTTACGGTAGATCTTGCGCTTCTACTTAACGGGCTCAACCCGCTCACGCTTATGATTATCTCGGTACTTCTCATTGCTGGTGTTGTATGGCGTTTGCTGGCTCGCGATCAGGGGCCTTCAGCGGATAAGCAGGCTCCCATTCTTCCGCAGAACCCGTATCAGGGCGCGCCTGCCGGATTCGTTCCTCCGAATGGCGCATCCGCACCTTACGGACAGGCTCCATGGGCAGGGCAGCAACCTTACCAAGGCTATAACCAGCCCAATGGTCAGGCACAGTATCCTGGATACTCACAACAGCACAACAACCCGAACGGAAATAGTCAAGCCTAAAATATTACAGATGTTCTAGCTCCTACAAAAGAGCCTTGATAGTGAATAAAGCATTGGAAACTTCGCTTCATTCACTATCAAGGCTCTTTTTATGGAGAGGATAAGGGAGGCACGGGTAAGGTGAAGTAATGCAATCCCGGACTATTTACCCCGTTACCTTTTAGCGTGTTCTAGAAAAGCCTGCCCAAGCAGGACGCGCTAAAAGAAGGTGCCCCCAATCCACCCCAGCATGCCCTCCCCCAGCCGTGCTTATGGTTAGGGGAATGCCACCGGGGCTAGATACCAAACACAAACTATCGCTCACAGAAGCGCCCTCTCTCCAGGACTGCGGAGTGTTAAACGTAGAAGTCCCCCTGCATTCAATGATGCAGGGGGACTTCTAAAATCGCTAGCGTTGAAAGAGCAAGCTGTTCAACGCATCATCAGCGAATCGTCGTTACTACGGCAATTACTTGATGATCTTGGTAACGCGACCCGAACCAACGGTGCGGCCACCCTCACGGATAGCGAAGCCGAGGCCTTCTTCCATAGCGATGGGCTGGATCAGCTCAACAGTCATCTCGGTGTTGTCACCGGGCATAACCATCTCGGTGCCCTCGGGCAGCTTAATAACACCGGTCACGTCAGTGGTACGGAAGTAGAACTGAGGACGGTAGTTCGAGTAGAACGGGTTGTGACGGCCGCCCTCATCCTTGGAGAGGATGTAGACGTTTGCCTCGAACTCGGTGTGGGGGGTGATGGAGCCCGGCTCCACGACAACCTGACCACGCTCAACATCGTCACGCTTCAGACCACGCAGCAGCAGACCACAGTTCTCGCCTGCCCATGCTTCGTCGAGCTGCTTGTGGAACATCTCGATACCGGTCACGGTGGTCTTCTGGATGGGGCGGATACCAACGATCTCAACCTCAGAGTTGATCTTCAGGGTACCGCGCTCTGCACGACCGGTCACAACGGTACCGCGACCGGTAATGGTGAAGACGTCCTCAATGGGCATAAGGAAGGGCTTGTCGGTCTCACGAACCGGATCCGGAATGTAGGTGTCAACTGCTTCCATAAGCTCCTCGACCTTAGCAACCCACTCGGGGTCACCTTCGAGAGCCTTCAGAGCAGACACGCGGATCACGGGAGCGTCATCACCGTCGAACTCCTGCGAGGAGAGGAGGTCACGAACCTCCATCTCGACGAGGTCGAGAAGCTCTTCGTCATCAACCATGTCAGCCTTGTTCAGTGCCACCAGCAGGGTGGGAACGCCAACCTGGCGAGCGAGCAGCACGTGCTCACGGGTCTGCGCCATGGGACCGTCGGTAGCAGCAACCACGAGGATTGCGCCGTCCATCTGTGCAGCACCGGTAATCATGTTCTTGACGTAGTCAGCGTGACCGGGAGCGTCAACGTGTGCGTAGTGACGCTTCTCAGTCTGGTACTCAATGTGAGCGATGTTAATGGTAATACCGCGCTGGCGCTCCTCAGGAGCGCTGTCGATCATACCGAAGTCGCGCTGTTCGTTCAGGTCCGGGTACTTGTCAGCCAGAACCTTGGAGATAGCAGCGGTCAGGGTGGTCTTACCGTGGTCAACGTGACCAATGGTACCGACGTTAACGTGAGGCTTGGAGCGCTCGAACTTAGCCTTAGCCAAGAGTGTTCCTCCTAGAACGTATTGAAAACATGCACCCGGATCTTCGCTCCGGCGCAACCCGCAAAAAACGGTCTAGCGTCTAGAATAGCGGATTACGCGGCAGAGATGAAACTGTCCATGCCTTCAATGGTGGATTTTTATTTAAAAATTTTAGTGAGGGGTCACGGGCATCTCAACCCGCGACCCTCAGAGAAGAGACGGGAAATTACTCGCCGCGGCTCTTCTGAATGATCTCGTCAGCGACGTTCTTGGGAACCTCGCCGTAGCTGTCGAATGCCATCGAGAACACTGCACGACCCTGGGTCTTACCACGCAGGTCGCCAATGTAGCCGAACATCTCGGTCAACGGTACGAGAGCCTTGACGATCTTGACGCCGGATGCATCCTCCATGGAACGCACGTGACCACGACGAGAGTTCAGGTCGCCAATAACGTCGCCCATGTACTCCTCGGGGGTACGCACCTCAACGTCCATCAGCGGTTCCAGCAGGACAGGGTTAGCGCGCTTAGCGCCTTCCTTGAAGACCATAGAACCAGCGATCTTGAACGCCATTTCAGAGGAATCGACATCGTGGTAGGCACCGTCGATCAGGGTTGCTTTCACGCCGACCATCGGATAACCGGCCAGAACACCAAACTTCATAGCGTCCTGAATACCAGCGTCGACAGAAGGAATGTACTCGCGAGGCACGCGACCACCGGTCACCTTATCCTCAAACTCATACAGTTCCTCGCCATCCAGAGGCAGCGGCTCGAAGGAAACCTGCACCTTCGCGAACTGACCGGAACCACCGGTCTGCTTCTTGTGGGTGTAGTCGACCTTCTCAACGGTCTTCTTGATAGTCTCGCGGTATGCAACCTGAGGCTTACCAACGTTAGCCTCAACCTTGAACTCACGCTTCATACGGTCAACAATGATGTCCAAGTGAAGCTCACCCATACCGCCGATCTCGGTCTGACCGGTCTCTTCGTTCAGCGACACGGTGAAGGTGGGATCCTCAGCGGAGAGCTTCTGAATTGCGGTCGACATCTTCTCCTGGTCGCCCTTGGTCTTAGGCTCAATTGCCACGAAGATCACGGGAGCGGGGAAGGTCATCGACTCAAGCACGATCGGGTTTGCAGGATCGCACAGAGTATCACCGGTAGTCGTATCCTTCAGACCGATCGCCGCATAAATGTGACCTGCGGTAATTTCCTCAACCGGGTTCTCCTTGTTGGAGTGCATCTGGAAGAGCTTACCGAGACGTTCCTTCTTACCCTTAGTCGAGTTAAGAACCTGCTGACCCTGAGCCGCGTGCCCAGAGTACACGCGGGTATAGGTGAGCTGACCATAGAACGGGTGAGCTGCAACCTTGAAAGCCAGGGCCGCAAAAGGCTCATCCGAAGATGCCTTACGGGTAAGCTTCTCTTCCTCATTCGAAGGGCTAGAGCCCTCAACGTCGGGAACATCCAGCGGGGAAGGCAGGTACTCGATCACAGCATCCAGCATGGGCTGAACACCACGGTTCTTGAATGCGGAACCGCAGAGCACGGGGAATGCCTCGCCGTTGATGGTCAGCTGGCGAATACCAGCCTTGAGCTCATCAATCGTGAGCTCTTCACCTTCGAGGTACTTCTCCATAAGTTCCTCGCTGGACTCAGCTACAGCCTCGATCAGCTCTGCGCGGTACTCTTCAGCCTTAGCCTGCAGGTCAGCAGGGATCTCCCGAGTCTCGTACTCTGCCCCCATGGTCACGTCGCCCTTAGAGTCGCCGGGCCATACGTATGCCTTCATTTCGAGCAGGTCAACCACGCCAACGAAATCGCTCTCAGCACCAATGGGTAGCTGAATAACGATCGGCTTAGCGCCCAGACGATCAATAATAGTCTGAACGGTGAAGTAGAAGTCCGCACCCATCTTGTCCATCTTGTTAACGAAGCAGATGCGGGGAACGTCGTACTTATCAGCCTGACGCCACACGGTCTCAGACTGAGGCTCAACACCTTCCTTACCGTCAAATACCGCTACAGCGCCGTCAAGCACGCGCAGCGAACGCTCCACCTCAACGGTGAAGTCAACGTGACCGGGGGTGTCGATAATATTGATCTGGTTGCCTTTCCAGAAGCAGGTAGTAGCTGCGGAGGTAATAGTAATACCTCGCTCCTGCTCCTGAGCCATCCAGTCCATAGTTGACGCACCATCGTGAGTCTCACCGATTTTGTGGTTAATACCGGTGTAGAACAGGATGCGCTCAGTAGTAGTGGTCTTACCGGCGTCAATATGCGCCATAATACCGATGTTGCGGACCTTGTTCAGGTCAGTGTACACATCAAGTGCCACGTTTTTCTCCCTAAATGAGATACTCCGAAAGCCTGCCAGGCTCCATAACCTCGACAAGCTATGAACAGAGAATTACCAACGGTAGTGTGCGAAGGCCTTGTTGGACTCGGCCATCTTGTGAGTGTCCTCGCGGCGCTTGACAGCGGCGCCGAGACCGTTGGAGGCATCCAGGATCTCGTTCATCAGACGCTCAGTCATAGTCTTTTCGCGGCGCTGCTTCGAGAAGCCAACCAACCAGCGAAGAGCTAGAGCAGTGGAACGGCCGGGGCGAACCTCGACCGGCACCTGGTAGGTTGCACCACCAACACGGCGGGAACGAACCTCAAGCGAGGGCTTGATGTTGTCCATAGCCTTCTTTAGGGTGACGACCGGGTCAGAACCGGTCTTCTTCTCAACACCCTCAAGAGCACCGTATACGATGCGCTCTGCCACGGACTTCTTGCCGTCCAACAGAACCTTGTTAATGAGCTGGGTAACCAGTGCAGAACCGTAAACAGGATCGTTTACGAGGGGACGCTTGGGAGCGGGACCCTTACGAGGCATTACTTCTTCTCCTTCTTAGCGCCGTAGCGGGAGCGAGCCTGGCCGCGACCCTTAACACCCTGGGTATCCAGAGCGCCACGAACGATCTTGTAGCGAACACCGGGGAGGTCCTTCACACGACCACCGCGAACGAGCACAATCGAGTGCTCCTGCAGGTTGTGACCCTCACCGGGAATGTATGCGGTAACCTCGACGCCGCCGTTGAGCTTGACACGAGCGACCTTACGCAGTGCCGAGTTCGGCTTCTTCGGGGTGGTGGTGTACACACGGGTGCACACGCCACGCTTCATGGGGTTGCCCTTCAGTGCGGGCGCCTTGGTCTTAACGACCTTGGGAGTCCGGCCCTTACGGACCAGCTGCTGAATAGTAGGCACGTTTTCTCCGTTACTATGTGGACTTATCTGTCTTCAAGTCCTTGGGAACTTACTGGCATTTTGTGTTGCCACAAAATGCTCTCGGTTACAGAAGCCCGCAGCCCATCTAGACACACGGGTTCTTGCTCTCAGCGAGTTTAAACTTATTTCTGATGAAAAAGTTTTTGGGCACACTTAAAAATGGCATTTAGGTGTCAGCGCACAGGCAACACCAAAGGACGGTATCCATACTGCCATTGATTCGTTGACCCAAGACCTCACGATTAACTATCACAAGGAATCACGGTGGTGAATTCCACGCCGAGGCTAGGTACTTCGGATAAAGACTATACAGGTTAAAATCCTGTTAATCTAGCTGAACTCGGAGAGAACACCGCCCAGCATAGTAAATATATTATGGTATTCATCACTTAATACTGGGATAGGATGCTCCTCTCCCCTAGCTAACGTCAGGAGGCGGTCTCGGGAACTTCCCGAAACCGCCTCCATCATCTAGGCTACTAGGCCCGATTCATGATCGAGTCTTTACGAACCCCACATGTGATTCTTACTCAAGACCGCGACCGTACTCATCCAAGGGAACAGCCATGTAGCCGCTGTTGGCGTAGGGGTACGGATCTTCACCCAGCTGGGTAAACGCGCTCTGGTAGCCGAAGCCATCAAACGCCTGCATCTGCTCCTCACGCGCCTTCTGGCTGGGCTCAACCTCAATATCGTTGTAGCGAGCCAAACCGGTACCGGCGGGAACCAGCTTACCGATGATGACGTTCTCCTTCAGACCAAGCAGCGGATCGGTCTTAGCCTCCATCGCAGCCTGGGTGAGAACGCGAGTGGTCTCCTGGAAGGATGCGGCAGACAGCCAGGACTCGGTGGCCAGTGAAGCCTTGGTGATACCCATCATCTCAGGACGGCCAGCGGCAGGCTTCTTGCCCTCGACGAGCGCCTTGCGGTTAGCCTTCTGGAACACAATGTTGTCCACAAGTTCACCGGGCAGCAGCTCGGTATCGCCAGACTCAATGACGGTCACGCGGCGGAGCATCTGACGCACAATAACCTCAACGTGCTTATCGTGGATCTCTACACCCTGAGACTTATACACGCCCTGAACCTCGCTCACCAGGTGCTTCTGCGCCTCACGAGGACCGCGAATACGCAGAACCTCCTTCGGATCAACCGCACCAGCAGCCAGCTGATCGCCCACCTGAACGTGGTCGCCAGTCTGCAGCTTCGAAGCCGCACGGCGAAGAACCGTGTAAGACTGCGGTTCGGAACCATCATCCGGGGTAACGACGATCTTGTACGACTTTTCGGTATCCTCAATGGTCACACGGCCGGAAACCTCAGAAATCGGTGCCACGCCCTTAGGGGTACGAGCCTCGAAGAGCTCCTGAATACGGGGCAGACCCTGGGTAATATCGTCAGCCGATGCAACACCACCGGTGTGGAAGGTACGCATAGTCAGCTGAGTACCGGGCTCACCAATGGACTGAGCTGCGATAATACCTACAGCCTCGCCAATATCAACCAGAACGTTCGATGCCATCGAGCGTCCGTAGCACAGGGCGCATACGCCGATGCTGGACTCGCAAGTCAGCACAGAACGAACACGCAGTTCCTTCACGCCAGCCTTGAACAGCTTCTCGATCAGCACATCCGAAACATCCTCACCAGCGGATGCGATGACGTTACCGTCAGAGTCCTTGACATCAATTGCCAAGGTACGACCGTGGATAGAGGTCTCAACATCCGGGTGGAGGTTGCCGTCAGCATCGATCAGCGGAAGTACCAGACCACGGCGAGTACCGCAGTCGTGTTCACGCACGATCACATCCTGCGAAACGTCCACCAGACGGCGGGTCAGGTAACCCGAGTTAGCGGTACGCAGCGCGGTATCGGCAAGACCCTTACGAGCACCGTGAGTTGCGATGAAGTACTCCAACACCGACAGCCCTTCACGGTAGGAGGACTTAATCGGGCGGGGCATAATCTCGCCCTTCGGGTTAGACACCAGACCGCGGATACCCGCAATCTGACGAACCTGCATCCAGTTACCACGTGCGCCAGAGGTCACCATGCGGTAGATGGTATTCAGACCACCGTTGTCGCTCAGATTCTCGCGCATAGCCTCAGCGACCGTATCGGTAGCCTCGGTCCAAATCTTGATGAGCTCTTCACGGCGCTCGTCGTCGCCAATCATACCGACCTCGAACTCATCCTCAATCGCGGAGGCCTGCTTCTCATAGCGTTCCATAATCGCGGGCTTAGTCGCCGGGGTCGCGATATCAGAAACGGCGACGGTCACGCCCGAACGCGATGCCCAGTAGAAGCCAGCGTTCTTGAGGTTATCCAGGGTACGCGCCACGATATCCATCGGGTACTTCTCAGCAAGATCGTTAATGAGCTTGCCCAGCCCCTTCTTATCTGCAACGCCAGAGAACCACGGATAATCCTTCGGCAAAGTCTGGTTGAACAGAATCTGACCGACGGTGCACTCCAGCAGAATCGAAGCGCCAGACGTGTAACCCTCAGGGGCCTCCCAACCCTCGGGCGCTACAAACTCGTCACCAGAGAGACGCACCTTAATCTTGGTGTACAGCTCAATATCGTGACGATCCATCGCCATCAGAGCTTCAGCGATCGACGAGAATGCGTGGCCCTCGTTCTTCTCACCTTCGCGTGTGGTGGTCAAGTGGTACAAGCCGATGATCATATCCTGCGAAGGAACAGCTACCGGACGACCGTCCGAAGGCTTCAAGATGTTGTTCGAGGAGAGCATCAAGATGCGTGCCTCAGCCTGAGCCTCGGGCGAGAGCGGCAGGTGAACCGCCATCTGGTCGCCGTCGAAGTCAGCGTTGAACGCGGAGCATACGAGCGGATGCAGCTGAATAGCCTTACCCTCAACCAGCTTCGGCTCGAACGCCTGAATACCCAGACGGTGCAGGGTAGGTGCACGGTTCAGCAGCACAGGATGCTCGGTAATGATCTCTTCGAGAACATCCCACACCTGCGGGCGGAAACGCTCAACCATACGCTTAGCACTCTTAATGTTCTGCGCGT
>ERZ773061.588-NODE-588-length-14726-cov-13.052962_pt1 | contig 14726 bp, 9 predicted proteins | sample MGYA00580627_ERZ773061 | MGnify/ENA primary metagenome ERZ773061 (study PRJEB29015, sample SAMEA2738119) | human oral metagenome | biome: human oral; feature: human-associated habitat; material: saliva | place: China | collected 2223 ...
CACTCGCGTATGAATCGGGCGCCTCAGATCTTGTACTTGCCCTTGAAAACTATGCTGACTGTGTGCGAGAGAGCCAAATGCTGTATGTGGAGTTTGTTACTGCCTTTCGTCAAGCGATGAGAATTTTGCGGGAGACATCGGACGATGAACAATACGTTCATATACTCGAATATCTTGCGAGATTAGAGTCTATATCGGTAAGAGCGTTGGAAGATTACTCTCTTGCTGACGATGCTGATACTGTGCTCTACCTTCTGGATCTTGTGCATTCGGATGTTCCTGAACAGACCTTTACAGAGATTTTGGGCTGTTTGCTTGAACCGTACCGGCGCTACCTCACAATGCTGCTGACTCAGTGGGATATCTATGCTCTAGGAAATTTTGCTCCGCTTATGGTAGCGACCTATGCGATGTATACCCATGCGCGTATATGTTATGAGGAAGCATTGGCTGAGAATGGCAATACCCTACAGGCCTGGAGCCTCGCCCACAGCGCTCATGAAGCGATCGTGATGGCGCATCGTTATGCGTACACTGACTACCGTGAAATGTTTCAAGATTACGATGAAGAAGAACTTGATGCTCTAATATTGCAGAACATGTCGGAAAATACTCGGGAATTCTTCATACAGGAGACAGAACAAATGGCAAACGCGTGGAAACTTGATCTGTAGCTTTTCGGAGTAGGTCTGACTAGCCTAAAAATCCAGATAAAACCTAGAGCATTTAGTGTTTTTGAGTGATCAAACCATTAAAATGGAAGATAGAAATTTCCGAATCTATACCCTGATTTTTCGGGGGATTGGAGCGAAAATATGTCGCGCAAACCGCTGATCGCCGGTAACTGGAAGATGAATCTTAACCATGCTGAAGCCGTTACGCTGGTCCAGAAGCTAGCATGGACTCTTGATGATTCGAATTTTGATTTTACAAAGACTGAAGTAGCGGTATTCCCTCCCTTTACCGATATTCGCTCCGTACAGACCCTCGTTGAAGGCGACAAACTGAGCATTGAATATGGTGGTCAGGATATTTCTGTACATGAATCCGGTGCATACACCGGAGAGATCTCTGGTGCGTTTTTGCAGAAACTTGGTGCGAAATACGTTCTCGTAGGACACTCTGAGCGTCGCACTTACCATCACGAAAGTGATGAACTATGCGCTGCTAAGGTGCAGGCTGCTTACACCTATGATTTGACCCCGGTACTGTGCGTTGGTGAAGCCCTGGAAGTTCGTGAAACTGGCACTCATGTGGACTTTACCCTTGAGCAGCTTCGCGGTTCTATTGTAGGCTTGAGCGCCAAGCAAGCAGAAACTCTTGTGGTTGCGTATGAACCTGTATGGGCAATTGGCACTGGTAAGGTCGCAACTGCCGATGATGCGCAGGAAATGTCTGCGGCTATACGTGCTGAATTTGAAAAGCTCTACTCCACAGACGTTGCTCAGAAGGTTCGTATTCTCTACGGCGGATCGGTTAAGTCTTCTTCGGCGCCCTCTATTATGGGGAAGGAAGATGTGGATGGTGTGCTGGTAGGCGGCGCTTCCCTTCAGGCTGAAGAGTTTGCAGCAATTGCGCGTTTTGATGCATAGCTAAGCAGCAAATCGTACTTAAAGGCGTCTAGCATACGTGTATTCGTGCGCTAGGCGCCTATCCTTTTGTGCAATGTTACGAACATGAACAGAAATATTCTCATTCCATATTTAGAGAGGCTGATATCAATGCAGGTTGAACTCACCAGATTCCGAGTACGTAAAGGTCAAGAAGAGCGAGCTGTAGAATGGATGCGTTTTCTTCGTCAGAATATGGATGCCGTTGAGCAGACCTTAGCGCCCGAAAAAATGTATGTCGAAACGATCTTTTCGGAGGTTCGTGATGGACATATGTACTTGTACTGGTACAGCGTACAGGGTCAGGGAGCACAACCCGTTGAAGAATCAGAACACTGGGTAGATAAGGAGCATTTAAGGTTCTGGCACGAGGTTATTGACCCTACATTTCCGGGAGAAGATCTAACGATGGAGGTTCTGATGATGCTACCAGATGTTCGTAAAGTTGCCTCAGGGTAAGAGAATGTAGCTTTGGAGCACAATAGGCGGTACCTAAAATTTTTCTGTAAAAATGTGGAAAGTTAGCGATTTTCGGTATAGATCTACGGCTAATATTATTATAATAATATCTAAAATATAACAAAATGATTAAGGGTTTTGAGTTATTTTGATGCAGTTAGCTGTGTTTTATTTAAATTTAATTTAATTAAATATGATTTAAATTATTTTTATGTCTTTAAAATGTGTGTTTTTGTAAAATCTTTGAGATTTGTTACACTTGTGCCTAAGCGTTTTAGGAGGGTGAGATATGAAATCACGCAAGTATACGTCTGTTTTTATTGGTTCATTAATTATTTCATTAATATTAGTGGCTCTGGGCTTTGTTCCGGGTTACGAGGCAGTTTCTAAAAACTGGAGGGCGCTGATCGGAACTGACTTCGGTTGGTTTTACCTCCTGCTTGTAACTCTTATAGTATTGGTCTGCGGGTTTTTTGTTTTAAGCCCCATGGGGCAAATTAAGCTTGGAGAGCCTGACTCAAAGCCCGAGTATTCCACTGGTTCGTGGATTGCCATGCTTTTCTCGGCTGGTATGGGTATCGGTCTAGTTTTCTATGGTGCTGCCGAGCCGCTTTCACACTTTGCTAACAAAACTCCGCATGCTGCACCGGAGTCACAGCAAGCAATGGCGGATTCCTTCCAATTTACGTTCTTCCACTGGGGTATACACGCCTGGGCTGTGTACGGTATTGTGGCTATGGCTTTGGCATATTTCGGTTTCCGTAAGGAAGAGAAATATCTTCTTTCTGTCACACTTAAGCCGCTTTTCGGTAAAAAAACCGATGGCTGGCTGGGATATATTATAGATATTGTTACTGTGGTGGCAACCGTTATTGGTGTGGCAACCACACTTGGCTTCGGTGCTATTCAGATTAATGGTGGGCTGAGCTACCTCACTGATAATGCCATTCCTAATAGCATGGAGGTACGCACTGTTATTATCGTAGTAACCACTGCTCTCTTTATGCTCTCAGCTCTTTCGGGGCTGGGTAAAGGTATTAAAATCCTTTCAAATCTTAATATGATTCTGGCTATCGCACTTCTGGCGATTGCTATTGCGGTTGGCCCTACCGTCAAAATTTTTGACAATATGTCGGAATCCATCGGTCTATACATGCAGAACTTTTTCGAGATGAGTTTCCGAACCGCCGCATTTAACGGTGATGAACGCGCCTGGATTGATACCTGGACCATTTTCTACTGGGCATGGTGGATCTCTTGGTCGCCCTTCGTTGGCCTCTTCATCGCCCGCATCTCCAAAGGCCGTTCAATACGTGAGTTTATTACTGTAGTACTTCTGATACCTACCGTCTTAAGCTTTATCTGGTTCTCCGCTTTCGGTACGATGGCTAATACGGTACAGCAGAACGGTCTAGAGAATCTGACGAAACTAGAGGATGAACAACTGCTGTTCGGCACGTTCAAACACTATCCGCTGGGTATGTTAATGTCGATCATCGCAATCATCCTGATCTTTACCTTCTTCATTACCTCCGCAGACTCAGCAACTTATGTGCTCTCAATGCTTTCTGAAGATGGGCGTCTTATCCCCACTAACGGAAAGAAAGTTGTGTGGGGTGTTATCGTCGCGGGTATTGCAACCGTGCTGCTGTATGCTGGCGGGCTAGACGCTCTGCGGAATACGCTGATTATTATTGCGTTACCCTTCGCCGTTGTGATTGCGTTAATCGTGGTGGCGCTAATAGTTGAGGTGTATCACGAGAAGGTTCAGATGGGTCTGTCAATTTCTCCTAAACGGTATCCTGAAAAGGGACAGCCCTTCAAATCTTATGAACCTTACGAGGTTGAAGATTCTGAAGACGATCAGATATCAGAAGAAAAGTCTGAGGCAAAAGTGGTTCAAAAAGAATCATAAATTTTTAGCATCGTAAAATAAAAGACCTTCCCAGGTGTTGGTTATCACTCCTGGGAAGGTCTTTTATTTATGGATTAGCAAACTGTAGCTACCCTATAAGCTAAGTCCCTGCATCCCGGAAACTCAACCCGTTAGACTTTAACTATGTTTGCAATTATATCCCTTGTCGTTGCAGGTCTTTTGGCGGTCATAGTGGTCCTCATTATTCGAGGCCGACGAGTCTCTGCGCCTACTGCTGAGACTCCGCAGATCGTGTATTTTGAAAATAAACGTGATAGTTTCCTGGACTGGCTGTACCATCGTACAAGTTCCCCAGAAGTGCCCGTTCAGGTAAAACTACGCGATTGGGTAGACTTGGGATTCTATGCCGAAGGCGGCAACTACTGGGGTGTAGCCCAACAATTTACGTACTATCTTGTTCAGGGCGGTTATGTTTACGCCTACGATACTGAGGGAAATCCACTTGATGCGGGACGAGCACTGCGAGACCGTCCAGATGCATTTCAGCTTACCCCCAGCGAATATCAGCGGCGTGTCACTCAGTTTAGGAAGTAATTTAGCCCTTCGCTCTACGCGTTATTACGTGTTAGAGAATGACCACAGAGTCTCTATACCGTATAGTTATTAAAGTCTGCCATGGGACAGGCTTTATTATCGACCTATTAGGAAGGCCCGCTGTGGACATCATTATGAATGTGCTTTTGGTAGTCATCGTGATTACCAGCATTATCACCGTGCTTCTGGTGCTCTTGAACCGCGGTCAGGGTGGTGGCTTGTCCGATATGTTTGGTGGCGGTATGACCAGCTCACTGAATTCTTCAGGTATGGCTTCTAAGAACCTAATCCGTCTGACTATTACGGTTACCGTTATTTGGGTTATTGCCGTGGTGCTTTACGGCCTAGCACTACGTTTTAACGGACAGTTCGTCATATAGACTTTATATATTTCAAGAAGCCCCGGCAGGTACATCTGCCGGGGCTTCTTATATGTCCTACTGTAGTAATTATGGAGATTGTCGGTGCATAAGATGACGGAGGATCAAGTCATGACGAGTGTCTGATATAGAAGACAAGCAGATAATATTTTCCCTAGGATGACGGAAAAGAGGCCAAAACTTTCGGGGTTCAGGCATAGTAGTGATAAGGCGAAAACTTAGCATATCCAACCACTGAAGGGATCGCCATGGCACAGACTCTAACCTATACATATCTAAACCCTTCTTTACTGCATGAACAAGACGGCAGTCTTGGACTTGCTTTAGCAACTAGCGGTGGCAGCACACCGGAAGGCGCGGCGGCACACCCTTACTTCTTCTCAGGATTCATGGAGCCCCCTGATGTAATCGCGGCGTCGCTATTGGTGGTTGCGCGCGTGGCCCGCACCCGCTACTACACCCCACCCGGCATGGTCGCCGCCATTTTGCGGGCTGCCGACCCGGTAGTGACCAGCACCAGCGAGGGACTCCGGTTTGAATCCTTTAGCGCCTGCTGTGGTGTCTACGCCCGACTTGACGTAGACTCCTCCGCCCTAGATGCCACCTACAGTGCTGTGGGCGTGACAAATGTGGACGTGAATCCGCCGCTTCGCACTGCTTTAGCTTCTCTCCGGGCTGGCGAACCTCTCCACATGGATGTGGGGAATGATGGGGTGCTGACCACCACCCTAGACGGTGAAGTGAAGGAAGATAAAGTGCCCCTGCCAGTACGCTGGCTCAAAGGGTTCGCCGAAACACAGATGCTCTCGTCCCTGATGAAGCCCACTCATTCTCTGGACGGGGCAGCAGCTCGCATGTTCATCCAGGGGCTGCCGCGCCGATCCGCCACGAAAAGCGTCATGTGGGCAACCCGTGCGGTGCGTTCACTGAGGCTGGCTACCCGAGCCACCGTTGGGTCGGTGTGTGTGGCCGGACCGGAGCGGCTGCGGGTGCTTGAGCCGCTCATCCGCTTCATGACCCGTCTGGAAGCATACAGCGAACCGGTCATCTCAGGTAACACCCCGGTGTCAAGCGTGTGGGTGGCCCACTTGCCAGGCGCGCGCCTGAGCATTGGGCTGAGTCCCGAAAAATCACGCGGATTCTCAGGAGAAGGTTCTGTGTTGCAGGCGCTCTCCAATCCGTCAGTTGCTGAAAACGCGGATATGCTTAGTGTGCTTCTCTCCTTTGAGCCGCGTATTGAGGTGCCCGTCATGTCTGCACGTAGCGGGCTGAACGATACTCAAGTACGCGACGCCCTCGCGTTACTGGCATCCTCCGGACAGGTCGGTTTTGATGTGCAGGCAGGGGAGTACTTCCACCGGCCGCTGCCCGTGCAGGCGGATGCTCTGCAGGCTATGCATCCGCGGCTTGTGAGTGCCCAGAAACTTATTGACTCCGGTGCGGTGCGGGATTACGGAGACGGCACCTATCGCGTACAGTCGCGGGACACGTTCTACACGGTAACCCCCGCCGAGAAAATCGAAGAATACCGGTGCACCTGCCCGTGGTGGGTGAAATACCGGGGCACCCGAGGCCCCTGTAAACATGTACTGGCGGTAAGCATTAAACGTCGCGGCGGACTGAATTAGCCTGATACCGGGTTGCATCCGCAAAGAAGCATATTTTCCGTACACACCCAAATATACAAACAGGTAATGATGGACGAGAAGAACTATTCGCAGCACACGAGCCTTGGAGAGCGTCGAGCCCGCCTGCGGGAGCTCATGAAACGTGACGACGCAACCGTTGAGGATTATCACGCGGTGATTAGCGGGGCGGCAGAGGAAGAACGCGCGTCGTTGGCAAGGACGCTATCGCCCACGAAACTTGCGAAAGCCCGAGGGGAGAAAGCAGCTTTGGCCGCATATGCAGTAGGGGCTTTAACCTCTTCGGCTCCGCGTGCGGTAAGGATCATAAGTGAACTTTTTCATCCTCTTCGAGATAAGAATTTTAATATTATTCCTGAGCCGCCTATGCCTGCTACTGAGCAGCTCTGGGAATTCTTAACTCAAGGGGTAATAGAACGATCCGATGAGTGGGTTCTGCATTTTGTTGAAGAATGTTCAGACGATTGGTCCATACGTTCCTGGACACACCTCAATAAACTTATACGTGAACATTCGCTGACGAGCTTATCGCCAGGGTATCTTTGCATGATGATGAATGCCGTCCCACACGTGAGAGAAAAGTCTGCGGAAGAGTATCAGAATATAGAGCAGTTCTTCCGTCACGATCCTGTGCTGCTGGAACGAGAATTTTGGGATGCTTTCACAGCTGAAGGGGTACTCGCACAGTCTAGGTGGGATCCCACCTTGCAGCCGGAATATCGAAGTTCGTCGTCATTTTCGGCTCTTGCTCAGGTCATGTGCGAAACTTTTCCAGATATTCGTCCCAGGTTCTTGGATGAAACGCTCAAAGGGCTCCTGCGCGACTACTCGGCCCACCACGTGCGGCATTTTTATCGGTCCCATGCTGCTCTGCAGCCAATACCTCAAGAAATTAAGGAGCGTTTTGCGCTCTACCTTTCGGTGCTGGGGACGGCGTATAGCCCAGCTATTGCCATGGCGCAAGATCTGCTGGAGCAGGCAGTTTACGAGCTTTCCGACGCGCAAGCACGTGAGTTCATTGAGGTTTCAGTAACAGTGCTGACGCGCACCGAAAAGAAAATTCTGCGCGCTCAGATACGGCTTCTTTCTCTACTGCTTAAAGTCCACCCCGAATGTACTGAACAAGTAAGCCAGACAGTACAGGATGCTTTCAAATCTATGCCCTTGGACCTTCAAGACAAGGCCCAGAAGCTCATCAATGATCCGGTGCGAGAAACACCCACGCACCAGGACGCAGCGGGGAGCATCACGGTACCGGACATCACTCCGAAGGATCGTGAACCGCAGGGGTGCTTGACGCCTCGACCGCCTATTACTACGGATCGGGAACTCATGGAATGCTTGGCAACAACCTTCCAGGGAGGCGATGGCACCGATATTCCGCGTATCCTGGAGTACTTGGAACATGCCGACACTCTAGAAATAAACGATGCAGAGCGGCAGCTTCTCTGGGAAGCTCGTGAACTTCTCATAGAAGAATCATTCGGTATTTATACCCTCTCCAGTCCCAATATCCCGTACCTTGCCATTGCGGCACTCATCAAAAGCGGGCAGATACAACACGCTGATATTGCTAAGATACCGATCATCCCCACCTGGTATACAGAACGTCTCTACCTCAGCGATGAGCACGGGGACCCGGTGATAGTAGATGAACAGACGGCTAAGAAGTATCACCCTCGTCCCTTTAACATAAAAGTTACAGGGACAGAACTTCGTCTCAATGAGCGCGGGCCTCACATGCTGCTGATGGAGCAGTTGTTCGCCCTGATTTTTGCGGGTCAAGACGCAGAAACCAGCGTAGTGGCTGCGCCTTTTGCCCCCCAGCGTGTAGCCCTTGAACGCACTACGGGTACAGTCCTCACCCAGTATTGGGAATCGCTATATCTTGCTCGGGAGCACAGCTTCCCTCTGCAATTCCCGCTGTGGGTTGGAACAGATACGCCCGATGCTGCCGCGCTCTCCGTCGAAGCTGCTGCGTATAACACCAACAGCACGCAAATCGAGTACGTGCACCGTATGGTGGAATCAAAATACTATCCTTCGTACCGCACGGTCATGGGGTGGTACGGCTGGCTGATGCAGAATAACCCAGATATTTTCAGCGCACAGACCATGCCTATTCTTGTGGCAGCTATCCATGCCCATAATGCTTATGGCGCCGATATCATCATGCGCATCCTAGGTGATATGCACCGAGCACTGGGTGCCGCCTCCTACAGCGCACTCGGGCTTGGTGCTAGCGCTAAAACTACCGAGGTGCGCGCCAATGCTGCGGAGGCGCTCGCCTCCCTGGTCGATCGGGGTATGTTCGATACTACTTTATTCGCCAAAGAACTGTATTGGTTGTTAGACCAGCACCACGTGATGGCTCAACGAATTGAGCAGACATTTAGGGATGCTGCGTCGATTAGCCTCTTGGCGGGCTGGCGGATTATGCAGGTACTGGAAGGCATACTGCCTGTCGTGGGCGAGGTTAACCGGGGCGGTACGCTGGTGCAGCTCTTGGTGCAATTAGCGGGGGAGTACGGGGCGAGTATCGAGATTCCTGAGGCGCTGCAGCCGAAGATGAAAGGCTCGACTGTGCTGGCGAAAAGTCTGCGTGCGCTTGAAAAGCTGCAGCCTCATCCAACCGAGCTTGCGGAGCAGGCCCGAGACCAAGCCCAAGAACTGCTGGACCAACACCGCTGCGCACAACCATAAGTGTAGAAACTGAGAGACTGCTATGACCCCAAAAATACCGCAACCCAGTCTTACGGAACGTCGCGCCCGCCTGCGGGAGCTACTGAAACGTGATGACGCCACCTTCTGGCAGTACCATGAAGTTCTCACCGGCGCCACCGAGGACGAACGCAAGAGCCTTGCACGCACACTCTCCATTAAAAAGCTCATAGACCGCTACAGCCGTGAAGGAACGACCGAGCAGCGGCTTATATGCGTCTACACGGCAGCTGCGCTGGGCGGAATCTTCAACAAACATATGGGTGTTGAGCTCTTAAACCTCATCGACAGGGGATTACCCGGTGAGGCGAACTGGAAGTTTTCAACCGCTGAATCGGAACAATACCTTAGCCAACGCACAGAAGCCATGATGCTTGGACTCAGCGAACGTGATAACACCTGGATAACCAGGTTCGTTAACGAGCGTGGCTATGGCAGGTTTGGTTACGACTTGCCCACGCTCTGGGTGCAGATACATCAGCTTCTTCACGAACGCGGACTTACCAATACCACGCGCTCCTACCTCTGGGGGTTCGTGACGGCCGTTCCTGACATGTACATTGGCTCATCCGAGAATCGGGAAGAGGTTATCTCTTTCTTCAAAAACAACCCTCAGACGTTAGAACACGAAATGTGGGCGTGTTTCACAGATGAAGGGCTTCTTCGGAAAGAGTGGTCAGGGCGTGAAAACGCGGACACGCTCGCTCTCTTCCACATGCTGCAGGAGAATTTTGACGGATTCCGTGACCGCCTGCTTACTGAATGTCTGAAAGCGATGCTCCGCGACTTTTCCGCTAAGAACACCAGTATCTTCCACTACATCTATCGGGGGATGAACCCCACCCCAGACGAGAACCTTGGTAACATCACCCTGCTCACCTCAGTGCTCACCACCGTTCCCTCAACCTCCGTGGGATTGGCTCAAGAAATGTTGATGTCATGCGTCGAAAAGCTGACCGAACCCCAGATTCATGACTTACTTAATGTCTCTCGCACCGTGATGCTTCGCACCGAGAAGAAAATACTCCGGGCGCAGATCGCACTCCTTGGCGCTATTGCTAGAACGCACCCCGAGTATACTCAAGATGTGGACGGCTTGATGAGGGAAACCGCAGAATCTCTACCGCCTGATCTGCAGCCCGCTGCGCAAACACTCATGTCTCCTGCTGAAGCCGCGGCGGATAAAACTAGCGCACCGTCTCACGCGGAGCAAGTAATGGGCAGCGTCATGATTCCCGAGAATCTGCCGCAACTTTTAGAGCAGCACGTTTCAACCCCACAGGTGCATATTTATACTAGTGATGCTGAGTTTATGGATGGTCTTATTCCCTGTCTCCAAGGCACAGGTGACGGTTCGCAGCTCCCGCAACTCATTGATTATTTAGCGCATAATCCTCGCATTACTCTTGATACGGCCCAGCAGGACTTTCTGGCTGAACGATGCGTGAATTCCGGTATCCGCTCGGGTACTCATGCGTTAGGCAACTATCTGACGTACCGGGTAATTGCCCCGCACCGAAAACTTTTTAAAAAACTGCCGCAAGGTTTTACCGGGTACCGGCATGAATTCCATACCGACCCCCAGACTGGCGAAACCATCCAGCCCTACCAGGTTGAACACACTGGATCTCTGGGGCGTCAAAAACCCCGTATAGAGAAAACGACCACAAATTATCGTGGACCGGCGGGGCTCTGTCAAGAGCAGATTAACTGTTTAGAACATCCAGAAAACCTTGTATTTGCGCCTATACCTCACGCAGAAGAGAGCACCTGGACACGCCATGTTGAACCTCTCACTTACCGCCCGCGTCCTCACAATATGTACGACCAAGCCTATGCTGAGGCTCCCAACGGCAGCCTGATGATGTGGCTTATTGAAGATCACGAACTACCGACCGCACAGATGCCTTTCGCACAGGCGGCTCTGAACACGGCAGGCATTCCGGAAGAGTTTATGCACCGTGCTGTTCAGGCAATCGACGATTTTCACTGTACCCTTATGCAATGGTATGCGTGGCTTCTGCAGAATAACCCCAATACATTGGCAGCGCAGAGCATGCCGTTCGTCACTACAACAGGATTCCAGAAACACGTCAAGGGGCTTGACGCCCTACTGGATACCATCACCCACACACATCAGGTTCTGCAAGACCCCGCCTATTCCGTGTTGGGCTGGCTAACTGGTGCAGCAGCAGCTGAGCACAGGGCTCTCACCGCCGAATCTATTGCAGTTCTTGCGGGTCGTGGAATGCTCAATACTTCTTTACTTGCGGATGAACTGGCCTACCTGCTCCGAGGGGGATGGGTTAAACCAATACGGGCAGCCAGCTGTTTACAGGACGCTGCATCCATTAGCCCGCTGGCGGGGTGGCGAATTGTGCAGGTGCTAGAGAACATGCTGCCTATGGTAGGTGAGATAAATCGGGGCAGTGCCCTGGTGCAGCTTTTATTGCAATTAGCGGGGGAGTACGGGGTGAGTATCAAGATTCCTGAGGTTTTGCAGCCGAAGATGAAAGGCTCGACCGTGCTGGTGAAGAATTTGCGGGCGCTCGAAAAGTTAGAACCGCATCCGACGGAGCTTGCAGAAAAGGCGCGGCAGCACGCTCAGAATCTTCTAGATAAGCGCCTCGGCAGGGATATTACCGTGAAAAAGGAGGAGAGGAATGCAAACTAACCCCGTTATTATGCTTAATAAGCGGCGAGAAGCACTTAAAAAGCTGGCTAAAAATCCGGAAGCACCTCTCAAAGAATTTCATGCTCTTTTAGAGGACGCTACAGAGGATGAACGTGCTGTGCTGGCTAAAACTCTGCCTCCAGCCAAGGTCTTAAGACGGGGGAACCGGGCTGTTTTGAGTCCTGTAGGTGGCTATCTTTTAGCAGCTTTGGGGACAAACCCCCGCAGGACACATAAGCGTTTCGTGGATTTATATACAGACAGTTCATGGGCGGCACGCCGAAGCGACACTGACTCTTTCGAAAACCCTCATGGCGCTATCATGCGCGGTTTATACTTGGGACTCTCCGGACGCAGCGATACGTGGATTCTGGATTATATAGCGGCGACCCCCGCTATGGAGGATAACGATGCCTACGGTATATGGCGCGTACTACACACGCTTGTACGGGAACGGGACCTCCACTGTGAAACCCCTTCTTATCTTTGGAGGGCCTTACGTACCATATTCCCAGAAGGAAACAGTGCTGAAGACCACCCGGAAATACCTGCCACCTACCAAGAGGCACTTGAGCATATCCGCCAGGATCCTCTCCTGATTGAACGAGAACTGTGGACCTGCTTCCGCGTCGGAACAGCACTAGGTGCGGCAGCAGATTTCAAGTTTTTAGATTATCTAGATTGTCACCTTGACGGGTTCCGCAACCGTTTTCTCACCGAATGTTTGCGCTCAATACTCAGGGATTTTACGCCCAGGAAAACACGGGCCTTCCATATGCTTTACCGCGGCATGAAACCAACTACCGCGGAGAACCTGGCACGCACTTCACTACTGACCGCTATTTTACAGACGCAGCTATCCACGTCGGTAGGCCTAGCACAAGAGATGCTTACCCCCATTGTGGAGCAACTTTCTACGGAACAGCTCGATGCCCTGTTAGACGCATCAGCAGCAGTACTCTTCCGTACTGAGAAGAAGCTGGTGAAGGCCCAGCTAAACATCCTACAACAGCTGATTAAACATCGCCCTGAATACACGAACCGGGTGCACAGCATGATAGCTGAGATTGAGCGAACTCTACCTTTGGAGCTTCAAGAGCTGGTGCAAAATGTAGGATCTAAAGATAGTACGAAACCTACCCGACGCGGTGTAAAGAAAATACTGGAGTCCCAGGAAGTACAGTCGGCAGAAGCACTACAGGCGCAGGAACCTATTCTGATACCAGATGTCAACCCACGCCCACGGGCTCCGGGGGAACTTTTCATGGTGGATGCCCCTATTTCCAGTGACACGGAACTTTTTGATGTGCTGGTTGCCATGGTGACCGGTACAGCCCCCGAGACGGAACTGGTGCGTGCTCTCGCATATCTTAACCAGACAGAAAGTATCCGCTTTAACGAGGCACAGATAAAATACCTTGAGTCCGTCAACCTGAATTGGGGACGGCATATCCACGAGTTTGAGACCGCGGGAGAGGATATAGCTTTTCTGATCCTAGCGATATACGCACGATGTGCAGGTATGCAGCCAATAGAATTGCCGCCAATTACGATGGGTTACCGCGACTTTCTGTGGCTCGATAGGAACGGCCAGCCCATTATCACAAACAGTATGGAGTACCGCCCCTTAGGGGCGAAAACCAAGCAGGATCTTGTGGTCAACACTCGCGGGTTGACGGGCCTTTTACAAGAGCAACTTCTCTCACTGCTTCCCTCCAGCGGATATGCTGAAAAAATTTATACAGAACCTTTTGAAACACGAAATCATGCCATGCGACGCACCACATGGTCGACGGGATTAACACAGTACGCAAAACAAAGAATTATCAACAGTGATAGCGAGATACCCTATAACAGGAAACTCCTTCTGTGGGAAGACCCAAACGATACTTCTGCCCCCAATGACCTAGGCTTTGAAGACGCCGCTTTTAATACTGGCGGTGTGCGAGAAGATTACGGTCACCGTATCCATACGTCAAAACGTTGTACCTATACTTCGCAGAAATACGCTGTTGGTTGGTATGCCTGGCTCATGCAGAATAACCTGGATTATGCGGCAGCGCAGATGATGCCTGCCCTGATGACAGCCCTCTACGCGCGTACCGTTTTCGGGCTGAATGCGCTCCTCTATGCTCTTGGTAGTACCCCATGTCCTCTGGGCGCGCCTTCGTATAGCGCCTTGGGAATTGCGGCATCTGCGCTAGCACACGATATTCGGGCCTTAACAGCTGAGTCTCTTGCCCACCTGGCAGAGCGTGGAATGCTAGATCCTACACAATTCGCTGAAGAAGTAACGTGGCTTCTGCTATACCAGGATGTTCTGACTAACCGTGTGCTTGGGACCTTTCAAGATGCCAGCCCCTTGGCGGGCTGGCGGATTATGCAGGTACTGGAAGGCATACTGCCTGTCGTGGGCGAGGTTAACCGGGGCGGTACGCTGGTGCAGCTCTTGGTGCAATTAGCGGGGGAGTACGGGGCGAGTATCGAGATTCCTGAGGCGCTGCAGCCGAAGATGAAAGGCTCGACTGTGCTGGCGAAAAGTCTGCGTGCGCTCGAAAAATTGCGACCGCATTCGACCGAGCTCGCGGAGAAGGCACGGCAAGAATCAAGTAACCTCAATACTTTCAATAGGGTGAATGAGACTAGGGACGCGAAATAAAAGTGGGAGTTATAATTCTAAGATTGTAACCCCCACTAGAAAAATTTGTGGGTCCTAAGCTAGCGATTCTTCCGTCGCAAAAATCAGGGTCTGTTTCTGCCCACGAG
>ERZ773061.590-NODE-590-length-14706-cov-7.505085_pt1 | contig 14706 bp, 20 predicted proteins | sample MGYA00580627_ERZ773061 | MGnify/ENA primary metagenome ERZ773061 (study PRJEB29015, sample SAMEA2738119) | human oral metagenome | biome: human oral; feature: human-associated habitat; material: saliva | place: China | collected 2223 ...
TCCAAAAGTAACTTTTGAGGTATATTAGACCGTTCATTATACGATTTAGAAAAATTACCCCATTCAACTTCTGCTGGATTTATATCATTGTTAAGATTTAGAAATAGATTGCTTGCAAATTTGGTCGGTTTTTGCAAAGGGTAATTATAGTTGTTGTACCTTACTGGGTTTTTATAGGGTAATGGAAAGCCTATAATAGTTTCTATATACTTCCATAATCTCCCTGTTGCTGGGTTTTCAATTATCCAATACTTAGGCTGATACCTCTTTATAATTTCAATGGTATTAAAAGCACATAACTCACCATTAACACGTTTCATGAATTGCCTATCATAACGATAATTATGGTACGCATCTTCATAGTCTTTGTTCGCTCGAATGGTAAACATGCTAGGTGGTATTTGAGGTTCAAATAGGCTATCTGATAAATCTTCCTGTTTCCAACAAGCGTTGCCATTTGCAATTGCACTAGCATTTGACCAACTTTCACAAGGTGGGCTTGCTATGATTAAATCTGGATGTGGTAGCTTGTCAAGCGTATCAAATAACTTGTTATCTCCAAATAATCGTGAGTAATCAGCAAGATTGAGTGGGATAAAATGATTATTCTTGTTTTCTATATCAATACCTATTGGATATACTTCAATATTCGCCCCCCCCGAACTATTAAGCGTGTTGATAGCTTTAGTATATGAGCCGCTACCACTATCAAACAATGCCCATACTATCATTGGCCACTCCTTGCAATTTCTTGTATTTTTTCAAACACCGTTTACAAAAATACTTTTCATTTCCATCAAATTTTATTTCCTCAGCAAAAAAAGGTGCTTGGTAATACCTCTTGCAATGCGACCACCCTGTTACAATATTGAATAGATGAGGTTTCGCATTGCCATGTATATATCCTGTGTTGTTGTGTTCTTCTGTTGCTAAAGGTAGTTCCCATCTGTATTTATCCATAATTAGCACCTCCTAGAAAGGTAAATCATCATCGCTGATATCCAATGGGTTTGCCGATCTTCCAAATGGCCCGTTGTCATTAGTATAGCCTGGAGCTGGATTTGTTGTATTCCCCTCAAAAAAGCTACCCTGCTGGCCTTTGTTCCCAAAATTACTATGACTTTGTTGGTAATCGCTTTGCCCTTGGTTGTTTGGCTGACTATTGCGGCTTTCTAGCAATTGGAAATTACTTGCAAGTACTTCTGTGATATAGACGCGTTGCCCTTGCTGATTTTCATAATTCCTAGTTTGGATAGATCCTAAGATCCCGATCAGCGAGCCTTTTTTAGCCCAATTAGCAAGATTCTCTGCTTGCTGACGCCATATAACAACATTAATAAAATCTGCTTCACGTTCACCTGCTTCATTCTTAAATGGTCGGTTAACGGCAAGAGTAAATGTAGCAACAGCTATATTTGAATTGGTATGCCTAAGCTCTGCATCTCTTGTCATTCTACCGACTAGCACAACGTTATTTATCATTTTTTATCTCCTCTACCTCAATTACAAGTATTGATCTATCACCAGAGCAGAATGAACTCATAAATCTATAAAAATTTACAGCTGCCATGTATTCATTTTGAGCCTCTGTCTCATACCCGACATCTATAGTGTGGTCTGGTGATAAAGTGTGTTGAGTAGCTTGGCCAGATACATAATAAGTCTTACGTTCATTTTCCAACTTCTAGATCCTCCTGTTTAACAAACACTCCATCAACCATTTTTCCTGTGCGATCTTTTATCTCGTCATATGCTACCTTAAAACATTTTTCCAGAGTTGTTTTTTCATTGATTGCGATTCTGGAGATGTAATTTGCTAAATTCCTGATATGAAATCGAATCATTGCATTTGTATTTAGACTTGGATTTCGCAAGTAATCAACCATGAGTTTAGCAAGCATTCCGATTTCTTCTGTACCGTATAGCAACAAAATATCTGTGTGAGTTTCATCTGCTTCATAAGTCGAGCGGTTATTTTGGGATGGATCAAGTATGATCTCTGATTTTTCAAAATTCATTTGTTGGGATAGGATGGTTAGAACAACCATCACATCCCCAATACTATCTATGATTTTCTTTTGATTAGATTTTGCCTCTCCAGCATTTAGCTCTCCCCACTCTTCGCTGAGTTTCTGCATCTGTTTAATAGGGCTAGCCTTATCTAATCCTCTATCCATAGACCATTTTTTTACATTCTTAATTAAATCAGTCAAAGACACTTATAATTCCTCCTGTTAGTTCTTCTTGTGTTTTACCTTCAAAGAGCATTTCGGTTGTAATTCCATCCCTCTCAAAAAGCCCTTTGTAAAATTTAGCTTGTGGGTTACCATAAGGGAAAGTTATTCTCAAATCAAAGCTGACCGCTTCTATAGAGCTAAATTCTGGCGCATCAGACGCATTTTCTTCAACCTCTTGGGTATTTGTACCATCTTCTAAAATCTCGCCTGTTTCAGCGTCTATAGCCTTGATATTAGCGTTAGCCTGTTCTTGTGCTAGTCGCTCAATTTCTGCCTTGCGTTCTGCCTCTGCTTTAGCTTGCGCCTCCTGTTGTTCTTTGCGCAAAATAACGGCATCTCGATCTGATTTCATCATCTTGAGGATATCAACAAGGCTCTTACCGTCTTCAAGATGTCTGATATAGCCATCTGCTGGCAAGTCGTAATCATTAGCTTGATCTATGATAGCTTGTTTGTTTGCTTTGAGTTCTTCAAGAGCATCAAACTCAGCTAATACCAAAGCATCAATTTCATCAAGCGCTGACTTCTTGAGTTCAAATTTTCCAGTTTTAAAATGTTTTTTCAGGCTGTAATCATCATAGCGATCTTCAAATTTGGATTTCTCGATGCCAGCCGTTGCGCATTTCTCTTCAAATGTGGCTCGGACAATATCCACGCGCAACAATCTCTCATGCTCATCAATAGCATTAAGCCCCTCTGACATAGCATCTGTTACAGTCTCAATAGGCTTGATGACTTTTTCTTTAACCCACTTATCAAAATCCTTTGCTGGCTCATTAATTTGGCGGTTGAAATCTTTTCGTTGGGCGTCTAATCCCCCAATCAACTTATTAAAGCGGGTGCGTTCTTCGTAAACTTCTTTGTAATTGTCAACAGTTACCTCACGACCACTATACTGTGAAATAGCTACGGCTACTTGTTTCTCGATTGCCTCACGATCAACATTTATAATCGCTGGTGTGAACTCTACTTTTATTTCAGTCAATGCTGAATTAGTTACATCTTTCATTTACTCAACGCCTCCAAAAAATCTAAAAGTCCAGATTGCCCATTGCGTTTTTTAGGTTCTGGAGCATCTGAACCATCAAGCAATTTGATATCATGTGTTGCTTCAACAACAACGATATGACATCCAAATGATTCTGCTAATGCAGCGATTTCTTCTTCCTGAATTTCATAAGCATCATAGTCTAAAATTAAGGCGTCTTGCATACAATCGCACAGACCAACTTTGTAAGCCAATCGCTTGTCGTTGTGTTTGTATTCTGACACAAAATGACCATCCTCTTTGTTTTGCAATGCGATAAATTTATTAGTTTGTTTCATGTTATATTTCTCTTTTCTATTTTTTATAAATTATTAAAGTTTTGACCTTGAGCTTTAGCAATTTGACTGTTTAGATAGCTCATAACTGTTTCAAAGTGCTCTTCTGGTATGTCGTGAAAATCACGTATTTTGAAATGTTGTAATACATAGTTTGCAACTTGATCAAAATTAGCATTTTTCAGTTGGGCCCAAATACGAACTTTGCCATAAACTTCTTTATATTGATCATTACTAATCAAATCAGATTGATTTTGCTTGTTTTCTGGTTCTTGTTTTTGATTTTGATTTGATGTTTGCTGTTGATCCTCACTTACTGGTAAATCATCCACATCTTTCTCACCGATCGCAAACAGGCCCTGCAATGCGTATTTTCTAGCGTATGAGCTAACAGCACCTGTCCACTGTGGCTCTTGCATCTGCTTAATTTGTCCTTTTTGTGTATTAAATACAGGTACTGGACTTAATTCAGAGTATGCTGTTGATTGGTATTTCTCATTTGTTTCATCATTGAAAGCTACTGCTGTTGCTTTGACAAAGATTTTTCCTGCAAGATCAATGAGTTCATCAGTTACGATCACAGACCAATCACTTTTTAATTCTTTAAAAGTCGTATAGATATCTTCAGCATTTCTAAATGCGTACTTAACATCTCTTGACTTCTTTTTTTCTAGTTGCATTTTCTGTTGCAACTCTGGAAAAGTTAGACTTGCCATTTATTCCCTCCTTTATTTATTTTTAGTACAACTTGTTATTTATTAGTATTTATTTTCAATTAGTGCCGTAGGCTTAATTATTTTATATTAGTACTTGTTTAATATTAGTATTTGTTAGTGTACGATTTTACAAAGTTGTAAAATACAAAGTTGTAAAATACAAAGTTGTAAAATACAAAGTTGTAAAACCTAATCTTGTAAAGTACCATCATCTAGGTTATCAACAACTTTTGTGGATAACTCTTTTTCAAAATTATCTAAGATGTATTTTAAATAATCATCTGTGATAGGTATATCTTGGGCAAATCTATAATGCTGAATACCTTTACCTCTACCTAAACCTTTCTTAATTGTTCTTATGTAACCTTGCTTTTCCAATTCCTCAAAAGCTGACCTGTGACTTACTAGCCCATCTTTTGACCGTTTAGCAATTTCATCTGGGTATATACGCCAATCATCTTTATTACTTAATATAACTGCTAGTACTCCTTTTGCAGAACTTGAAAGATTAGGATTTTGTAAAAAATGATTATTCATAGAGGTATAATTTTCATGTGTGTTGGTGAAATATGTATCTCATTAACTGTTGGCCTCCAATCTACGCTCATTCACTTTTCTAAAGAGTTCATATATTGGGTTATCGTCTGGTATAACATAACCATCAATACTATCTCTTTTTGTGCCATCTGCCATTGTATGGGTTATGGTGTAATGTTCTTTAACCATGTTCTTTCCTTTCTAGCAATCGCTAAAATTATAAGAGTGTCAGCGATTGTCAAACCTACCAAGCTGTTAATTAAAACATCGCTTAACTGATAGTATTTTTTTTGCCAATTGCTTACTAATAGTCGTTGTATGCTATTCAATTCTTTCATTTTGTGGTATAATTTAATTAGTATTTTGAGTAAAGCGCCTCAATAGATTGCAGTCTAGAGGTGCTTTTTTAGTGCTCCAAGTTTATTCCTCAACTTTAGAAAGTAAAGTCTGGATACCTGCCACCGTCACATCAATATCAATGATATCAGGGTTAAATGTGATGGTGGCTTTTGGTTTCTGGTCTGCTGGCATTTCAAGTGTAAAATCTGTAACGCCATGCCCTAATGTCCAATTACCGATTGTGACATTGTACTGTGATGATCTCCGTGTTTGCTGCATCTCCTGTCCTTGAAATACAGCCACTGGATTTTTACCATCTTTGGACTTGATAGTTAGTTTTAATGGTTTTGACATTTATTTTCTCCTTTCTATGCTGTTTGTTGCGTTTTTGCTACAAAATCTGCAAAAAAAATCTCCATAGCTTCATTTTCAGTTAGAGGTACAGTTTCTGCAATCAAGCCTGCCTCTTCAAGTGAAAAGTTCCCACCGTTTTTCATTTTACGATAAAATGTACTTCTATCAATGCCAATGCTATCTGCAATAGCTTGTTGAGTAGTCCCTTTTTCAACTATCAAACCTTTTAACTTCTGAACGTTAACCATGTAAACCTCCTTTCTTGTTGCATTATTGCAACTTTTGATATTATTATACATCTTATCTTTTTCCTTGTCAACAAAAAAGTTACTTTTTTGCAACATTTTTTTGTTGCAATTTTGCAAGGTTTGGTATATAATTAAATTATCCTATACGAAAGGAAGTGAAACATGAGTATTGGTTCTAAGATAAAACAACGTAGACAAGAAATGAGTATAAGTGTTGATGAACTGGCTCAAAAATTGAATGTATCTCGTACTACCATATACCGTTATGAAAAAGGCGAGATTTCTAAGATGCCTACTGAAACATTAGAAAAAATAGCTCGAACGCTTAACACTACACCTGCTTATTTTATGGGTTGGAATGATAACCCAGAAATTAAATCAAATATTTTATCTATCTATAACCAGCTTGAGCAACCACGACAAGAAAAAGTTGTTGATTTTGCTCAGGAGCAGTTAGATGAGCAAAATAATAAAGTTGCTATTGTTGATACAATAGATGAAGATATAGAATATATAACTGATTATGTTGATGGATTGGTTGCTGCAGGTCACGGCGCTTATCAAGGTGATAATTTACACATGGAAGTGCGCTTGTTGGCTAGTGAGGTACCTGATAATTACGATACAATTGCAAAAGTAGTTGGTGATTCAATGGAGCCTCTTATACACGATAATAATTTGTTATTTATCAAAGCGACTAGCCAGGTCGATCCAAATGATATAGGAATTTTCCAAGTAAACGGAAAGAATTTTGTTAAAAAGTTCAAACGTGATTATGATGGAACATACTATTTGCAAAGTTTAAATGGCGCTAATTATCCAGACATCTATCTAAATGAAGACGATGACATCAGGACAATTGGGCGTGTAGTAGATATTTATAACGAAAATTAAAATTATGTGCAAAAAAAACTGAACCACATTAAAAGCTGGGAGGAAAACATTATGAAAAAATTACTTAGTTTAGGTATTCTTAGCCTTTCTATTGTCACTCTTGCCTCATGTTCTCAAAGCACTAGCAATTCATCTGATACCAGTGCTAAAACAGAATCTAAGGCAAAACAATCAAATGAAGCTAAAGTACCCTCAGAATACACAGTGGCATTAAAAAAAGCTGAATCTTATTTAAAGACCATGCCGATGTCAAAGGATCGATTGTATGACCAGCTTACTTCTGAAATCGCTGACAAATTCCCGGCTGAGGCGGCTCAATATGCAGTAGATAATATCAAGGCAGATTGGAATGAACAAGCTGCAAAAGCAGCTAAAAACTATCGTGACAACATGAATATGTCTAACGATGCCATCAAAACTCAGCTAACCTCTCAATTTGATAAATTTACAGAGGAACAAGCTGAATATGGCGTTCAGCATATTGACGACTAAATACAAAAAAGGCCCATGCTCTCCTCGACCAAAATTTGAGCATGGAACCTAAACCAATTTGAAAAAACAACCTACCGACCATTTGGAATGACACAAAATCCAAATAGGGTATAGGCCTTTTTCCTATACCCTATTTTATCATAAAACCTACAAAATAGGGAGGAAAATAATGAATAAAGTGGCAATATATGTCCGAGTTAGTACAAAAGGACAAGCAGATGAAGGATATAGTATAGATGAACAAATAGCATTACTCACTAGCTATTGCAGCATCCATAAGTGGAAAATATACGATACATATGTTGATGCTGGCGTATCTGGTGCAACGATCGAAAGGCCAGAATTGAGTAGACTCTCAAGAGATGCTAAAAAGAAAAAATTTAATACCATGATTGTCTACGATTTAAAGAGACTTGGGCGCTCTCAGAGAAATAATATAGCATTTATTGAAGATGTACTAGAGAAAAATGGGATAGGCTTTATTAGTCTAACAGAGAATTTTGACACATCATCACCACTAGGAAAAGCCATGGTTGGTATCTTGTCAGCATTTGGACAATTAGACAGAGATACGATCAGAGAGCGGATGATGATGGGTAAAATTGGCCGAGCAAAAGCTGGGAAACCTATGATGACAAGTACGATTGCATTTGGTTATACATATGATAAAGTTACTAGCTCGCTTAATATCAATCCAGTAGAGGCTATTATTGTTAAAACTATCTATAATGAGTACATATTGGGTAGATCACTAACAAAATTAAGAGATTATCTAAACGAAAACGACTTGTTAAGAAACGGCAAACCTTGGAGTTATCAAGGAGTGAGTAGGATTTTAAGAAATCCTGTTTATAAGGGAATGAATCGATTCAGGGGTGAAGTATACCAAGGGAAACATGAGCCAATCATCAGCGCTGAGTTGTTCGATAGAACCCAAAAGGAGCTAAATAAAAGACAAATAGAGGCATATAAAAGGAATAACAACAGGAGACCATTTAGAGCCAAGTATATGCTATCTGGCATCATCAGATGCGGGGTTTGTGGATCTCCGATGGAAATAACTTTAGGAACTAAGAGAAATGATGGCACGCGCAATATGCGTTATCAATGTATCAACAGATTTCCACGCCAAACAAAGGGCATCACAATTTATAACAACGCTCAGAAATGCGATACTGGATTTTATGAAAAGTCTGATATTGAAATACATGTACTAAGCCAAGTTAGGCTATTACAGCTTAATAAAGCAAAGTTAGAGAGTATGTTTGAGCGAACCGATGTGATCAATGTCGAAGATATCCAAAATCAAATCGAAACACTCAATAATAAAATGAGAAGGTTAAATGATCTCTATCTAAATGATATGATAGATCTAGATGATTTGAGATCGCAAACTCAGAATTTTTTGAAGCAAAAAGAACTGCTGGAGAACGAGCTAGAAAATAATCCTGCGTTGAATCAAGAACAAGACAAAGAACAATTTAAAGAGCTACTTGGTACAAAGGATATAACCCAACTTGACTATGATAAACAAAAACTTATCGTCAAAAACCTAATAGATAAAGTGTTTGTTAAACCTGGAAATATCGAGATCAAATGGAGGATTTGAACGCAAAAAATAAACAGATTTAGATACACTGGTTTCCAGCAGGGTAAAGGCTGCTAGTTTACCTTTTTTCAACATCAATCAATTCCTCCCCCTGATGGAACACTCGAATCTGATCCTTTGTTCTCTGAATCCGAATTTCAATGCCATTTAAGGAAAGATGGTCCCGCCCTGTTTGGAGGGCCATTTGGGCCACCCGCAGGACCTCTTCTTTTTCTAAAATGGCAGCTGCTTCTTTGCGTGATTGCGTGATTTGACCTAGTAGCAAACTTGCAATTACAGCAAAAACTCCCAAAGCTAGTAAGGCTTCCAGTAAGATGGTCCCTTTAATTTGTCGTTTTCTTAAATTTACCATTTCCAATATAGAGTTGATAGGTCACCAGTCCTTCCTTGGTTTGAAACTGAACTTTACTGAGTGAAGAATTACCACCAGCCTTATCAAAATTGATCTGTGTAGATTCAGGTGCTTGGATTCCTTTGGGAATTGGAAGACGAGCATAACCGTTTGAAATCTCTTGACTGGATATTTCTAGCACCAACTTTCTCTGAGAAGATACGCTAAGCTTCTGACTTTCCTGATAAAAATGCTCAAATTCTAAAAAGAAGATCTTTGCCTGAATCTGCTCAAAAGTAGCTTGAACAGAGCTTGATAGAGCCAGCAAGATAAAACTGCTAATCATCAAGACCAAGAGGCTTTCCAAAACTGTAAAGGCCTTAATTGGCAACTGCCTGAGTCTCACTATTGTTCTTACCATAATAAGCCTTGTAAGAGTCTGCTTGCTTTTGACTAATGTTCCCAGCTGCGACTAATTTGCTGAGGGTTGCTTGATCTCCTGTATTTTTGAGTTCATAGAGCTCAGCCTGGCTCTCAACTACCTTAACCACCGCAGCATTTCCAGTATCCGAAACTGCCTCTTTTTGCTTGGTTAAATTAGGGACAAATAAGAGCATAAGGACACTGATGATCAGAAGCACAATTAACATTTCCACTAAAGTAAAGGCTTTCACACGTAATTTTTTTAATTTGTTCATAGATGAACCTCCATATTTTGATAAAGGGGCAAAAGCATTGCCGCATACAGTAAGACTATCATCAAAGCTACAAAGACAAAGACTAGGGGCTGAATCAGATTCATGGTCCGATTGACCCTACTAAAAAATTCTTCCCAAGTCTTAAGGGCATAGATTTCTAGTTCACTTCCCAGCTTGGATTTGACTTCCCCATATTCGATGATTAGAGACAACTCTTTTTTGAAAAAAGGGTAAGAAGCAATTTTATCTGAAAATTCTTGACCATTCTGCAAGGCTTGACCCAAATCCTGGCCAATTTCCTGAAATAAAACCGAGCTTTGCTCTTGCATAATCTGGAAAATCTGACTGAGTTCCAAACCTTGCCCAATCATATTACCCCATTCACGCGCATAATAGGCAGTTAGGTAAATCCTTACAAAAGATCCAACAAAAGGCAAGCGGGCCAAGAAAGAGTATACAGGAATCCGTTTCTGACCTTTGAATACCAGATAAATCGCTCCTGTTAATCCAAGTAACATTAAGACGGTTAGTAGAAAAATAGTCGGTAAATGACCAATGAGTTGAGTGGCAAAATTTTGACTGCTGAGTTGGGGTAAAAGGTAATTTCTCAATCCCATCATAATCAATACCAAAAAGCCAAGAAGCATCATGGGATAGGTTGCTACTTCAATTAACTTCTTTTTTACCTTCGCAAGATTATCCAGATACTCCTCTATTTTTAGCAATGCAAGCGATAAATTCCCATGTAACTCAGCCAATGACAGCTGGGTTACTACCGCATCAGAAAAACCTAGACTAGCCATAATCTCTGAAAATGCTTGCCCATTGGCTAGACCATGACGCATTTGCTGGATATAGTTCTTCTCCAAAAGAGCGCTTCGACCTAAAAAGTCTACAGTCTCAGCCAAGTGAAAACCGCTAGAGAATAAATTATTAAACAGTTCAATGACCTGCTTTTGCTTGCTAGTTCCTAATTTTTTCTGCTTCTGCTTGCTCAGGATTGATATGTCCTGCTGCAAGAAGTTGATCAATCTGCTGATTCCAGATGGTCGGCTCGTGTTCTTGGTAGTTGTTGCTGGCAAAGTCTATCACACCTCCTCCCCCAATCAAGCGCTGATAGCAAATACCCTGTAAAACAATTTTTAGCTCCTCTTCGCTGACACCCAGCTCCAACAAACGCTCGTAAACACCAGGAATGCTTTTAGCATGAATCGTTGAAAAAACTGTAGCTCCCGTCAAGCTAGCTCGAACCACAGCTCTAGCAGTTTCACTATCTCGAATTTCTCCAATAATCAGCAAGTCCGGACGGTGACGCAGGGAAAGCTTAATTAGACTTTCATAGGTCAGACCAATCGTTTCATTCAGCTGTAGCTGAAGCATATCCTCTTGCTTGATTTCAACAGGATCCTCAATGGACATAACCTGCTGACCCTTAAATTTTAGCTGAGCTAATTGATGCATGAGAGTGGTCTTACCACTCCCTACTGGTCCCGAAAAAAGATACAGTCCTCGATCCTTAAACTTCTCTCTAAACTCAGGAAAATGAGTAAACCAAAACTTCAATTCTGTCTCTTCGTCATGCAGAAGTCGAATAACCAAACTTTCATATCCACGATAATCACCTACAGTTGACAGACGAATTGACGTTTCCTTATCATCATAACGATAATCACAGGATCCCAGCTGACTGCGACGTTTTTCTCCTACATTCATCCCTGCTAGAAATTTAAAATGACTAATCACAGCAGCTAATTGGTCAAAATCATAAGTCTGTATGAAGCGTCGTTCATCACCAATCCGCATATAAAGTTCATAGCAATCATCCTTGGGTACAAAATAAATATCCTGAGCAGACTCTTCCTTAGCTTGCCGGACAATCGCCTGGGCAATTTCTTGAACCATAAGACCTCCCTCAAATAAATTTTGTCGAAAAGTTTTTCAAGCCTTTCTTCAACTATTTATTCGTAAACACAACAAAAAAACCGATTAAATTTATCGGTTTTTTATTTTCTTTCTTTTATTCGGCATGATCGATGCTTCTCAAGCCCATTTTGTTTGGCATAACCTGGGCGGAATTTACTTTTCGGAATGACCTTATCATCTTCCAACAATATAATTGACCTATATTGCTGAACGTAGTCGTCACATTCTTCACACCATCTCTGATCTTTTTCATTCCAAAAGACAGTCATCAAATCACTGCGACTCTTATATTCTTTAAATTCTGTTTCTAATTTTAGCCATTGAATTTTATAGAATTTCAAAGCATCATAGTACTTTTCAAACCGTTGTTCTTGAATAATATCATTTTCCCAACCGTCTAAAAACCACCAGGGTTCAAAGTCCCCATACATTTCTACTACTCGGTACATATTTTCTTCCTTTGTAACGTATATTATATACAAAATCCTTTGATAATGAAACTAATTTGCTCATGGTTAGTTCTATATTTTAGACAAAATCAATGGAGATGCTTTATTTTATACTCTATAATCAAGCAATTCAGCTAGAATGGAGAATTTTCTCTCATCTTGCAAATACCAAAGCCTGAGATTTTTAGGGCTCAACCAAGCTTATCTCCGATAAAAAAGAAACCCGTTTTTAAAGCGAGTTTCTTTCATCTTATTCTGTTACTAGTGTTTCTGTAGACTCTACGTCTTCTGGAGTCACCACAACTTCATCAATAATTTCTACTTCATTGATAGCTTGTGGCTCAAGGTTACGGTAGCGAGCCATACCAGTACCAGCTGGGATAATCTTACCGATGATAACATTTTCCTTGAGTCCGAGCAGATGGTCTTTCTTACCACGGATAGCAGCATCTGTCAGGACACGAGTTGTTTCCTGGAAGGAAGCTGCAGACAGGAAGCTGTTTGTCTCAAGGGAAGCTTTGGTGATTCCCATGAGGACTGGACGAGCTGTCGCAGGTACACCACCTGAGATAACTACATCACGGTTAGCATCTGTAAAGTCTGTAATATCCATAAGAGTTCCCATGAGAAGATCTGTATCACCTGGATCCATGACACGTACTTTACGGATCATTTGACGAACCATTACTTCGATGTGTTTGTCGCCGATTTCTACCCCTTGGCTACGGTAAACTTTCTGTACCTCAGCAAGCAGGTAAGTTTCAACGGACAAGACATCACGAACAGCTAGCAAGTGCTTAGGTTGGATTGATCCTTCTGTCAAAGCCGCACCACGAGACACTTGGTCACCCACTTCAACTTTCATACGAGCTGTAAATGGCACAACATACTCACCTTCACCAGTTTGACCTTTAACAAAGACCTTCTTGGTACGAGTAGATGCATCTTCTTCAATGGCTGTAACTTCACCCTTGACTTCAGTGATGACCGCTTCCCCTTTCGGATTGCGGGCTTCAAAGATTTCTTGGACACGAGGAAGACCTTGCGTGATATCGGTATTTGAGGCAACCCCACCCGTGTGGAAGGTACGCATGGTCAACTGTGTACCAGGTTCCCCGATAGATTGAGCAGCGATTGTTCCGACTGCTTCACCCACTTCAACCGCATCACCAGTTGCCAAGTTAATACCATAACAGTGACGGCAGACACCATGACGAGTGTTACATGTTAGAACGCTACGGATTGTGACTTCCGTCACACCAGCATTAACCACTTGACGTGCCATATCCTCAGTTACAAGAACATCAGCAGGAACTAGGACTTCTCCTGTCTCAGGATGTTTAATAGATTTCTTAGTATAACGACCAACCAAACGTTCTTCAAGAGGTTCGATCATTTCCTTACCATCTGTGATAGAAGTGATAAGGAGACCACGATCTGTTCCACAGTCGTCTTCACGGATGATAACGTCTTGAGCAACGTCAACCAAACGACGTGTCAGGTAACCAGAGTCGGCTGTCTTAAGGGCCGTATCGGTCATACCTTTACGAGCACCGTGAGTTGAGAAGAACATTTCGAGTACTGACAAACCTTCACGGAAGTTTGAAAGGATTGGCAATTCCATGATACGTCCGTTCGGAGCAGCCATCAAACCACGCATACCGGCAAGCTGTGAGAAGTTTGAGATGTTACCACGAGCTCCAGAGTCCATCATCATAACGATAGGGTTCTTCGGATCTTGATTGGCAACCAAACGTTTTTCAAGTTTTTCACGGGCTGCACGCCATTCAGCAGTGACAGCATTGTAGCGCTCGTCGTCTGTGATCATACCACGACGGAATTGTTTAGTGATTTGTTCTACACGTTTGTGTGATTCTTCAATAATCTCAGCCTTGTCTTCAACAACTGGAATATCAGCAATACCCACTGTCAAACCAGCCAGAGTAGAATGGTGGTAACCCAAGTTCTTCAAGCGGTCAAGCAGGGCAGATGTTTCTGTTGTACGGAAGCGTTTGAAGATTTCAGCGATAATATTCCCAAGATTTTTCTTCTTAAATGGTACATTCAATTCAAGAGCTTGGATGGCTTCTTTGATATCTTTTCCTGATTCTAAGAAATACTTATCTGGAACACCTTCAGTCAAGTTAGCATTGGTTGGCTCTTGCAGATATGGCAATTCTTCCGGCATAATCGCGTTAAAGAGAATTTTACCAACTGTCGTCATCAAAATTTTATGTCTTTGTGACTCGGTCCACGGTTTCGCCAGGCTATCGGTTGTAATACCTACACGAGTATGCAAGTGAACATAACCGTTGCGGAGTGCCATAACGGCCTCATCCATATCCTTGAAGACCATACCTTCGCCTTCGCGGCCAGCTTCTTCCATGGTCAAGTAGTAGTTCCCCAAAACCATATCCTGAGATGGCGTTACAACTGGTTTACCATCTTTAGGGTTCAAGATATGTTCAGCAGCTAGCATGAGGATACGAGCTTCTGCTTGCGCTTCTTCTGAAAGCGGTACGTGGATGGCCATTTGGTCACCGTCAAAGTCGGCAT
>ERZ773061.592-NODE-592-length-14637-cov-6.206556_pt1 | contig 14637 bp, 8 predicted proteins | sample MGYA00580627_ERZ773061 | MGnify/ENA primary metagenome ERZ773061 (study PRJEB29015, sample SAMEA2738119) | human oral metagenome | biome: human oral; feature: human-associated habitat; material: saliva | place: China | collected 2223 ...
CCTTAGGTGTATTTAAGATTTTCTTCTCATTCTTGGTCTGGAACAAGCCATTATCCTTCTTCTCTTCTGCAGCAGCAGGCTCAGCCTGAGGCTTAGAAGTAGCTGGTTCGCTCTTAACCTCTGGTTTAGTCTTCACCTCAGCCTCAACAACAGGAGCCTCCTTCTTTACAGGCTCAACCTTCTTCTCTACTGGTTTCTCAACCTTAGGAGCCACCGGTTTAACCTCTTCCTTGCTTGTTACAGGCTTTTTACTTGTCTCATGCTTCTCAACCTCCTTCTTCTCTTCTGCTGGTTCCACGGCAGCTGCAGCAGGAGCAGGAGCAGGTTTATCCTCTGTAGGAGCAACAGCTTTCTTAGCAGCGGGTTTATTCAGCTGATCAAGGTCTATCTTTCCAACAGGTTTATACTGCTGGCGTTCAGCCTTCAAGATCGTCTCACCTTTATGATCAGCAGCGCCTTTCTTCTCCTTAGTCTTCTTTTGTAAGAGTTTAGCTGCATCCTTCTTTACCTCCTTATCATTATTGAAGGCACCTACGAGAGCCTTATACTGGTCCTCGCTTAGCTTAAAGTTAAGCTCGTTCTTCACCTCGCCTAACTCTGGCTTCTTCTCTAAGAACTCCACTGCCGTTTGGAGTCCTATATTCAATTCACGAATTGCTTTGTTTAATCTGATGCTCATTAACTTTATTTTTCGGTGTAGGGTGTTGGTTGTTGATATGCCTTTTGGTAGAGAGGGGTTCCGAACATGGAGTCGATAAATAGTCACACCCGTTAGCTATCAATCAACAGCCATCACCCACCAACCAATCACCTTTTATTGTTCAAACTCTGACTTCAATATGTTCAAGACATTATCAACAGTCTCTTCCTCTAAGTCAGCTTTCTCGATTAACATCTCACGTGGAGCATTCAATACCTGTCGAGCAGTGTCAAGTCCGATACCTTTAATAGCATCGATAACCCACTGATCAATCTCATCAGAGAACTCATCCAAATAGATATCCTCTTCTGCATCCTGTTCATCAAGCTCACGGAACACATCGATAGTATAACCTGTCAGCATACTAGCCAACTTTATATTCATACCACCACGACCAATAGCTAGACTCACTTCTTCTGGTTGCAAGTAAACTTCAGCCTTCTTGTTTTCCTCATCAATGGTCAAACTGCTAACCTTAGCAGGAGCCAGTGCACGCTGAATAAAGAGTTTAGTATTGGCTGTCCAATTGATGACATCAAGGTTTTCGTTACATAATTCACGAACAATACCATGTACACGACTTCCACGCACACCAACGCAAGCTCCAACAGGATCAATGCGTTCATCAAAACTCTCAACAGCTATCTTCGCACGCTCACCAGGCATACGAGCAATCTTATGAATTGCTATTAAGCCTTCCGCAATTTCAGGAACTTCTGCTTCAAGAAGACGCTCTAAGAATTCAGGAGCAGTACGTGAAAGGATAATCTTTGGATTGTTATTTTCATTATCAACACGATGAATCACCGCACGAATAGTTTCGCCCTTACGATACTGATCACGTGGAATCTGTTCACCCTTAGGGAGTATCAACTCGTTATTCTCGTCATCAACAAGTAAGACTTCACGTTTCCAAGTTTGATAGACTTCACCTGAAATTATTTGACCAACACGATCCTTATACTTATTATATAGAGAATCATGCTCCAATTCAAGGATCTTTGACGCCAAAGTCTGGCGTAAATTCAAGATAGCACGGCGACCGAACTTATTAAAATCGACCTCCTCACTAACATCCTCACCAACTTCATAATCGGCTTCTATCTTACGTGCATCCGTCAGACTAATCTCTTTATTTTCGTCTTTAACCTCACCATCAGCCACAACTACGCGGTTACGGTGAATCTCAAAGTCTCCCTTATCAGGATTAACAATCACGTCGAAGTTTTCATCGCTACCGAATATCTTTGCGAGAACATTACGGAAGCTCTCTTCCAATACACTCACAAGTGTTGTTCGATCGATACTCTTGGTGTCTTTAAACTCCTTAAAGGTCTCGATCATATTCGGACGTTCTTCTTCTACTTTTCTTGCTGCCATAGCCTTTACTTGAAACTTATTATATATTTTGTATACTTTACTTCATCCATCTTGTACACATGGTCTACATCCATTTTCACTGGACGTTTTTTTCCTTCCACTTGTACTTTCTCATTAACAGCAACGATGAAATCATTGCCATCAACACTCTTCAAAACGCCTTTAACCTTCTTCCCATCCTTATCCAACACCTCAACTTCCTTTCCAATGAAGTTCACATACTGTTGTGGAACCTTGAATGGCTGTCCTAGACCAGCAGAACCAACTTCTAACTCATAGTCCTCCTCATCACGTGAAAGGCGATCTTCTATATATTTACTCAGCTCTACACAATCCTCTATCCACACCCCATCAGCGTGATCAATCTCAACGACAATCTTGTCATCTGAACTGATTTGAATGTCAACTAAGAAGTATTCCTTACCTTCCAGCCACTCGTCAACGAGACTCTTTACAACGTTTTTATCTATCATAAGCGTTTTAATATGAAAAATGAGGAGCTATCGAAAGCCCCTCATTCCTCTGAACGTGTGCAAAGTTACAAATAAATTCGACACAAGCCAAATGTTTTCTACTTTTTCTTAAGACATCACTTGTTCTAATACATATAACACAAGTGATGTGTAATAAGACTTTCTAACCCAAACTAATCAAATGCTCCTTAAAGTAAACATACTTTTAATTATTCCCCAAGCTAGCCTTTCTTGTGAAGCAGAAAACGCTCTATTTAATTAGGGGAAACAATTACTTTGCTTTAAAAATAATCTAAAAGTTGACAAAAAACAGATTATTTAATAATTATAAATAAACTATTTTCTCCACAAAGAAAATTCCTTTCACAAGTATATCGATACCCTTTAATAATCAAGAAGATGCCCTTTGATTACTTCAAAGGGCATCTTTTCTCTTTAAGAAGGTATCTATTGATAATCTTAATAACTTACGCTTTATCTAATTCTTACTACTTTTTAATATCAACAGATGGTTGCAGTATTTTCTTATATGCAGCTGAATCTTTCAACAACTCTACTGCCCTTTTCCATTGTTTGTCGAACTGCAAACTATTTTCCATTGATCCTCTCTGGTAGTAATAAGCAGAAACAAGATCACTTGTCAACAACTGTTTTAAGGTTTGCTTGTTGTAATCAAGATCCTTAGCAATGTTATGATTGAGCTTTTTCTCCAATGCATCGAACTCAGGTTTAGCGTCATCATAATAACCTTCAAACCTTGCTAATTTTACAAGACCTTCTAGATATTTCTTGCTTTCACGATCATATTTGAAGCCACTCTTTAGCACTGCCTGCTTAAAGTCTGCGTAATCTGCATCGGAGATAACAAAGTTCTTTGCAGGAGCAATTGTAGGATGTGTTCTCAAATACTTCAATTCCCAATTCAACATCACTTCACTTGAATCACGTCCTGAAGAGGTAAGATAAAAAGCAATATTAGGCAAAGAGTCTGGTTGCACCTCAATATCTGGCTTAATACCTCCACCATCTCTGACCTCACGACCATCAGCAGTATAGAACACATGCGTCAAGGAATCGGGCACGTGTTCGGTGTATCCACCATTAGAATGTTTATAATTAATCGCTTGGATACATCGTCCACTAGGGATATAATATTTACTGGTTGTCAACTTCAAATTAGCGTTATAAGGAAGATCCATTGACACTTGCACAAGTCCCTTTCCATAGGTTCGTGTACCAAGAATAACCGCACGATCCAAGTCTTGTAAGCTACCACTAGTAATTTCACTGGCACTTGCAGTCTCATCATTCACTAGAACAACAATCGGCATAACAGTGTCTATTGGTTCAACAGTTGTCTTATATTCTTTATTTGCGCGTTCTATCTTTCCAATGGTTTTCACCAATGTTATGCCCTTAGGAACAAACATATTAACAATATTGATAGCCTCTTGCAAACTACCACCTCCATTATTTCGAAGATCCAAGACTAGCGACTTCATTCCTTGTTTCTTCATGTCAAGAAAAGCACGTCGCACATCCTTTGAACAATCAGTTGTAAAAGAGTTGAGATTCAGATAACCGACTCCATCATCCTGCAAACCATAATAAGGAACAGCAGGAAGTTGGATTGAACGACGTGTAATCTTAAACTTCATCTTCTTGCCTGTTGATGGTCTCTTTATCGTGAGGACGAACCGTGAGCCAGCATCACCACGTAATCTATTACTTACATAGGATACATCTTTACCCACCATAGACGAGTCACCAATAGCAAGAATAATATCCCCTTTCTTCAATCCAGCCTCTGAAGCAGGCATATTTTCGTATGGTTGATCAATAATCGTATTCTTTATAGCAAAGTTATAACGTATCACCGCACCGATACCAGCATACTTACCTGAGATCATTAAGTCGAGGTCTTTCACCTTATCTTCGGGATAATACACCGTATAAGGGTCCAACGAATGAAGCATATAATTAATACCATTACCAACAACCTCATCTGCATTGAGGGTATCAACGTACATCAAATCGAGGTATTTATATATTGCAGAAAAGGTCTCGAGGTTCTTTGCAACCTCAAAATTATGATCCTTGTCAGAATTATTTTGTGCCACTGCAGCACCACCAAAAGCAAGAATCCAAAGACAGAATACTATGAATAGTTTTTTCATCACGTATATTTTGTTTGTAAGTTATGAGCTTATAGGGGGCAAAAGTACATTATTATAATGAGAAACACATAATTAGCATAGGAAATTAAAGTATTTTACTCTTTTATTGAAATTTATTCTCAAAATATTTGGTAGTTACAAATAAACATCGTACCTTTGCAACCGCTTACAAGAAATAAGCACCTGCTTCAGTAGCTCAGTTGGTTAGAGCACCTGACTGTTAATCAGGGGGTCGTTGGTTCAAGCCCATCCTGGAGCGCATAGAAAAGGAAATTCTCAATTAGAGAATTTCCTTTTTTTCTTTTTCTTAAATAACATATACACATTAAAACCCCACTTTATTAACAATCTACCTGCGTTAATGACTTATCGTGTTGACAAGGAACACAAGTAGTATAGACTATTTACATTAGTAGTTCGAAGCATCCTAAAGGATGAAGAATACAAAGGAGTTTAAAAAGAGCTAAGACCTATAAAAACGAAGAAAAATATTTCTACTACCAATTTTGGCACCCTCTTACCGAACATAAATCACTAAGATCAAAACAACTACAGCAATTGTTAAAAATGAAATCAACCATAATTAAAACTAAATTAGGGCTTTTTCAAATAGGAAAAGGGAGCAAAAGCAAGACTAAAATCATAAGAAAATACACCCTATCGATACTAGAAAAGAGTTTCCACGAGCATAGATAAAAAGAAAGAGATATGCTACAACTAACAAAATTGCAACATATCTCTTTTTGAAGAATCAATCACAAAGATTGTTTATAACTATTATTGTACAGGCTCAAAGGAAGTGTGTAAGTTATCTGTATCCAAACAAAGGGTAAACTTAAAGCGCCCAGGAGTAGTAACTTTCCACTTCACATCACCACCAGCTCCTTCATATCTAAACATATTCAATTGGTGATTAACAGCAGGATCAGCATTCGACTCTGGAGCAAAGAAGAATTGATCACCCCAGTTCGTACCAGTATTTATCTTGATTTCTCCGTTCTTAAATTCTCCTGTCCATGAGTAGATATAAGGATAACGAGGATTCTCTATCTTAAATAAACCTTCTGATGATCCAGGATCCCATCCAATAGAACAACCATCACCAACGATTCGGATTATTTCACGAGTTGGTAATTGAACAATGTTCACGACACGACAATCCATGAACTCATCATTAATATCAACAATAAATGTTCGTGTGCCAGATGCTGTATTCGTAAAGTTTGAGACATTACCCTCATTAACAAACTTCAGCTTCTCACCACTATCTTGACCATAAGCAGGACGATCTGATGTAGGTGATGTTGTGAAATAATAACTACAAGGAGTTATAGGGAATGTACCTTCATAAATACCAGAGCCCAACTGACGCTGACTTAGTCGTTCTACACGTTCAGCCCCCGTAGCGTCATCCTTGAGATGAGCATAAAGATACATTGGAGTCTTCTCATAACCAGTCACACTAAACTCTACCATTGAGGATTCTGGCTTGATATATTTGATTTCATTATTTATCAACCCTACAACTTCCGCTGTCACAGAAAGCTTTGTACCAGCTGGAACCCACCGAGCTATTATATCATTAAGCTCCTTATGAGTGAATGTAACTTCTCGTTTTTTACCTATAGAAATAAATTCCGTATGGTTATCACTCTTTGATTCTGTGGCATAGAGTCTAATACTATAGGTGATTGAATCATAGTCCTTAATGGGGCTTTTCACCTCATCCCACTTGAAAGTAATAGCGGGCTGACCTTCTTGTCCCTTATTCAAGACCACTTCAGGAACAGATGCCTGAATGTGCATATCATCTGGCTGATTAGGTAGTTGAAAATAAGTAGGATCTTCATTACAAGCAGTAAATGCTAGAAGGATACTAAGAAGTCCGAATATTTTATTGATTGTCTTCATTGTTTTCGCAATTATAATTCATATTTCATGTTGGACTATTCGCTTTCCCAGAATGGACCTTGCACCAAGTTCGGGTTCTTCTCATATTCATCAATATATACAGGCATCCAATAATATTGACGCTTCCAAATACGATGTTGGAAGACTGTACGCTTATAGAAGCTAGCTTCATCACCTCCCAAAGAGTTCATACCGTAACCATCACCTATCATCTCTGGCAAGTTTTCAGCATCTTTCCAACGACGAATATCATACCAACGATTGTCTTCAAAGCACAACTCTACTCGACGTTCTGCACGAATAACCTTACGAAGTGCAGCTTGGGAGTTGTCTATATGAATATACTTATCATCCTGAAGGCTTACATTATCAAATGTATACTGACGTACACCAGCACGTTCACGAATACGATTTAGATACACCAATGCAGAAGAACGAGCTGCAGGATCATCAAAGGCTTCGTTTTCTGCTTCTGCATAATCCAAATATGTGAAGGCTAGACGATAGATGAAACCTTGTCTATCAGTAATCTTTCCCGTCTTAACATTATCTGTCAAGTTAATTGCCTTACGAAGAAGATAACCATTCTGAGGTGCATCGTGCGGTGAACTTGATCGTACATTATCTGTATGGTTATATAGCATATCAGCCTTGCGACCAACATATGTAAGCCATGCACCATTATAAGTTACTGCGTTATAAAAACGTGGTTCACGATTACAATACATATTATAGGTGTGTGAGCCTGTTACTTCTCCCATATGACCTGTACCATATTCCCACTTTGTATTTCGTGTATCAGTTACTGTAGAGAAACCTTCTTCACGATAGTTAGAGTTGGGATCACTTATAGGAAGACCATTCTTTGCAAAGAAAGCATCCACAAGACCTTGATAAACACCAAGTCCATTACCACCACCAACTTCACGTACAGAACACCAATTGAGCAATCCTGTAATGTCTTTATATGCGTTGTGCTTGGTTACAGGGAATGTTATCTCATGATTTCCTTCGCTCCAACGCTTGATATGAACATTATAAGTTGACATAAATGGGTCTATCGAACCATCATCATTATACTCTTTATACAATTCATATCCTGCTTTCTCAGCCTCTTCAATACATAGCTTACAAGCTTCTGCAGCCTTTTTCCACTTATTGGGGTCATAAGTTTGGCTGAAAATTAGCTCTCCATTCTTGTTCTTATAATTGTTATACCAAGAGTTACCATTTACTAATGGACTTGCAGCAAAGAGCAACATACGTGCACGAACAGTAAGTGCCATGACCTTTGTTATACGCCCATACTTTGAAGGGTCAGCATAAGTTGCAGGTAAAGCATTAGCAGCTTCTAGCATTTGTTTATCACAATAGTCAACGATATCATCGAACTTTGATTGTCCAACCATCAATTCCGAAAGTGTAAAATCAGATGGAGTAATATAGTCTGGCTTGAATGGTATACCACCATAAGCCTCTGCAGCTTGCCACCAACCATAAGCTGTTAAGAACTTCAACTCGTTCTTGATATTATCAACTTCACGCTGAGGAAGGTCTTGATCAGGCAATGCATGCAACATATTCTCCATAATGTAACCATGGCGAATATACTTAGGCATATCCCCCCATAGGTATCCTCGCCACGAAGAATTTATCGTCCACTGTCCAAACAGCTTCGGAATTGTTTGATCCCAACTCCATTGTTCCCAACGCCGTGATGGTGTTAAATCATCAGCAAACACCTCATATCCATCTTCTGTTAAGGCAAATTTATCTGGAGTATGGATGATATTATAAACATAAGACAGCATTCTATAAACCTTATCACGATTTGTGAATACAGTCTTCATGTCTAGTTCTGTATCTGGTTCTTTGTCAAGATAATCAGAACAAGACGTTGTTGCACTTAGTGCCAACAAACCAATTGCAAAGTATTTAGCTATTTTTCTAGATTTCATAATTAACATCATTAGAAATTAATGTCTACACCAAACTGAATAGAACGATTCATTGGATATCTTAAACCATCACTCGTTCCCAACTCAGGATCCCATAACTTAAACTTAGAGAAGGCAAAGAGGTTATTGCCACTGACATACACACGCATACTCTTTACATATAGACTCTTAAGCCAGTTAGTATTAAGTGTATAACCAAGTTCTATTGTCTTACAGCGAAGGAAGCTTATATCCTTCTTCCACCAAGTTGAGGCACGATAGTTATTAACATTAGGTCCATAAGTAAAACGTGGCCAGAACGCATATGGATCTTGATTATCAGTAGTCCAACGATTGCTGATATTCTCACTATAAGCATTTCCTTGTACAGTTGTACCACTACCAGGTATAAAATATGGTGTACCACCTATAATACGATGAGAATCTCCAACCCCTTGGAAGAAGAAGTTAAAATCGAAGTTCTTGTAGGCTATCACACCACCAAATCCATAAACAATCCGTGGATCAATAGTCCCCCCAATGAATCCAGCATCCTCTTCTGTAATAGCGTTATCACCATTCTTATCAACATACTTCACATCACCTGGTTTGAGATTTGTACCACCTACACCACTTTGTGATGGGATACCAGCTTTCAATGAACCATCGGCATTGAAGTCATCATTCGTAAATAGTCTCTCAGCCGTTAGTCCTTGAAGTTCATAAAGAGAGCGACCTGTCTGTGCGCGATAGGTACCTTTCTTCTTTTCAGCTTCATCATATTCATCAACACGATTCTTTGCGTATGTAAAGTTAGCATAAGCAGAGGTGAACCAATCCTTATTCCATTGCTTATGGAAGTTAAGACTCATCTCTACACCACCATTAGTTACCTTACCAAAGTTAGCCCAGGGGTTATTGATAAATCCGCTTTGTGAAGGAATAATACTACGTTTCATGAAGATATTAGAACGCTTCTCACGGAAGAGGTCAAGGTTAAAATCAATCATATTCCATAGACCTAGTTCAAAGCCAAAATTATACTTCTTTACAGTTTCCCACGTCAGATTGCTCACGCCAATATCACCCTCACTGATACCTTTGATATCACCTTCATAATTAACCTGACCTGTTGTTCCCCAAGTATAACCTTGAGCAGACTGATTCAAAGTCGTTAAATAAGCAAAACGACGTCCCTCAATCTTATCATCACCAGCCTTACCAACGCTGGCACGGAACTTTATCTTATTAAAAATATTATGAAACTTCTGCATCCAAGGTTCCTCGCTCATTAACCAACCAACAGCAAGCGAAGGGAAGAAACCAAATCGCTTACCTTTAGCAAAGTTCTCTGAACCATTATAACCAAAGTTGAACTCTGCAACGTAACGATTATCATAAGTATAAGAGAGACGCCCAGCTATACCTTGTTTACGATAATCTTGAATATCACCATCATCATAAGCTTGCTGATTATAAAGGAAGAGTGCATCTACATCATGCTTTCCGAAACGACGATTATACAACATATCTGCTTCAAAGTAAACACGTGTATTACCATACTCACTTCCCTTACTACTACCCATGGACTCATCTCCTACACTTCCTTGAAGGTGTAACAAATTACCCTCTGCATCGCGTCCTGTTGCAGGAAGAACTGTTCCTGGATTGGCAGTACGACTACGTGTACTCTTGTTCCAGCGGTCAAAACTAAAGAGAGCTTTCACCTTTAAACCAGGAGTAACCATCTTCAAATCCTGTTCTACTGAGAAGAGTGTTTGAATCTTAGAGCTTGTATAGAAGTCATATCCATGCTGTGTTACCGTTTCCCACGGGTTAGCTCGATTCGATACTTTTGGTATTGTACCATCACTATAACGAATTGGAGATACGAAGGGTAACGTTTCAAATGCCTGCTTGAAAGCATCATCAGTATTACAGCTCTGCTGTCTAAAGCGATTCAAGAATCCACCAATATTCACACGTAACAAGGTTGTCTTAGTCACATCCATGTCAATATTAGAACGAAGATTGAACATCTGATTATTGGTTGAATTATCAAATGGCAATGATTTATCTTGTGCTAACATACCCGTTTCACGGAAGTAAGAAGCCACGATGGAATAACGGAGAAAGTCGGAACCACCGCTTACATCTAGGTTAGCACGTGTTGAATAAGCATATTTCTTCGTAATAGCATCTATCCAATTCACATTCGGATAAAGATCCGGATCATATCCACTACGTGTTCTGTCTATCTGTTGCTGTGTAAAAGGAAGAGGCGCACTAACTTCACCAGCAAGTTCATTGAGCAAGCCCATATAGGCTGGTGCATCTAGGAACTTAGGTAATTGAGTTGGCGTATTAACCGATTGCTCAACATGGAACTTGACTGACGGGGCACCGATCTTTCCATGTTTTGTCGTAATAACAATGACACCATTAGCACCACGAACCCCATACATAGCACTTGCAGAAGCATCTTTTAAAACAGAGAAAGATTCTATCTCGGCTACATCTACATTATTAAGATCACGCTCAACACCATCTATTAACACCAATGGTGCACGTGTTCCAGAGAAGGTACTAATACCTCGAATCCAGAAGTTAGAATCGTCATATCCTGGTTCACCAGAGCGTTGAACTCCTATGACACCAGATAGTTTACCAGCAAGATTATTAGATAAAGAACGAGTGTTACCAAACTTCAAATCATTAGGTTGGATAGTCTGAATGGCACCAACAATAGATGCTTTTTTCTGACTACTGAAACCCGTTATCACAACTTCATCAATATCCTTCGTCTCTTCTTCAAGCACAATATTCAATGATTTTGCACCTGATACTGATATTGTCTGCTTCTTGTATCCGACGTAAGAAAACTCTAATTTATTCTCACCTTCAGGTACATTGAGGGAGAAAATACCGTCAATATCACTAATTGCACGTATTGGACCATTTGTCCCAACTACAGTAACTGTAACTCCAATCAAAGGTTCTTTCGATAAGTCAGTAATCTGACCTGTTACCTTATAAGTCTTTGCTTGCTGACTTACCATTAAATCAGTAGGGGTTGCCATGATAGTATTTAAGGCACCACCAGAGAACAAACACGCAACAAGGCATGCTGTACTTAAGGTACGCCTATTAAGCATACTACGGCAAAAAAACATTGGCTTTTGTCTCATTATATTTAATAGGTAAAGTTAATAAATACACTCTTTACATGATAAATTGAGTACATCTCATCAAGGTGTTGTTTAGATTCTGTTGCAAAATTAAACATTTTACTGCAGTTACCTAAGTTCTATTAGTATGTGTATAAAGAATTTCCAACAATGGAGTTCGCATCTCCCTGACTATCAACAGAGTCTACTTTCCTTTATAAGAAAAAAGTATAAAACAATAAAAGAAGGTATCTTGACTAAATATATCGATTCCATCGAAGGAGCGTTTCTATCGTGGTTTATAGAAAGAAGGAATCATTACTAAGAAATAGAATATAATAAGAGAGGATACACAAGACTCTTATGAAAGAGCCGATGTATCCTCTCTTATTATAAATAGACGCTTTGTTTCTTACTTACTTTGATTTCCAAAGACCATGAAGGTTGCAATATTCACGTGCGTAAACCTCCTTTGCATCAGTCTTGAAAACTGCAACAGGCTTTTCACTTGGGTCTAAGTACTTACGGAAAACCTCATTGTTTTCAGTAATCAATTCAATCCACTGGATAGAATGTTCAGCTGTCATTGGGTGCTCAACCTCACCAACTGTAACGCGATAACCGCCTTCTATCTTCTCAACAACTGGTACATGCTTCTCTGTAGCAGCATCTGTTGTGTTCTCTTTCAATAGTTGCAAGTCACCTAATTCACACTCGCCTCCAACTAATACTTCTACTAAACTGCCAGTCTTTGGGCACTTATATACATTATTTCTTGTCGCCATAATAAATTATTAATTAATGTTCGAATGCAAATTTAAGAGTATTTGTTGGAAGAAAGAAAACTATTCTTTGTAAATATTACAAGCCTTACATTATTTAACAATTAGCGCAATTAAATGAGGAAGAGAGTAGAGTTTAAGGGAATAAGACTCGAGACCTAACATGAAAAGAAAGGAAGGTGAACACCGCTGTGCCCACCTTCTTCCATCGTTATTCAAAACTTATTATCTGAGAAAGCATATCGTTTTGAATCATTCAAACATAAACCTTAAACCTGAAATTATTAGTTCTACATCATTTAAAAGTATGAGATTAAACCCGAACTTATTAGTTATACATCATTTAAAAGTATGAGCTTTATACTGAAACAACCTTCTTGACAGCTAATGAAAGTATGATTTTCAGCAGCTTTTATCTATTTTATAACAACCTTCTCACCCCTATGAATATAGATTCCGGGCTGTGTGGGAACACTAGAAAGGCATTGCCCAGACAGGGTGTAATAATGGTTATCGGTGCTGGCTGGTACTTCTTTACTACGTACATTATCAATCTTGGTCACGCTAAAAGTCACATCATTCACCTTATATTTCCCATCTTCTTTCGTACTTGTAATCACAAAGTAAGATGTTTTATTCACTCGTTCAATATCAAGACTTTGGCTATTCGCCGCAGTTGTAGCCGTCCCTATGTTAAAAACAAAGTTGACATAATCATTCGCCTTATTAAGCGTGTAGTCCTTATAAAACCATGTCTTACCATTTGCGGTTGTCTTTGAAGTAACCTTATCACCCGGCCAAGACGTTCCGACATGAGAACCACCCCAAGAGTGAATATTCACATAATCGTTCCAACCCACCTGCTCCGTATTCACGTAAACACGGATAGTTTGAGGTACGAAAGGCGCCGGCTGCTTCACCATATACGTGCGTGTGAGCACCTGCTCCCCTACTTTACCATTCGACAACACTGCCACCTTTAATATAGTCTTACCCTCGGGCAATGTGATTTCAGCACCATTTGCCACTTTCTGACTACCTACCGTCGGTGTTGAACCATCTAAGGTATAAACCAATTGAGCGTTATCATCAGCAGAAACAGCCACCAGTTTAACCTTCAAGTTCTCACTTTCATAACTTCCATTAGCCTTATCCGCCCATGGCAATTCAGCCTCTCGTGCAAGATAATAAGCGTAGTGATAACCACTCAACAACTTTGTGTATCGAGCAGAAGACACCATCAATCCATTGGCAGCTTTACCCACAACGACAAGCAAATCGCCTTTCTCTCCCGTCACAACATTAGCATAATAATCATTCGAAGAGCGATAAGTATGATACGCACTCTCATTAGTAATCCCTGCCAACTTGCGTGCGTCAATCATAGCCTTTATCTCTTTAGGATAAGCAAGATAATGTTTATAGAACACACAAGGCGTTCCTGGCATAGCTAAAAGATAGGCATTAGCAGCCAACGTATCCCTTCGGATAGGGTCTTGTTGTTCTGAAGCAGAGCGATACTCAACATCATGGTTTTCAACAAAAGTCACTGAATAACGCTTGTAGACACCATTATCTACATTCAAACCCGTAATAGTACCATTGCCTAATTTACGCCAATCCTGACTATTGATAGCATCACGAACAGAATAACGGAAGGCGAAATCGAAGGCTGCACTACGTTTTCCAGTACCATCAATCCATGCCTTTACCGTATTCGCATTGCCATCCCAATACTCGCCAACAGAGTACTTCACGTTTGCTGCTGTATTATAATCACCAACATGCGAAGCGCCAAATCCCTTCACCATATCATATCGGAAACCTGCATAACCAAGGTCATTGAGCAAGTAATCTTCGTATGCTTTGACAATCGTTTGTACGTTCTGACTCTTGTGATCAAGGTCGCGCATACCACCCCAATCCTCTCCTTCATCATTGTTCCGACTCAACTGCACGCCATCTTTCCGAGCCTGTTCGCCCGCTTTTCCGCCATCATCATTAGCACAGACATCAGTAGACTGGTGCTGATAAGTAACTCCTTTATATGTCTCGGCAGGAAAACCAAACCATCCATTATTCGTTCCATGGTGATTGATAACCACATCGG
>ERZ773061.593-NODE-593-length-14635-cov-3.633813_pt1 | contig 14635 bp, 17 predicted proteins | sample MGYA00580627_ERZ773061 | MGnify/ENA primary metagenome ERZ773061 (study PRJEB29015, sample SAMEA2738119) | human oral metagenome | biome: human oral; feature: human-associated habitat; material: saliva | place: China | collected 2223 ...
GATTTCAGACGACCTGTCGTTACTCTTTATCGATAAATTTGTCAGCCGTTTTCTTGACCCACTTTTTCATCAAGCCAGGGGCTAAGGTCTTGACGGTATCCATCGCGTGGCCTGTCAAAATGCCGACAAACGCGCCGGCGATTGCACAAGTCCAAACCTGATTAACCATCAAAAACCGTTCCACAACCGCCGCCGCTGCCACTGCCGATACAACCGCCTCAAACAAACTTGAGACCATATTGTCATGGTCTTTGATACTCGACCATGCGCTGCCGACAATGCCGCCCCCTATGGCAAACAGGTAGCCAAATTGGAAAAAATCCATCATTCCCCCTTTAGGCTGTCTTTCAATTTTTTGCCCGAAAATAAGAATTTAAGTGAGTTGTTACCGGCTAAAAGGCACAAGAATGACAGAATCGGCGGAATGACCATGCCCGTGTGAGCAGGCGGAAACGCTCCCCAAAACGCTTGAGCCGTCAAGAACCAAATGAACGCAGACACCAGCAACAGGTAGCCTGAAAAGACGCTCCCTTTGTACGTCTGCCAGTACATCGCCGCCAATTGCAACAAGCCGATACCGCCGAAAACTGGAATCAGGATAGATTCCGGTATCGTCTTGAATTTGTAGTAAATCGGCCAGTTGTAAATATCAACAGGCGAAAACGCGAAAACGGCGGCATAGCCAATCAGCGACAACCCACTGGCAAACTCGACAACTCGCGTACCAGTGCTGAAAAGCCACTTTTGAAAACGCACGGGCAAAAAGCGCCAATCCAAAACATATTTAACACATTTCAATGAGTTACTCATTTTTCATCTCCAAAGAAAAAGGACTTTTTGACAAAATTATCAAAAAGTCCGTTTACGAAAAAAGCCTTTAAAAATTATGGCAAATTGGTCGGCCAAGGCTCGCTAGTCAGATACATGATAGAACTTACCCGAATGTCCCCAATATCTCGGTCAGTAGGAACAGGGTCGGTAAATTGGAAGCGCAGCATGTTACCATCGCTCTGGCCACCTAGATACCATGTTCCATAAGGTGTGCCTTTGTCATTGTAGATACCGCCAATCAAGCTAAACTCTGGCCGAAATCCTATCGGCACTCTCTGTTGACCTAAAATATAAACATTCCGCTCTTTGTCCGATGGTTGAAACTGATACCCCGGTCCACCACGTCGCACGACACCGAACCAACCCCAGCTTAACCCGCCAAATTGATACATTACGGTGTCATTCTTTCTGCGTACTTTTAGATATGACGCGCCCAATTTTGAAACAATGGTAAGCGTTCGCCAGCCAGTATCTCCAGTCAGAACCTCCCAGCCCTGATTGTCCGCTCCGGTGCGTTTTATCCATTTCAACGCGCCGTTGGTAACGTTTGTATCGACGTAAGTAGTGCCGACTGGTGCAACCACTTGACCGTTCGGCATGCCTTGACCGTGGATTTCATACTCATTCGCAGCAGGTGCGTTTGTAGCCGTCTGACTTGGTAGCGTTACACTTCCCCCGCCGTCTGACAGTGTGAGGGTATTTCCGGATAAGGTCAGTTTTTGCGCGATACCCACGCCGTCACGGCCATCTCGCCCTGGCTCGCCTTTATCGCCCTTTGCGCCTTTGAGAGAACGAAGCCACGCGTCCACAGAACCATACTCAAGGTCACCGTTAGCCATCAGATACGCAGAAAGCCCATCTTGGCCACGCTCCCCATCACGCCCTTTCAGACTTGCCAGCCATTGCGCCTCATCGCCGGTATAGCCTTTCTCAACCGCGATTTCATATGCAGACTTGCCGTCTCGTCCACGCTCGCCGGTATCTCCTTTTGCGCCCGGCAAACCGTCTGCGCCTTTTGCGCCAGTATCGCCTTTGTCTCCCTTCGCACCAGTAGCCCCGTCTGCGCCTCTCTCGCCTGGTAAGCCATCCGCGCCAGTGTCGCCCTTATCGCCTTTCGCGCCCGGAAGGCCATCAGCCCCTCGCTCGCCCGGAATCCCTCGTTCGCCGGTGTCGCCTTTTGCACCTGTCGCGCCATCTTCGCCCCTCTCGCCTCGTTCGCCTTTGAACTTGGTAAGAAACTCTTCAAAAGTGCCGGTAAAGCCAAGCTCTTTTTTGGCACGGTCGTATAAATCCTGACCCACGCCGTTGATGATGGCGGCCGCTTTTACATCTACCTCGATTTTAGGCGTTTCGTCAGACAGTCTGAAAATATATTCCGTCATTTCGTAATTACCTCCAGCAATTCGATTTCCCCACGGATAAGCGTTTGATGGGTTGAGGCGTTCAATATGTCGTATTGCGCCCTACGCCATTTCACACCAGCGGAAAATTCAGGCGGAAACGTCAAAAATAAAACCTGACCCTCTTTAGTCAGGTTTTCGCTTCCGTCAAACTCGCCGCCAACACTCGGTCGGAATGTCATTTTCAAATCAAAAGACGACAAGTCATAAGGCTTGCCGTCCGATGTGATTGAGATTTCAAACCGCCGCGCGTTTCCTGTCGGAATTTCGATGTTTACCGTAGGGATTTGCGCTTTGATTTTTACAATATCGCCCATAATCAACCTTTACAAAACGACCGCGCCGTCTGGCAAATCACCCAACTTATCCCAAACGCAATCAGTGTTTCCGATAATCACAATGGAGCCGCGATAATCTGCCACGATTTCCCAATCCTTGCCGTTCCATTTCGCGGCTTGGTTTGTTTTGAGGCGTGGCACTTCGGCCTCGATGCTTTGGCGGCCGTCATCGAAATATTGTTCTTCGACAAACAGGCCGTCTGAATCAATTACGCATCTTGTCATTTCTTCAACTCCTTAAGTTCGGATTTCAACTCTTCCACTTGAGCGGATAACTCCTGAATCGCTTTAACCATCACTGGAATGAACGTTGCATATTCAAGCGTATAGGTGTCGTTCTTCAGGTTTACCATCGGCAACTGACCATAATCAGACTCAAGCGCGGCAACGTCTTGCGCGATAAACCAGTGGCGCAAGCGGTTTTCTTTATGGCTGCCGTCCTTTTCAGGATTTGCCCACCATTCGCTGATTTTGGCTTCACGTTCTTCGGCTGGCAGGTCTTTGAAAAGCTCGTCAACGTATGAATCGCGGCGGTCGTAGTAGCCTGTGACCGGCTTCAGCTTCATCACAAACTCCAAGCCATTCTCCATTGGCTTGATGTCGGTTTTGTCGCGACCGTCTGAACGGATATTCACGATTGTCGGCGCGTAAAGTGTTTGCCCTGCTCCGCCGATTTGGATTTCATTATCGCCGTTGATACGCGCGTTGTAGCCGATGGCGATTGAGTTTGTGATTTTGCCGCTCAATACACTACCTTGCACGTTTCGATAGCCGGAAGATTCGCCCAAGAAAACGCACTGCGTGCTACTGATTGTTGGTCCGCTCCAGTATCCTACCGCGACACTAGAAAGGTGCTCTCCGTTTCTCAAAGCTGATGCGCCGATTGCGGTGGTCTTTTGGTAACCAGTACCTGATACCGCCGCGTCTGCGCCGATAATAGTAGTGTATCCTGCCGTTAACGCGCTATTCATGGCATTCGCGCCGATGATGGTTAATTCCTCGTTCTTCGCGGCTGATGATGTTGTTGAGTAAACATACTTCAATTCCGCATTACCCGAAGTATTGAGCGATTTGGGGCTGTTTACCGTAATAGTCGTATCGGTAGCGGAAACAACCTCAACAGGCACAACATCGCCTTGCAATGTCTTTGCTTCGCCCGAAGTTAAGCGGATACCCACCCAGTAAGTCGCTTTAGCACCTTGAAGATTCGAGAATGTCAGCGTGATTGTATTGCCTGCTTGGGTGTAGGTGCCTGATTCCGTTCCAGTCCACAAAACATCGCCACCATTCGGTGCGCGGTTTCGTTCGAGATTCTCCATCGCGGCAGAACCGATGACGGTTGTTTTATCAACCGCTTTGGCGTTCTTCGCCGCGTCTCCACCGATAACCACTTGTGCCTCTTGGTTTTGGTATTGCGCCAAAACAGACTGCCCAATCGCTACGGTTTTACTGGTTTTAGACGGCCAGAAAACTTCAATATCGCCAGTTAAGCCGACTGGTGCAGTGCCACCTAATGCGCCAGCGCCAAGAACAACGTTTGAATATCCTGTTCCCAAGCCTTGCCCAGCATTGCGGCCAACTGCAACGTTGGAATATCCGCTTGTAATACCGCGCCCAGCATTACCGCCGATACCGATATTGCGTGTGCCTGCCATTTTTGACTGCTCATACCATTCAGTTTCGGCTTGAACACTAATCAGGCTGTCAGGGCCGATGGCAATGTTATCGCGGCTGATTTTGGAAAAGCCCTGCGCACGGTCGCCAATGGCAATGCCTGAAACACATTTTTCAGTTTCGCTCATTGCCCCTTCGCCGATTACAACAATGCCTGTGCCAGTCCATTCGCCATTTTTAAGCTTTGAAGCCGCTCCTGACCCACTCAAAAATCGACCGATGCCGGTTCGCGGCTGTTGATATTGCACATCGACAGTTTTGCCACTAATCACAAACTTGCCGTTCGTGTACTTATTGCCTTTCGGGTAAAGCGTGCCTGTGTTGATTTCTAAGCCTAAGCAGTCAACAAACACACCAAGCGCGGCAGCTTCCGCGCTATTGAACGCCTGAACAGCATTGTTTTTGCTTTTGGAATAACCAAAATCGCTTAAGCTAAGGTTGTCTGAATGAATCCTGCGCCAACGGACGCTGTTATTTGAAACGATAACCGTACCTGCGTTATCGGCTGTTGATTTATCTGTCTTGTCGGCAACAAACATACCGCCGCCGGAAGTAGTGTCTGCATAATAAGCCTTGACGTTCACAACTTCCGCCGCGCCTGAATAGCTTCGCAATTCCTCAATGCTGTTTACAGTGTGAGGTTTTTTCTCAACCTCACCCCATACGGCATCACTGGCAATAATTTTCCAGCCTTTTGAACTTCGTGAGTTTGGGTTTGTCTTATTCTTTGGCGATTGGTTCGCGTATAAAGTCAAGCCATCATCGCTTTGCACAACGGCTCCAACATCATAGCCGCCAACCTCTTCACAGAAATCAGCGTCAAACTTGTATTGACCGCCTTTGTTCAGATAGGCGATATGGCTTGAAAGCTCGTACAAAATGCCGTTCATATCCTTACCGCTTGGCGGTTGGCCGCCTACGGCAATCGGTGTCATGGTTACAGCAGGGAAGCCCTTTGAGTATGTAGCGGCATTGGCGGCGGTGCTCTCGTTAGCAGTTTCAGGGATTGTATTTTTCAAACCCTCTTCGGCAAATGCTTTAGTTAAGCGTTTTGGTTCCATGTTTTAAACCTCCAAATAAAAAACCCCGCTGTTGAACGGGGAATAACCAGCTTCTTCAAAGCCGAAATATTTACTTCTCGATGGTTCGAGAAAATCAATCAATACACCCGATGGGCGTGGAAGAATGTCAGACTGCAACAAAATAGCCCGCTCTTCGTTACTTAAATCAAACTCGAAGATGTACCGGGCTGTCATTGTTCCTGTCTTGTAGTAATAAGCGCGGCCACGTTTTTCAAACATCAACATCAGCAGACGGTTTATGTTATACGCCGTTGCGTACATGATGTTTTTCATAGCCTTGAGTAAAATCATCTGTCGATACGCTTTGTCTCCCATCGAAAAAACGCTTGTATTACCTGCGCCGCGACTCCACACGCCATCATCAAAAGCAAGGAAGCCATCAGCAAAACCAAGATAATCGCCACTTACCATCTGAAAATGGCGTTCCATGCCTACTATTCTTCCCCATACGTCCAAGCCGTAACCCTCCGCCGTCTCAACGTCCCAGACAAGGCGGTTAAACTCTTCGATTTTATCGGCAGGACAAATGCACTTATTCAACCCGTCAATCAATCCAAGTAATACAGGGCTATGGGCATACTGGCTGATTATTGTCTTTTGAACATCAATCATCTTCTACAATCTCAATATTTGCCGCCATGACAACGGGTATTTTTGAAATGCCGACAGAAACAGATTCACGCCAGCCGCTACGTTTGTCTGAAACTTGAATATCCAGCAACCGAACGTCTGCATGATTCTGAATAATCGCCGTAAAAAAATCGGCTGAGTAAACTGTTGAGCCGATTTTGGAAAGTTTCATTTTCTCGAACGTGTCGATGATTGTTTTTTGTAACTTAGGCTCATACCCAAGCGGCGCGCCTTTCGCTAATCGAACCTTGAAGAAAACCGCCGTCTGTTCAGGTCGCTGAAAGAGAATCTCATAAGACGGCTTAGGGTCTTGATACAGGTCGTCATAAATCGTAACCGCCGTATTGCCGTTGTAATCACAGCCGCTGCCTGAGTATCGCCAAATCGTCTTAGCGATTTCCTCGTTATCGCCACCATTGACGGCAACGAAAATACTATGCGGCGCAAGCGTGTAGCCGTTTTTTTCTACTGCCGTTCCTTTTGGGTTGTCGATAACATAAACGTCCGTCACGCCAGGCAATTTAGCCACGTTCGCATAAACAGATGCAGGCATACCTAGCGAATTGATGGCTACGCTTTTTTGCCGTCTGTCTTTGAAATCCTCACGGCTTTCAGCAGGCTTACCGGCAATCGAATCATGCGGATTACTCACACGGTCAAGGCCGTTGATGTATTGAGTCATGGTCGAAATTGAACCGGCTCGCGCGTGAACATCGCTGTTTGCCGTTACTACTGCCGAAACAGTACCGCTTGAGCCGATAACGTACCGCTTAGATACTTTCCAGACTTGCCCATTTTCGTCCTTGACTGGAAAATCTTTAGGAATCACAACACCAGCAAGCCCGATAAATTCACAAACAGCCTGCGCCTTTGTTTCCGGCTTGCGCTCCAAGAAATAAATTTTTGCGATCGCATCTTGCATTGCGCCCTCTGCGTAGTCAGGATTAACCTGATTCATCAGTCGGGCTAATTGGTTGTCACGGTCTGCGATAATCGCCGTCAAAGAAGAGGCTAGCTGACCTTGAGGTGTGTCAAGGTTTAGATTCAAGTTGCCGCCAAAAGCCTGATTGAAATCAGCCAACACGCCCTGCAAAATATCGTCCTCGCTTGGGACGACCACGCCAGTGTCGGTAATCTCAATAGCAGGAACATTCGTTTTAAAGCTCATAATTCCACCGTATGCGTTTGGTTATTCTCGTCCTTAAACGTTACGTTCCCACTCAATCTGCGCTCTGATATTTGATGAACAGATACGGCAACATCTTTCACGCCGTCAACGCGCAATGCTGCCTCTTCCATACGGTGTTTAAACAGTGCAAATGAGTGAGGCCGTCCAAGAACCTCATCAAAATACGGAACGCCTTGCTCCGTGTCGTAATACAATTCCCCCTCAAACAACCTAATCGCATTTGCAACGCTCTGCGCGGTCGAATAGGGCTTTTTTGCGATTGCAATATCGCCGTCAGTCGTAAGCGATAAATCCCAAGATACAGGGTCAAGATAAAGAGTATCCATGCTTTCCTTTCAGGCTTAATCAACAGGACTGCCGCCGTTCGTATGGTTAACCAGCGACTTACCACCACCGACAACATCGACTTTTGATTCAATCTGACCGTCTGTCGTTAGGCTGCCTGAAAACGAAGCCGCGCCGCCGCCTGTTTGCGAGAAACTGCCGTTTTGCGTGGTGTTGCCCTCAATCTGTACGGTCGGCGATTTGATGGTTGTTTTCGGGGCTTCCAGTTCGATGCCGGTAGGGGAAAAGATTTTGATTCCACTGCCTGAAAACATGATGTATTGGCTTGGTGTCCCATTCAGGAAACCTCCAAAATAAAGGCCGTCTGAATAATCAAAACGGCGTTTGCTTTGCGGTGCTGAAGCTGATTTGTTTGCTTTGACACTGGAAATATCGCGGCTACAAAAGCCACACATTCCAATATCTCCTGCTTGAGGGTCGATAATCACGGCATTACTTCCGCCCTGAATCCTCATGTATGGCACGTTGAAGATAACCCCATGCGGAATAACGCCGCCGCTTCCATCTATCTGCGATACAAGCGGCTGAACGTCAACCATGCCGACAGGGGATAACCCACCGCCTTTTACGGCTACAACCTTTACCAGCGTTACCGTCTGAAGCCTCGACAGGATACTTTCAACGATATAGCCTATCTCACCTTGTCCGCCTCGCTGTCCCGGCTGCTCAAAGCCTAATTTATTTTGCGACATGTACCGCCTCGCTTTCCGCGTGAGCCGCTTTGATAAAAACTTCCCATTTACCGCTAGGGCTGTACGATTCAAGCGTGATATTCATGCCGAAAACGCGCCATTTGCCGTTGCAGGTAGGGATAATGCTGTCCTCAATTTCAACCAAACCACCAAACCGCAAGGCAGGGTCATAAAGGCAGGCAAATTGAACGCCTATCAAGTCAGGCACTGGATAGCCAATCAAGCCAGTAGTAGGCTTAATTACCGGCACATCAACCATGCGCGGCGCACCTTTTGGCGCGATTGCGATCGTGTCATTGTCGATATACAAGTCCAAGTCGGCATTTTTCGCCAACATCTGCACCTTACCCAAAGCGGAATCAGGCAAATACTGATTGCTCAATTTCGCCGTCACGCCGTTATTTTCAAAGGTCATGCCCATGTCTTCGGCAAGTTGAGAAATAGCTTCCGCTACATCTATCTCGCCCTCAAAACTTCGCGGCGGTGTTGGCACGATTTGATGATAGTAGCCGGTGCTGCTCTCGATATTCAGACAGACATTGGGCGCTGAACCAAAATCAGGCTTCGCAAATGTGATGTTGCCTTTATAGACAACAGACATTTTGTCATCATCGCCTGCTTCGATTTGGATCAGGTTTTGCAAAGCCTCTTTCGTGTTCCATTGCACCCTGAGCAATGCCAGCATATTACTTAAATGCAAGCCGAAGATACGGATATTTGCGGTCGGCATGACTGAGCCATTGCCGTAATTGATACGACATTCAGTCCGTAGGCCGTCAAAAACAAGCGTATTGTTTCCCTTTCCGTCAAAGTCTTTATCTTCGCCTGATAGCAGTATTGTGACTTTGATTCGTTTCTCTTTTAAACTAGGCATCTGTAACCCACCTTAAAACGAAACGCTTTCCCAGTTCTCCGAAAACCGGGTCATCGTTGCCTTGCAAATCCTCAAAATACAGCTCGCCCACGAATGGGCGGAAAGATTCATTGACGATTGGCTCTTTGTTCAAACACACGCGCCCACTGACTACCGGCACACGGTTTGCTTTAACGTCAATATACAGCTTACCCAGTCGCATAGTCAGCGCAATATCTACTTCCTGCTTGCCCAGCGTTACAGATAACTTCTGCGACCGTTCATCTGCGATTGGAATGGTATAAACTTTCATATCAACCACCTGTAACCTGTGTTGCGATTTGAGATAATACGGATTCTTTTACAGGTTCCGGCGCGGTTGCCGTTGGCGCTTCTTTCGCTTGAACCTTTCCGCCATCTGCCTGTAATCCTGCTTCTGACTTGGTTTTCCGATACTCAACCTTAGCCAAACGCACCTCTTGAAAGTGGATATTGACTTTAATCATTCGCGCCCCGTTGCCAGCCTCGCGGATATAGTCGTAACCAGTGATTGAGCAGTTTGGGTAAACGGCTTCAGGCGTGATAATCATAAACAAGTCGGTTGAGTTGGCGAACGTGCTTAATAACGCCAAAAACGCGCCTCGCTGCACTACGCCGCCGGTTGCCTTAGTCATCATTACACTGGCTTTAAACGGCTCATTTACCTTGTTGTAGCTCGTAAAACTGCCATTCTCGATAGGCGAATTAACGACCGATGATTTGTTTTCAAATCGAACCGAAGCCACATTGTCAGCCAGCAATAAAGGAATACCGCGCTGATTGAAAATGCCCCACTTTTCGCCGAAAACCAAGTTAATCAGTTGCGCACCGCCGAAGCTAATCAAGGAATTGCCGATATTGGGCGGCAACTTTGGCACGTTAGGTATGCCGACACTGTTCCACTTCATATAAAACTCCAGTAAACAAAAAAGGCCGTCTGAAATCAGACAGCCTCTTTGTTTTGGTTACATCTGCGCTACTGCGTACTGATTGGCGCGGCTATTCAGTCCGTCCATCGCGTCTTGCATATTACCCCGAACGGTGCTTGCACTGGTTTGGACGTTAATACCGCCGTTTACCGTGATTTGCGTGTTTTGGGTATTGCTGACTTGATTAGGATTGGCCGCATTGCGTGAAGCCATAATGCGCCCCTGTTGGTTGTTCAGGTTTTGCGCTACCGCCTGACCGCCCAAAGGACGTGACATCATGCCGCCATTGCTTCGGTATGCCATCATTTTGTTAATGCTGTTCACATAGCCTTGCGTTTCTTTCGGCATATGGGCAAACCAGCCTGTACCGTACTGCTTGATGGCCTTGTCAAGATTACCATTGCCCCAGTTATACGCTGCAAGGGCTTTGCTATGGTCGCCGTTGTAGTGCTTCAGCAACCATTGGAAGTAACGCGCGGCGGCATCGCTGGAAGCATCAAAATCCCACTCCCTGCCTGAAATGCCGTAAGCTTTGGCGGTGCCGGGCATGAATTGGAAATGACCTTTCGCACCGGCGGTAGAAGCCTTTTTCATGTTTCCTTTGCGGCTCTCCTGCGCCCATACTGCATAAAGCATATGTTGCGGAATACCATACCTTTGACTTACAGCAGACAGCCTGCTATCAGCATTTGCAACAGTATCTTTAGCGTTGATTTTACTTAGCCAATCTTCGTTACCTGTGACGGCAATGGAAGATTGAGCAGGGCGGCTGATACCGCGCCCCCTGAAATTTCTCAAAGGGTCAACGATATTCACTTCAAAATTTCGATGTGCAAGACTTTTCACATAGTCCTCAACCGCCGTATATCGAACCCCTGACCTTCCGTCTTTACCTTTGCCTGAAGTGCTTTCAGCAATGTATTTTTTGCCATTGATTACCACTACCGTGCCAGTATGCCCGATATTGTGATAACGACCTTTGGCATGATTGCCGCGTGATTCCCCCCAAACCATACCTGCTTCAAGTTTTGAAATATCAATATTTGCCCAGCCTCTAGCATTTTGAACCAAGCGGCCTTTAGCCACTTCACTCTGAATAATGCCAGCCGCGCCGCCTGAAGCATTGATTCGTGCTTGTGATGCTTCTTTACCAAACTGCTTTTGCAAGTCATCAACAACAGCCTTATTAATTGCATCAACGAAGCCGGAACAGTCAATCTTGCCTGTTTTGATGTTTTTTGAACCCATCTGATAGGTAACATCATCCCATGCTTGGACAAGCTGACCACCAACATCAGTGCCGACAGTGTTAACAGTATTGTTATTGCCTGATAATGTGCCGACATTATGCCCAGTTGCTACGTCAACAGTGCCGGTAACTCTATCCCATGCCGCGCCTGCAAATGACTTCACGGCTTCCCATCGGCGGTTAAATGCAACCTTGACCGCTTCGCCCGCGCCTGAAAAATCCCCCTCCCTTAATCGGTTGAAGATTTCGACAATATCCATCAGATACGGCATAAGGCCGTCTGACAGTTCCGAAGCAAGGTTTTTAAAGCCATTCATCAGTGAACCGACAGACACGGTGTTGCCATCAATGAAGCCTTTGAGCCTCATCCAATCAAGCATACCATTTGCGGCTTCCGACCAGCTTGTATAACCAGTCGTCAGATAGATAAACGACTTACCAAGCGAATCAGTGGAAACTTTGGAACTGTTGATATAACTGGTAAATTTCCCCCAATCAAACAGTGATTTGCCACCCTCCGCCCATGTTTTGTAATCGTCATACAGCAAGCCAAACGCCGCTCCCAAGCCTACTACTGCCGCAATCAATGGCGTAAACGGTGCAATAAAGGCAAACACCGCCGCCGTTGCCGTCATCAGCATTGGAATAAGGAACACGCCGATAGCCGTAGCGATACCAAGAAACACGCCTTTTGTAACGTGTTCATGCTTGACTAGGAATCCCACAAACTTGCTGACTACCTCCGTCAGGAATGTGACAGCCGGTATCAGGGCATTGCCTATCATCAGCTTGAGGCTTTCCCATTGGGAATTTAATACCGCGCGCGCCTCTGTGAGTTTGCGTGAGTTTTCAATATCAGCTTCGGACGAATGGTACATCTCGCGCTGAATATCAAGCATACGCTGCATTTCGGCACGACCGCGCGACAATGTGTTGAACGTACCCTCATCAATGCCCATTTGTTGAGCCAGCGTGTAGGCTTTCGTCCTGTCCATTGTGCTGAAACGGTCGGCCAAATCCAGCATTACATCGTCAAGCTGTCGGGCTTTGCCGCTGCTATCAAGCAATGACACGCCCAAAGCGTTGAAGTATGGCAAGACGGACGTGTCGCCCATCATAATCAGGCTTTGCATATCGCCTGACAGGGTTTTCATGTAGCTACTCATGCCTCCGGCACTTTCGCCAGCCATTTCAGCCGCGCCTTGCCATGCGCTCAATTCCTTACGCGCCATGCCAAGGTTTTTAGCAGTAGTGTCTAGTTCGCGGTTTGCTTTTGCTGCGTCTGTTGCAAGCTTTGACAATCCACTAGCACCAAGCAATAAGCCAGTAAAGGCTGCAAAGCTTTTAATAGAAGCGTTTACGGTCTTTAGCAAGCCTTGCATAGAAGCATCGGCTTTCTGCGTATCTACTACGCTTTTACGCCGTGCTTCTGCGCTTTCTTTGGTAGTTTTCGCGGCGTTCTTTTCAGCTTTTTCGACTTTGGTAACGGAACGCTCTAAGCGGTCGTACTGCTTTTCTGCTTTCGCCGCCTCGCCTGAAAACTTAGAAGAATCAATGCCAAGCTCAAGAAACAACGTATCTATAACAGTCGCCATAATTAAACCTTTCAGACGGCCTGTCGCCGTTTCTCATACTGTTGTCGGTTGTAGCCGTCTATACTCAAAACTTCCCAAAGATTCAAAGCATCTTCTAAGCTATAAACCGTTTGCAGTTCGTTCAAAGTACATAATCGACTTGATACCAAGCCACCAATAAGCGCGGACAGGTTCAAATACTCCATATCCGCGCCACCATCTCCAAAACCTAAATCAGGCCATTGCCTTGTTGCAAAAAATCAATGTGAAGATTGAATACCTCCTTTCGGAACATCCACAAGTTTTTGAAATCTTCGACATCGCCAAGATTCAAATCAAGCGGACGCGGTTCACCGCCTTCAGGGATAAATTCAACACAGTTCAGCAGTTCGTCAAGCAAAGGAAGTGCCGTTTCAGGCGGAATCTTGCCAAGTGCTGAAAATGCCACTTTAGCCAAGCCCATCATGCCCTCATTGGCTTCTGATACTTCAATGCCTGCTCCAGCCAGTGCCAGCAAGACACGCATTGACCAGTTGTCAATCTTCGCAGCCGGCATTTCGGTAATTTTGAATTTCTTACCATTGTCGCGGCCGCCCTCAATCGTTATGGTTTTGGATTTCAAAGACATTAGGAAATTTCCTCTTCGGTTACAACGCCCAAGTTGAATGTGAAGCTACCGGCATCCATGCGTTTCTTGGCACTGAAACCAGCCAAGTTAATCATGAAGCCTTTGGCAATGCGGCGAATACCCAACGATGGAATATCCACTTGAAACTCAAAAGGGAAGGTTTCCATCTGCTCAGTCATGCGCTCGTACATTTTGGCAAAGTGGGCGCGTGTAGGGCTGTTTGCTTCAAATGTGATCGTCAGTTGGTGTTCATGTTGGATATATGCGCCGGACTGAATACCATCCACGCCCATAACGGTTTCGCCAATGGTTGCATCGGAAAAATCAAACGCAGAATCAGTTTTGTAGCCTTGAGCCTGTACAAATTGGTCGGTGTAGCCCTTAGCTTTCCACAACAGGACACTGTTTGCCGAAGTAAGGGTTTTAGGTGCGATTTGCGGTGCCATATTTTTTACCTCAAAAAATTAGGCCGCCTGTTGTTTCAGACGGCCTGTAAGTTACAGAATGTTGATAGAACCCATATTGACGGCGTGAACGCTACCGCCATCGGTATACCATAATTTAATCGGCATTGATTCACGATTACCGCGTGTTTGCGCGGAAACTTTGCCGACATACAGGTAATAGCCACGCGCTTCGATTTGAGTAGCGGCATCTACACCAGCCTCATTATTGATAATTGCGCGTTGTTGCTCCGACAGGTCAACTCCTGCACGGATAGAACCGAAGTTCAACGCTTCATCAATGGCATCTTGGCAGGCGGCACGATGCAACGCACGACCGACAGCGTTATATGGCACAGACTTGGCAGAAGTGAGCATAGTCATCAAGGCAAGCTGTAACTGGCTGTTCAGGCGGATTTGGTTTACATAGTTGTCAAGCCATTTCCATTTGCCAGTCATTTGTCCGGGATACATGAACAAGAAGCGGTCGTTAGCCGTAGCCCATGCCCCATAGAAGTTATAGCCGTTGTCTTTCAGGTTTTGCGCTTCTGTTGCATCGTTTACGTCAACCTCTAAGCCTGATTGGCCTTTGAAAGCAACGGTAATACGGCCTTCGCGTTCGCTGAAGTCAATGGAAGCAATAGCACCACAAAGGAACGCCGCTTTATCCAAGCCACCATAAACAGCAGTTGCGCCTGAATATTGTGATTCTTTCAGCTTCTTTTCTCTATTGCTTTTT
>ERZ773061.595-NODE-595-length-14628-cov-6.974130_pt1 | contig 14628 bp, 10 predicted proteins | sample MGYA00580627_ERZ773061 | MGnify/ENA primary metagenome ERZ773061 (study PRJEB29015, sample SAMEA2738119) | human oral metagenome | biome: human oral; feature: human-associated habitat; material: saliva | place: China | collected 2223 ...
CATCTCCTCTGAAATAGCTATCTTGGAGAAGTTCAAGATAGTCATCTGGATTAATCACCTTCAAATAACCATCTAAAAAGGTTCCCAGACCATCTTCCTGCCAAATTTGAACTAACTCAACTGGAACCTGATCCTTGTATTTTTCAATAACTTCTTGGGGCATATCTGCCACTTTTATAAAGTTTTCTAACATATTTTCCTCTTTCTAGTTAATAACTTAGGTTAATATTGAGATAGGTAGTCTTAAGCTCTTCCGGAGAGAGACCTGCCGCTAGTTTTCGTATTTGTTCGTCCATGGCATCAATTCGCTTTTTCCACTGAGCTCCCAGCGAATGATTGACTCGACGGTCACCCACACCTCTAATTTTGGTTGGATCTCCACCAGCAATTTGGTCAGGATCATGAAGAGCAGCCTGCCCTTTCATCCATTCCTTAGCTTTCTTTTCTGCAACATCTGGAGTATCACCAGACAACATAAGATCGCGAATCTTATCTTCTAGCGCTTTTTTCCTAGCTGCTCTCTGAGCCTTACTACCTTCTTTAGAGCGACCTTCTTTCAAGTAGCGCTCACGATTATCAAAGTATTCTTGAACAGTCAAATCATTCAACCCATCTTGTTGACCTTTTAATTGACGATAAAATTCATCTTCATCAAATTTATCTGTATATTTAAATTCAACAGAAACCTCGTCCAAGCGGGGAATCTCTTCCCCAATATCATCAGCAAAATTATCGGCTGCTCGTTTTCCTGTCTCAGCAGTCTCTTCTAGGCCTTTAGCTACTTCATCGCCATGCTTAGCCAATTGCTCACTTGCTTCTTGACTAAACTCTTGGCCAACTTTCTTACTAGCTTGTTCAGCAGTTTCTTTCAAACCTTTGGCTACTTCATCGCCATGTTTTGCTAACTGCTCTGTAGCTTCTTGTCCAACCTCTTGGCTTGCTTTCTTACCAACTTGTTCAGTACTTTCCTGCAAAGTTTTAGAAACATTATCACCATACTTAGATACTTCATCGCCATGTTTTGCCAGTTGTTCACTAGTCTCTTGGGTAAACTCACTGGCTGCTGTTCGACCAGCTCCCGTCTTAGCAAAGCCTTCAGCTGTTTCATTGCCCACATTGTAAACTCTAGCCCCATGTTCTGCAAAGTCATCACCATAATGTGCTGTAGCAGTGGCCAATTCATCACCACTACTCATTAAACGCTGACGCAATTTATCAAACGTCGGGAAACGCTCGGCCATATTATCACCAAATTTACCAGCCGCATCCCAAACATTATCACCCCAGCGAGCCATTGTAGCAGCTGGGTCATCAATCAGATTCATCATTCCACGAGCTGCGCCACGCATAGCGTCGTCTCCTTTGGTTGCCAGGCGTCCGATACTTCTAGCCATATCGTCCGCATTGTGTAGTGCCGCTTTCCCAACCGTACTACCAAAAGTTCGAACCCCTTGGAAGAAAGTTCCAGCACCTTTCGCAGCCGTCAGACCAGCCTTCACTTCGCCGACACCGACAAACCAAGAGGCAACTTCAAATCCTACGCCACCTGCATTATACCATGGATCTGACCAAAAGTCATTCCACATCTGGATTCCGCCATTTTTGATCCCTTCCCAAGCTTCTGCTCGAGTTTTCTCATCTGTCGCAAAGCGACCAATATAATCACCAACACCTTTAACATTTTCCCAAGCGCCGTTGACATCATCTTCCATCCACTTAGGAGCGACATCCCAACCGGTAATACCTTCAATCGCAACCCATTTCAGAGATTCCGAGAGGTCATTTAATTCACTTGCCATAATCGCAACCGAACTAACTAAGGAGCCTGCAGCACCAATAAAACCTTCACCGAAAAGTAAGATTTCACGAACTACAGGAATGTCTAATTTCTCTGTTCCTTCCTTAACTCCATTCCACCAGTTTCCGATAGACTCACTTGTATTCTTCAACCAAGCTGTTACAGGATGATTTTTCTCCCATTCTTCTTTAGCTTTTCTAGCAGCTTCTTCAGCCTCTTTCTTAGCTTGTTCCTTGGCCTCTGTAATCTTAGTATCCAATTGCTGAATTCCGTCTCCCAGTTGAGTATAACTGGTAAACTCTACAAAGCGTGGATCTGTGTAGGATAAACCTTGTGCTTGGTTCCCTACTTCTATCTGCTTTCCAAGACCTGTTACAATATTATCTGTCAGTAAGGTAGCCTTTTCGTTATCAAACTTATTCACATTGTCTATAGCTTCTTGAAGAATTTTATTAGATGCTGTTATAGAACTTGAAACTGAACTACTAGGACAACTCAAGCTGATTAAATCACTAATCTCAGAATAAATTTTGCCAATCTTTGTCTCGTATTCTGTATGCTTTGTATCCGCATTAGTCATTTTAGTTTTAGTTTGAGTAAGAACTTCTTCATCCAAAATAGCACTTTCAGAAGTCTCACTAACTGCTGATTGAAAATCACTCAAGGTCTTTTGGAAGTCCACTCCCATCAAGGTGTAACTATTTTTCAGCCCCACAATAATCGGATTGTGACTGTTATTAATCTCGTTGTTAATCGCCTTACCGACTTCGCCGTACATGGAATTACTCGTAATAATGCCATTCATTCCATTCTTAGCCGTGTCCAACTCACCTTCTACTTTTTCAGCAGACTCTAGGTAAGCATCACGGAGCTTAATTAGCTCGGCTATATCTACGTGGAAACCCATTACTCCACCTCTTTCTCTAAAAGATCAATGCCAAACAAGTCTTTTGTATAATGCTTATAATAGGCTATACCATCCTTAGAAGGCATATAAGCAGTAGATATCTGCTCTTTAGCTAATTGCGTTGCTCGAAGAACATCAAGTGAAAATGTCTCGTCCAAAGGATGGTTCAATCCCTGATGTACAACTCTTTTGATCATCATATTAGAAATAAACATCGGTCGTGTAGCCGGAAGTTGACCTATAGGCCATACATAAGCATAATAATCAACTATATACTTGTCAAAAGGAGCTTGTAGAGGAAGCTTTCGTCCGGTGATGACCACTAGTTCACTAACTCCTGAATACTCTAATTGATCTTTTATAGCTAGTGGCAACATTTCCTCATCTAGTTCAACAATTGAACCAACAGGTAAAATGTCTGTATAAACAGCATCAATCTTTGCCATAAAAATCAAAAAATCAGATTCCAAAAAACGAAGTTTAATCTGCTGACGTGAAAAAGTAACTGAACGTTCTTTACCATAGTCAAACTCCACATGGATTGTTGCTCCAATTTTTGGCTTATACGTAAACTCCGAATCTAGCTTTCGATAAGCTTTATAAATTGAACGCAGAATCTGAGGATGATTTCCTAAAAAATTAGCAATTAGCAGAATCTCGTCAGTTACCTCAAAAGAAATTTGAGAGTCATTGTGAAAAATACTATATAAGATTTTACTTTTGTCTACTTCTTGTTCCATTATTTAAACCTCAAATTCGCTGTCTTCTTATCAAAATCTGCACCAAACTGTGCATCTTCTTCAACAATTTTTTGCGCCACTTCTTTCATCTTATTAGTGCTAGTCACTGCATAAGTTGTCTTATAATTTGTTAAAGTGGTTTCAATCTTTTTCTCCAATTCAATCAAGGCCTTAAAACGTGCTAAATTTGTCTTTCCTAACTCTTGAACAGTCACGCCTGAGACACTTGATATATTACTCGCTGCAGTCGACACTGCACTATTCCATTCATCAGGAGATACTCCAATTCTTCCCATAATTTCCTCCTAGACCAATGATTTGAAAAAATTCGCTGCTGTATCCCACGCATTTGCAGCCCAAGCAAGAAGATCTCCCTGTTCAAGCTCCAAACCAGAAATTTTACCAGAAAGACTTGATAAATTTGATTGATGCTTATTAATATCTGAATTGATACTTTTAGTCACAACTTCAACAGATGTTTTAAATTTATCTCGAATATCTCCCTTAAAATCTGAATCAGAAATATCCGATTCTATCTTCTCTGTATTCTTCATGAAGGTATCATAATCAGTAATAGCGTCTTCAAGTTGTTTTTTTGCTGCTCGCAAACGTCTTAACTTTTCTTCATTTGCTGCATGCTGAGCCTCATATGCTTGTGCTTGTGCTTGATACTTTTGGCCCTGTGCACGATTATAAGCATTATTTTTAGCCTTATCGCTAGCCATGGCTATCCTCCTTTATTCTTTATTGATTAAGCTTGATGTGTTTGATATCTCTAACTTCAAAGTAATATGCCTCATCCAAAGCTACGATTGGCTCTCCTATACGAATTTTAACATTGACTATATTTTGATCAGTAACTCGCGTACCAAAAATACCAGCTGGAACATTACTTCGAATACGCTTATTAAATTCGTCAAAGCCAGATTCTATAGAACGCTGGACACCTTGGAAGATGATATAAATACCGTTACGCGCCCCCTGTCCCAGTACCTTCTTAAACAGTTCAAGAGATGTTAAAATATGATTGTTCAACAAATGTGCTTCCGGTATATAAACGAATGTGGCAATTTCCCAACCATGCTCTTGACGTTCATCTATTTCCGTAGACAATTCCGTCAAAAAGCTTACATATTCTGATTCATCTATTAATTCACCATATTCGTTTTCATACTGTGTAAATCTACCCCCTGCATTAAAAATATATTTATTTACTTGAGTACCTAAATATTTGAATCCTTCTAAAACAGTACGTGTCAAGCTCTCCGACTGTTGAACAGTATCTTCTGCAATGAGAAAATAACCATGTTTCTTCGGTATAAATCCAACGACGTTCGTCGTTTCTTTATCCAAAGCTAGAGGAAGTTCTAAATTATGAAGCATATCTTGAACTTCCTTCTTTTGGAAGAATGTCGATAATTCTACAACATTTGGTAGCATTGGAATAGCGGATGGCACTTCTCCGTCCCAATCCACAGACATAGCCTTAATTTCTTCTTCCATAGCTGTCAGACGCTCAATATCATTGGCTCCTGGACTTGGAAGATAAATTTGGAACTCATGCACTCCTTCTTCAGTCTTAATCTGAGCACGACCAATAATCTCTTGAGCAATTAACGCTTCTCGTCCTACAACTTCACGAGCCCCACTATCTTCTACTAAGAATAATGCCATTCTAGTAGGCAAGTTACTATTAATTGCCAATCTAAAGCTATTTGCACGAAGGGCAGTCATCGTTAGATAAATTCCCAGACTAGCACCTTCTCGCAGTACTTGAGAAACTACTGACTCAATAGACTCAGTTAAGTTACTTTCTTGAATCGAATCAAAGGAATCAAGAATAATAGAAATGACTGGTAAGGACTTACCTGATTTCGCTTCGTATTGTGCTAAGCTTGCTACACCATGTTCTGATAGTAAGTCTTTTCGAGTTTGAAGCTCTTGTCTGATTCTCTTAATAAACTTAACAAGTTTCTCCTCTTCTTGAAGAGTTACAATGTCCGCCACATGAGGCAAGTTTTTTAAAGGTAATAACCCATTGGTTCCAAAGTCGAATAAATAGAAATGAAGTTGCTCTGGTGAATTCATTCTCGCCATGTTTAAAACGAAAGTTTGCAAGGCGGTCGATTTACCAAATCCTGCTGATCCCAAAATTGCAAAATGACTATATTCTTCCAAATCGAAGTCAAAGACTCGCTGCTCTTGTTTTTCTGGTAAATCTAACAAGGCAAAAGGAATCGATAGGTGACGCGCTTCTTTCCAGCTAGTCTTATAGTCGATAATTGGTGTCACTATTTCAGATTTCAGTGGAGGTAACCAAGGTTTATCTGGAAGAATCGCATCATTCGACTCAGCTAAATCAGCGATCTCATCAATGACTGCTGTCAACTCTGTCTGCTCATCCTCAGAAACATCTTGGTAATCTTCTCCAGCCGACAAGTCCGAACTTAATAACTCTGCTTGACCCAGATCATTGATCAACCAGATTCGTTCATCTACTTTCTTCTCATTGCTACTATTTGGCTGATAAATAGCACCACTCCAAGCTGATTGGAAGAGTTCGTAGATTTCATTGTTGCCCACTTGCAAGTAAGCTCGTCCTGGTTGGATAATACTTGCTGCATCTGGGGTCTTTATAATTTCTTTCGAATCCGACTCATCTGCCACCTTCAAAGCCAACTTAAAGCGTGAGTTAGACCAGATTTGATCATCCACGACACCACTTGGTTTTTGGGTAGCTAGGATCAAATGGACTCCAAGAGAACGACCAATACGTGCCGTTGATACTAGCTCTGCCATAAACTCTGGTTCATTTTGTTTGAGTTCAGCAAATTCGTCAGAAATTAGAAATAGGTGAGGGATTGGTTTGGTTGGGTATTCCTTACCATCCTGAGAACCAGCTAATCTCTTACCTTCTTTATACAGTTTTGTATATGCATTGATGTGGTTAACTCCAAAACGGCCGAACTCTCTTTGACGTTTTTGAAGTTCTGCACGAATACTCTTAAGAGCACGCGCCGAAGCTGCTCCGTCTAAGTTTGTGATTGCTCCCATTAGGTGAGGTAATTTTGCAAATAAGTTTGCCATTCCTCCCCCTTTAAAGTCGATTGGAAGGAATCCTACATCTTCCGGAGCAAAGTTGACTGCTAAACTCAGGATATAACTCTGCAAAATCTCAGACTTACCTGAACCTGTGGTACCAGCTACCAAGCCGTGAGGACCATGTGCACGCTCATGGAGGTTCAAATAAACAACGTCATTCTTCCCTCGGAGTCCTAAAGGAACTGCGAGCGTTTTTGAAGTATCGGCTACAGACCAACGATTAGAGATTCCGAGATCGTTAACTGTCTTCGCCTGATACAATTCTAAAAAGCTGATCGCTTCAGGAATAGAATTTTTCTCTACTTCAACATGGTTCAGATTGGCGAGTTTATGAATAGCATCATTAATTCCTTTATCCCATTTGTTTGGAACAAATAATTGATTTACATACTCACGATTATCATTGACCAAGGTTCCAGTTTCGTTATTTTGGTATTCGATAACAGCTGTCGCTGTTTCTGGGAGCATTGATAAATTCTCTTTTCCCCAGATTACAGTAACACCATATTGAGTCATGTCTTCTGCAAGAAACTCATTTAGACCATGACCTAACAAATAAGAATCATCTAAGATCGTTAACACATAATGAGGACTAAAATTAAGTTTCGCCGACTTAGAGGCGTTTTCTCGAACCATTTGTCTTCTCTTTACAATAATCTGATAAAAAGAATTTAAGACAACGTCCCTTGTTTGCTCATTATGAATTAATCCTCGTAAATTTAAATTATCCAACTGGAAGTGAGGCAACCATCTCCAATAGTCCCAAGACTTCTTATAATCCTCATCTGACAATAAAGAAACAAACTGAACATCGTGATAGGAATGCATCGCTGCAATCTGAAAGAGGATGGTTTGGATAGCTGTATTTAAATAAACTAGTGATCCCGCCAACCCCAGTGTTTGATCACGTAAGGAAATAATAATCGGTCCTTGTGAAATATGTTTGTATTTCTCTACAATTTCTTTTTTTACAAATTGTTCCCACTCATCGGTCTGTTCACGCTCAGAAAAGTCCACATGAAAGCTGCTTTTGACATCTCCAATGCCCAGACGAACATTCAGAAAGTCCTCGTGGCTAGGCATTTTTTCGTAGATTCTTGAACGATACGAGCGTATTAGGGACACTAAATCGGATACTGAAGGATAATTGTATTCTAAAGCTTCCTTCTGTTTTTCAGCTAGCTTTGCTAGCTCGGATTCTTTTTCAACAAGATAATTTTGATAGTTTTCTTCTTGTTGCTTGTTCTCTTTTTCTGTTTCCTTTTTAGACGTCCAATAACTAGATACCGAAAAAGCTGCTGTTAGGAGACTCGCTCCTCCCATACTGAGCAGCATAACTGGATTACGACGGCTAATGATTGTAACAGCACCCGTCATGACTAACATTCCTAGTGGCGGTACAATCGTCCTCAGGATTTCTCCTCTCTTTTTTTCTTTCCTGTTTTTAGGAGAGTTCAGTCTAATTCTATCTTCGGCTGGTCTTAGAAAAATTCTTGGACTTCGTCTATAGTCAGGAAAATCAAGAGGGTACTCTTCAATTAGAGTTTCTTCAATAAAGAGCTTTGAATCTAATTGAAATTTCTGCAAAAGACCAATCATTTTAAACTGCTCTGGTCGTTTTTCAATCAAAACACCATCTATAACTAGCCTATCCCCAATTCTGAAAAGCCCGTCGAATGTATCAACTTTTTCTCCATTGAAATAAATATGAGATCCATTCGAAAAAACGGTTAATAGATGAAACTCTTTTGAAACTGGTTTAAAGCGAATAAAGGCTTTCGTAGCAAACTTGATTGCTGAAGAAGAGAGATTTGAAATGATAAACTCATTTCTCGGTATGTTTGTATAAGTCGGATTTAATTCTCCTAGGGAATAGGCTACACAATTGTGTAAAAAATCCCCAGACCATGCTTGTCCGTTAAACAATAACTGATTGTTTTCATCAATACTAATACACCCGTACTCCGTCTCAATTTGATTGAAACTTTTAGAAAGTCCAATATGTTTGAATTTACGGCCGAATACAAATACATCGTAAAATACATTAGAAGGTACTTCTCTATTACTATCAAAAATTTGGTTGGAATGCTTATTTTCTTTCATACTCGTCTTTTCCTTCCAAAAGTTCTTCGTAATTTTTAATTTGTTCCTTATATTCTTTTAGTTTCTCTTGTTTTTCAGAACCTTTCATTTTTGTATCCCCACTAACATGGCTATACAGTTTTCTATAAGCATATAAAATCAGTTGATTGTCCCCTATATTTTGGGCCACATCCAAGGTTTTTTCATAATCGCCATTCCCAATATAGATCCAATATAAGAGAATATTTTCATTAGTTTTCATGGAAATGTTTTTTAAGATATTCTCTTTTTGCTCGTTACTGAGATTGTCCTCTTTAATCGAACTAATCGCTAACATATATTGAGTACCCTTTGGAAAGTTTTTCGGATTATCTTTCTCCAAAACTTCAATGGCCTTAGAATACTCATTGTTTGTATAATAGATCTCACTTGAGATAATTCGATCTTTGTACGGAAGCGTATTAAATAGATAGAAACCTGCTACGAGTGAAAGAATTACAAATAAAGATCCAAACGCTATCATCCCCCACTTGTAAATCATAAACTGATTTTTAGGTGTATATATATTCTCTTCTAATCTTTTTTGAACCTGTATGGCAACTTGTTGATTCAATGCCTCATTCAATTCTTCAAAATTTTGTGCTTGCTGAACCTCTTGTGAGAATGGGTTTTTAATAGCACTTGAACCATTGATGAGGTCATAGAAGTCTAATCGAGGATTCAGAATATAAAGAATCAATGCACGATAGGATTTAAAGTAGTCCTCATTTTCTACGAAGGGCATTACAGAAGTAGAAAAGCCTCTATGCCCACTTTTTACGTATTCACCCAAAACAAAGAAATTGTCTGGATGAATATAAGGAACTACCAAGGTGTGAGAATAGCGAGAAAGAAACTGCATCTTTTGAGCCAATACTAGTCGATCAACCAAAGATAACTTTTCTAGCGCTTCAACTAGAGGAATTGAAGACTCTTCAACTGTATACGTCACTCGAAGTTCTTCTTCGCTAACTTCTACAACTTCACCTGCTAAAAAATGAGTATCCTTTTCTAAAAATGTTTGATACTGTGGTAAGTCATTTATTTTAAATTGATTAGCTTTCAAGCTCACCATCAAGTTCTTATCTTCCACATAGATATCTAACTCAGGATAATATTCTTTTATCTGTGACACAGGACTACCTCGCTATTCTACACTCGTAACTATTTCAAACTGATCACCATTTCCAATAGGATATTCAGATATTAGAGCTGAAGGTGCTAATGAAAAAGGTTTGTTTTTTAATACCAAATCAAATTGTTCTGGTAAATGAATTTCTTTTAAGACCAATGCTTCTCTTAACAATATTTTTAAGCGATTAATTGTTACAGCAGTTGGAATCATGACATCAAAATTTTGATTTCGAAATGCAAGTTCTATTGTAATTGTTTGGGGGTTCATCAAGACTACTCCTTGTTTTTTAATTGGAAATCTGAAAATACCTTTCCTAATCTCCAACCTATAAATGCTATAAGGGTTCCCCCTAGCAAAAATAAACTACCGAAGAAAATCTTTATCCAAGAATGAGATGAATCTTCTAAAGCATTTGGTATGAATTCTGGAACAGAATAATCTGACTGGAAAAGAATATCTTTTGATGATGACTCTTTTTTATGTCCCCAATCATCCTGAAAGACTTTGTCAGTTAATTCGTTCAAATAGCTACTTTCCTTTTGTTTAAGGTCCTTATTTTGTTCTTCTTTCTTTTCAAAAAATAAATCAGTCTTATTTTCATAGTGTTCATACTGCTTTTGTTCCTGATCTCCACCATAAATGACATCATTATGAATCTCAAGTGATGATTTGTCATCCGCAAAGACAAGATTGTGTGTCAATACTAATCCTGTCAAAACTATGAAAAGATGGAATACTGAAAGTATTTTTTTACTAGACATTAAAATCTCCTAAACAGACTCTTCCTTTAATGGTTTTATAAACAAATTTAGCAATGTTACTGCAAATGCAACTAATACCAAGATAAAAATTGTCATTCCTCCAACACCGATACCATTAATTAAGGCAACATAACCATTTTCAATATTTTGGAAAGGTGAGAAACGATAAAGGAGTGAAACTATTGTTCCCGGTTTTGTTGACGAACCAATAATTGGCATTAACAGCAAGTAAATACCTAGCAAGAATGTAAAGATATATAAGGTAAGTGTTCTTTCAAATTTTCGCAATAGGTAAACAAAAAGATTAATTAAAGCGAATACTAGTAAGAATGTATATAGAATCCATACTACTTTTGAGACGGATTGAAGGATTGTCGAAGTGACAATTGCGAATACCATCGCTGATATACCTGCAATTGAGTTGATCTTTACTGTATTAGGAAGATTGTACCAGATACGATTCGGTGTTTTAATTTTATCTCTTTTATCAAGACTCCGAGGATTAATCAAGTACATAGTAAAGAAACTAATCAAAATGGTAAGAAGAGCACTAACAACTGTCATATAATACGGAATAATAGAGACCTTTGCAGTGGATCCTTTAATGGCACTAACTTCAATAGGTGATGATAAGAAATTAAATACTTTTTGATTATCTGCTCCACCATTCTTAGTATTTGATAACACTTTATTAAAGGATTCTACATATTTTTGATTGTCTGCTAAGTTAGAATCTGTACTAGATACGTATTTATTAACACTATTTAACACAGCATTCACTGATTCCTCTAATTGCTGCACATCTGTTGAAAAGCTTTTTACAACCTCCTCCATCTTAGGCAGTCCACTAGCTGTCGTTTCAGTTTGCTTTGAAATATCTTTCGCTGATTTTTGGATATTTCTCAATTGAGAAGCAACATTCGTTAACTTGGCTGTATTTGCAGCATCTTGTTCTGTTCGAGAACTTGTATCAGACTTATAAAAATCATCTAGCGTTACTTTGGCATTATTGTACCAATCACCTAACTCTGCGATTAGTTGATAATAATCATTTTGACTAGGAATAGAATTTAAAAGACCATAGAGAGTAACTTCTTTCTCAGATGTTGCTGTATCATCCGGGGTTCCCAGCAATACTGTTAAATCTGTGATTCTCTTATTTAGTTCATTAAAGATATAATCGCCATCTTTTTTATAAGCTTCAGCAAATTCATCAGACACTGACTTAGCTAATGTCTTTTTATCAATATTATTGTAGCGATAATAAATAGAGTTTGGTCCTGCTAAATCTCCCAACGAAGTATTATTATTCTGTGCACGAAGTGCAAAAGAAGTGATTGACTCTGAAGGATCCGAAAAGATCGTTGTTATTTGTTGAGCCGCTTTATCCAAAGATGAAAAATTATTAAGAATAAGTGGCAAATCTTGGACAATTGTATCGTTTTTCGTGTCAAACACAGCCAGTTTGCCAGAAGAAATCCCACCTTGACTATTAGTCCATTGGTAGTCCACTTCATTATAAGAACGATTTTCTGTAGGTTGAGAGCTCCAGGATAAATTTACAGATACCGTCACCGGTAGAGAACTTGGCGCTACTGGTACCTTCACAACCTGAGTCCGGACTTGATTACTTGAAGTCACATCTTTTTCTGGGACATTCGTTTGTTTGTCTGTACCTTGATCAGCTTGTGGGTTTTCCACAGAAGTATTTTCTGCAGGAGTAGTCTCTGCAGTGGTACTTTCTACAGTAGTACTTTCTGAAGGAACACTTGCACCCGCTGTATCATGGATAGAAATAACAAAACCATTCGATGAAGCGGATACTGTAGCTGCTTTGTTGTATGGGGCAAGTTGCTGATTTAAGCTCGATTGAATCTGAGCCGCAACATCTCCACCATTTGAAATAGAAACACCTTCTCCATTTAATGAAATGGTATCTCCACCAGTACCGATGTTAAAGGTAGCTGTTGTTTGGAAGGAATTTGCCTTGTCAGACTCTTGACGATTCACAAAATTATATGATGTAGTAGTTCCAGTTCCTACTCCAAAATCACTTGCATAACGATTAACAAGAGCTAACTCACTTCTATATAAATTAGCTTGGTCACCAGTAATAACATTCTTCGTAACAAGCGCATCAATTAATGAAGATAACGAAGCAGTTGGAGTAGCTCCCACCTGAACGTTAAGCTGTGAGAGGTAATCTTTATCAAGCTTCGATCTCTTGTCAGGATTCATTAAAACGGCAATCGCTTCTTTTGCATTTTCAACAGTTGCTGTCTCTGGAGTTAATTTACTATCTCCGTAATATTTTGAAGAAATAACTTGTTGTAGGTTTTGAAGGTCACTAATTTGACCTTCTACCTTTTTAATATTTGTTTCTAATGCTGTTTTTGTCAGTTTTTGAGCACTTTCATACTGCTTAGCATTTTCTAAGAAACGAGTATAAATACTTTTAACTGGAGTCCCTTCAGAATCAACTGGTTGAGAAGGAGTTGCTGATTCTTCCGCACCTAAAATCATAAGACTCGCAAGCATTTTGTTGTAATAAATATCTAAACCACTATATTGATTGGTACTAGCGCTTGAATCAGAGGCATTTGTCCCATTGCCTTCTGGCTGAAGGGTATCTGCAATCCCCCCTGCTTCTTCAGCATTCCCGTCCATGAGTGACGTAACTGAAGAAACAAAACTTTTCTGTTCATTCTCAATAGCCGTACTGTTTGATTGTAAAGAATTGGTTATAGCTGATACGCTACTAAACGATTGTGGAAATGACTGAAAAGGTGTTTGAATATAGTTCTTCAAAAAGGTTGAGTTTTGGTATTCTGTATCTACTATTCCTGTGACATTTTGCTGTGCATCCGTTACACTTGCAACAACACTTGAAAAATACATTTGTACAATCTTCTTATTGAAATCATATAGAACTGTATTAATATTTTTCTCGATAACTTGTTGTGTTACCTGATTTTGACCATTTCTAATATGATATTCAATATTGGCTTTTTGTGGGTCTATACTTTGTAATGATAAAACTGATTGAGAAAAATTCTTAGGAATTACAATCATAGCATCATATTCACCACCCTCAATCCCCGCTTTTGCTTGGCTTCGATTAGAGGTCGACCACTTATGTTGTTCATCTTGAGAAACTAATGTGACAAAATCATGTCCCAGTTCATATTTCTTTCCTTCAAATTCCCACCCATCATCTTCGTTAACCAAAACATATCTAGTCTCAGAAGATTCTTTACCTAATACTTGAGTTACTGACGAGTCTTTAAATGCTATATAGACAAAAGTACTCGACACTGCTATTAGCGTAATTAATGTTAATATTATTGTGAGAACCTTTTTATTTATTGTTTTCAAACGAAACATTTTTTCTCCTAAAATTGTAATTAAAATAGCCAGCACTCAAAATAGAGCACTGGCAATAATAGTTTATCTTAGAAACCGAATGATGCCTTATCAGCTACATCACGCTCTTCCACAGTATTAGCATAAGCAATAAGCTGTTGGTTTACACTCACAAGGAGTTCTTCCATTTGTTTTACATTTGCTCTCAATTGTTCAAACTGCTCAAGGTATGCATTGAAAGCTTGACCTTGCCATGTTGATGCAATTGCGTCATTAGTACTTGAAACTTTTTGAATTTCAGCTTCAATACTGCTTGCAGCTGTTGTGTACACGCTCGCTTGAGAACGTAGTTCTTCTGGGGTAAGTGAAATAGCTCCTGCCATATCTTTTTCTCCTTCTCTTTTAAAGACATAAATATACTTTGATAAGCATACTTTTGACTAATGATACCCTAAAATAACAGCAATGTCAATTACAAAAATGTATACTATGTTTCGCAAATATTACTTTGACGTTACACTAATATAACTTTTTTATTTTTATTATAATATAAATGTTATATCTTCAACTCAGACGTTATAAATATTCAAATTGTGTATTAGATTGAATTGTAAACACTGACATTAACCAATATAATTTAAAAATCTTTTGCCCCACTTTTGCCCCATTTTTAAATCATGACATTGAAAATACCTAAAAGT
>ERZ773061.597-NODE-597-length-14593-cov-2.725272_pt1 | contig 14593 bp, 10 predicted proteins | sample MGYA00580627_ERZ773061 | MGnify/ENA primary metagenome ERZ773061 (study PRJEB29015, sample SAMEA2738119) | human oral metagenome | biome: human oral; feature: human-associated habitat; material: saliva | place: China | collected 2223 ...
ACGGTGGCGCTCGATTTACATGAGAGCGCACACGGGCCGCACGCCCTGCTTGCGGGGACCACGGGCTCCGGAAAGTCGGAGCTCTTACAGAGCCTGATTCTCTCTCTCGCCCTACAGTTTTCGCCGGAGGAAATCGGCTTTTTGCTGATTGATTATAAGGGCGGCGGCATGGCCCATCTCTTTGCGGATTTGCCGCAGCTCCTCGGCACCGTCACCAATCTGGACGGCAGTGACAGTCGCCGCGCCCTGCTCGCCGTAAAGAGCGAGCTTGCGCGGCGGCAGCGGCTGTTTCGCGCGGCGGGCGTGAACCACATCGACGCCTACGGCGGTGCGTATCGGGGCGGATTCGCCGAAGAACCGCTCCCGCACCTCTTTCTGATTGCCGATGAGTTTGCGGAACTGAAGGCCGAGCAGCCGGAGTTTATGGCGGAGCTCATCTCGACCGCGCGCGTCGGCAGAAGTCTCGGCATCCACCTGATACTCGCGACACAGAAGCCATCCGGCGTGGTCAATGAGCAAATCTGGAGCAATGCGCGCTGTAAAATCGCGCTGAAGGTGCAGACGGAGGCGGACAGTCGGGAACTCTTGAAAACAGCGGATGCCGCGGACCTCACCTTGCCGGGACGTGCCTACCTCCAGGTGGGAAACCGCGAGATTTACGAGCTCTTTCAATCCGCCTATAGCGGCGCCCCCTATCGGGGCGGCGATGCGGCAATCGATGACCGCATCTATCGGCTGAATGCGCTCGGACAGCGGGAACTCCTCTGTCGCAGCGAAAACGGCGGAGATAAGACCTATTCCGGGGAGAGCGAACTGCGTGCCGTCATTCGGGAAATCCGCCGGACGGCGGAGCGAACAGAGTTGCGTCGCCCGGCGCAGCTCTGGCTGCCGCCGCTGCCCCGCATCTTGCTCACCCCGCGAGATGGCGGGGGCGATGGCGATGGCTTTTCGTTTCCGCTCGGGCTCATGGACCTTCCCGAAGCGCAGCGCATGTTGCCCTGTTCGCATGCGTTTTTCTGCGACGGGAACTTTGCGGTCTTCGGCGCGGGCGGCATGGGAAAGAGCTCTCTGCTGCAGAGCGCGGCGCTCTCTCTTGCGCGGCGCTATTCCTGCGAGACCCTGTATTTTTATCTCCTGGATTTCGGCGCGGGCGCGCTCGCGCCGCTCAAAGACCTGCCGCACGCGGCGGATTACATCAGCTTTGACGAGGAGGAGAAGTTAAAGAAACTCACGGCGCTGCTTAACGCGGAAGTAAGACGGCGGAAGCGCATGCTCGCCGAGCGCGGCGCGGCGTTTTCCGCTGTTATCGCAGCGGGGGAGGCACTTCCGGTCATTGTGCTCTTCTTAGATCACTACGATGCGGTCAAGGAACTGGGGCAGGAAGCGGATCACTTTTTCCTGCAGCTCGCGCGGGAGGGGGCGGCGGTCGGAATCTTCTTGGCGCTCAGTGCGAGCAGGCCGGGGGCACTTCGTTATGCCCTCTTAAATCACATCAAGGACAAGGTGGCACTCTATTTGCTGGAGCCGGCCGAACGCGCGGGGGCGGTCGGGCGCACGTCGCTCACGCTTCCGGAGATACGCGGCAGAGCGCTCATTCAGCGGGAAGGCGTGCATCTCATGCAGTGTTACCGCGTGGCGGACGCGGAGGGAAATGCCTATGCGGCGGCGCTCGCCGCGGAGGTCGCAGCCTGCGCGGCAAATTCGCGGGGAAGGCGCCCGGAGGCGATTCCGTGCATGCCGGAGTTTCTTACGGCCGCGGAACTCCGGGCGCGCTACCGCGCGGAAAAACAGGACTTTCGCTATGCCGTTGGTCTGGATACCGGGGAGATTGCGCCGCGAAGCCTTATGCTCTACGGCAATACGACTCTTCTCATCGGGCGGGCGCAGTGCGGTAAGACCAACCTTCTTTCGCTGCTCTATGAGGCCTACGAGGGACAGAACTATGTGATTGACTGCAGCGGAGACCTATATCCGCTCGCGGCGAAACTCGGAGCGCGCTACGCGGACGATGCGGCGCGTCTTGAGGAGCTTCGCCTCCTCCTCGAGGCGGAAATCAAAAAGCGCAAGGCTTCCTACGAACTCAGTGGGAAGACCCTGCGCATGCGGGACTATTTCAAACGGGAGCCCATGCTTGCACTCTGGATCGATGCGGCGGAACGCCTGCCGCATTGGTGTCAAGCGAAGGCAAATGACTGGGAGCACTTGCTCCGCGCTGCCTTAGAACTCGGGGTAACGATTGTCGCCACGGCTTCGAGCACGCAACTCGGCTCCTACGATGCGGTGAGCAAGCTGCTGCGGGAGGCACAGTCCGGTGTGATTTTCGGCGCGCCGGATGAGCAGACCGTGTTCCGCCTGCCGGGGATACGCAGCCGTTCGTCGGGGCCGGATACGGCTCTGCTCTATGAGAGGGGACGCGTCTTCGAGATTAAAATTCCGCTCGCGGAAACCTTACTGTAAGCCGGTCGAAGTCATCGAGGAGAGCTTGTCGTTTGCGAAAGTCAGCGCACAACCGGAGCCGTCGGCATTGCTCCAGCTGTAGTTTGCAATGGTCTGACCGGCAATGAAGCTCGTGCTGACCGGAACTCCTTCGGAGCCCAGGATTTCCTTGACTTCCGCATAGCTGAGCTCCGGGTTCAGCTTGTTGTAGGCTTCGAGAGTCACCTTTGCGTCCTTGTTTTCGATGACACCGATCTGCGAGACGGCGATCAGCTTGTCATTGTCAAAAGCGACCGTGACAAGCTTCATGCCGTCGGCGTCGGACCAGGTATAGCTGCCCTTTGCGGCACCGGCCTTGCCCTCGGCGCCGAATATTTTTTTCACTTCTTCATAGCTCATATCCTGCTTGAGAGCCAGGTAGCGCGCAGCGGTCGGCTCTCCTTCCGCGGCGGCCTCTTCCTTTGCGTCTTCGGCGCCGGAAGCGCTTTCCGCCTTGCTTTCCGCGTTTTCTCCGGAGACGGAGGTCTCGCTGTTCACGCTGCTTTCACCGCCGGAAGCCGCCTTTTTTTCGCCGCAGGCAACGGCAAACAAGGAGAGAGAGAGGGCCAGAGCGAGGATTAATTTTTTCTTCATATTCATGACTCCTTTCAAAAAAATGCGGGTAAACTTAAAATTTCTTACGGAACTCCCATGATAGAATCATACTCGATTTTTAGACGCGGAACAAGGTCTGTCTCTGGTTTGGAGTGTGTTCATGAAGAAGATTTTATTTATTTGCCTCGGCAATATATGCCGCAGTCCCATGGCGGAATTTATTATGCGGGACCTGGTAAAAAAAGCAGGCGTGGAGGAACAGGTGGAGTGCGCTTCGGCAGCGACGAGTACCCAGGAGATTATTTACGACATGGGGAATCCCATGTATCCGGCTGCGCGGGCCGAATTGAAACAGCGCGGGATTCCCTGCGGGGAAAAGCGCGCGGTGCTGTTAAAGCGCGCGGATTACGATGCGTATGATTATCTGATTTGTATGGACCGGAGAAATATGCTGGATGCGAAGCGCATTCTCGGCGGAGATCCGGACCGAAAACTCGCACTGCTGCACGCCTTTGCGAAGACAGACGGCGCGAATTCGGAAATTGCGGATCCCTGGTACACGGGAGATTTCGTGAGCTGTGCCGACCGGATTACGGAGGGCTGCGAGGGGCTTTTGAAGACGCTCGGCAAAGAAGGCGTAAGAGCAATTGCGGGGGGGAACATGGCGTGCTAAAATAAGGCAAAAGCTGCTCTTGGCAGAACGAAGGGAGAGTTCAACATGAAAATCAGAACCAGATATGCGCCGAGCCCCACCGGGCGCATGCATGTCGGAAACCTGCGTACGGCACTTTATGCGTATCTTATCGCAAAGCACGGGGACGGCACCTTCATCCTCCGCATCGAGGACACGGATCAGGGCAGATTTGTCGAGGGCGCAACGGAAATTATTTATCGCACACTGGAGGAGACCGGACTCCTGCACGATGAGGGACCGGATCAGGATAAGGGCTACGGGCCCTATGTACAGAGCGAGCGCATGCGCGCGGGTATTTACATGCAGTATGCGAAGCAGCTCGTGGAAAAGGGAGAGGCGTATTACTGCTTCTGCGACCAGGAGCGGCTCGACTCGCTCAAGCAGACGGTGAACGGCGAAGTCATCATGCAGTACGACAAGCATTGCCTTTCGATTCCGAAGGAGGAAGCGGAGCGCCGGGTTGCCGCGGGCGAGCCCTTCGTCATTCGTCAGAACAACCCCAGAACGGGTACGACCACCTTCCACGATGAGATCTACGGCGATATCACGGTGGAAAATTCCGAGCTCGACGACATGGTTCTCATTAAGTCGGACGGTTTCCCGACCTATAATTTTGCGAATGTCGTGGACGATCACCTGATGGAGATCAGCCATGTGGTGCGCGGGCAGGAGTATCTCTCCTCCTCGCCGAAGTACAACCGCCTCTATGAGGCCTTCGGTTGGGAGGTGCCGATTTATGTGCATTGCCCGACCATTACGAACGAGCAGCACCAGAAGCTCTCGAAGCGGAGCGGCCACGCATCCTTCGAGGATTTAATCGAGCAGGGCTTTGTGAGCGAGGCAGTCGTGAATTTTGTCGCGCTGCTCGGCTGGTCGCCCGAGGGAGATCGCGAAATTTTCAGCCTCAAAGAGCTCGCGGAAGTCTTTGACTACGGCCGCATCTCGAAGTCGCCGGCGGTCTTTGATATGACCAAGCTTCGCTGGATGAACGGCGAGTACTTCAAGGCGATGGCGCCGGAAGAGTTCTACCGGCGGGGCGAGAAGTACCTGAAGGAGTATGTGACGAAGCCCCTGGATTTAAAGAAAATCGCGGAGATGGTCAGAACGCGCGTCGAGACCTTCCTCGACATCCGGGAGATGGTGGACTTCTTCAACGAGCTTCCGGCCTACGAGACCGAGCTCTTTGTGAACAAGAAGTCAAAGTCGAGCCTCGAGAGTTCGCGCGAAATTCTCGGAGAGGTTCTGCCGAAGCTGGAAGCCGTCGAAAGCTGGAATAACGACGCGCTCTTTGAACTCCTGAAGGCCTACGGTGAGGAGAAGGGCTACAAGACCGGCCTCGTGATGTGGCCGCTCCGCATTGCGCTCTCCGGTAAGCTCATGACGCCGGCCGGCGCGACCGAGATTATGGATGTGCTTGGCAAGGAGGAGTCACTTGCGCGTCTCAGAGAGGGACAGAAGAAACTTGGCGCTTAAATCGTATGACAAATTAAATCCGGCGCAGAGAGAAGCGGTCACCCACGGGGAGGGACCGCTTCTTGTCATTGCGGGACCCGGCTCCGGAAAGACCTTTGTGCTGACGCAGCGCGTGCGCTATCTGACGGAGGAGCGCGGCGTGCGGCCGCAGTCCGTTCTGGTTCTCACCTTTTCGCGCGCGGCGGCGCGGGAAATGGAGGAGCGCTACCGAAAAACCGTGGAGAGCGAGCGCACCGGCGTTTGCTTCGGAACCTTTCACGCCTTCTTTTTCCGCATTCTGAGAACCGCCTACGGCTATCAGGCGGATCAGGTGATCGGCGAGGAGGAGAGACGCGCCTTGGTCTCCGCGGCGCTTAAGCGGCGCAAGACGGAGAGCGGCGACTTTCGCAGCCTGGTTCAGAACGTGCTCTCGGAGATTGCGCTGGTCAAAGAGGAGAGGGCAGAGCTCTCGAATTACTATTCCGTGAGTTGTCCCGCCGAGCAGTTTCGGGAGATTTACCGCGAGTATGAAAGCGCGCTCGCAGAGCTCAGAAAGATAGACTATGAGGACATGCTCCGCATGTGCTATGAGCTTCTCAAAGAGCGGGCGGATATCCGCGCGGCGCTCTCGGCGCGCTACACCTGGCTTTTGGTCGATGAGTTTCAGGACATCAACCGCCTGCAGTACGAAATTGTGCGCATGATTGCCGGGAAGAAGGCCAATCTCATGATTGTCGGGGACGACGATCAGTCGATTTACCGTTTCCGCGGCGCCGCGCCGGAGCTCATGCTGCATTTCACAAAGGATTATCCCAAGGCCGCCAAAGTCGTGTTGAACGTGAACTATCGCTCGACCCCGGAGATCGTGAAGACGGCGGGGCGACTGATTGCGCGGAACAAGACGCGTTTCCCGAAGGAAATCAAAGCCGCTCGCCCCTCTGGGAGGCCGGTGAACACGGTGGTCTGCCCGACCCCGCAGGCGGAGACGGATTATTTGGTGCGGGAGATACGCGCGCTTGCAAAGCAGGGGGCCCGCTATGACAGCATCGCCGTTCTTTACCGCACCAATTTGCAGCCGCGTCTCTTAGCGCGGCGGCTTTACCGCGAGAACATCCCATTTCGCATGCGGGAAATGTTGCCGGATCTCGGCGAACACTGGATTGCACGGGATCTCCTCGCCTATCTGCGCTTAGCGGGCGACACAGCGGAGCCCGGAGACCTGCTGCGCATCATGAATCGTCCGAATCGCTACATACGCCGCGAGGCCGTGCGCATGGAGGGGGAGAGCCTAGCGGGACTCAGGGCGCACTATGAGAAGAGCGGCGAGCACTGGATGGATGAGCGACTGGGGCGCTTCGGCAGGGAACTCAGAGCGCTCTCGCGCATGCGCCCCGCCGAGGCCATTGCCTATATCCGCGGCGAAGTCGGCTACGACAGCTTTCTCAGGCAGTACGCCGAAGAGAGAGAAATCGAAGAGAGCGAGCTCTTCGATATTCTGGAAGAAATTGAGGCCTCCGCTGAGGGCTTTGCGACGCTTGCGGATTGGCGGGCGGACGGACAGGCCTTCAACGCGGCTATCTCCGCGCGCAGCAAGGCACAGGCGGACGGAGACGAAGTGCAGCTCATGACCTACCACGCCTCCAAGGGACTGGAATTTCAGACCGTCTTTTTGCTCGATGTCAACGAGGGCATTGTGCCGCACCGCAAGGCGAACAGTCGGGAAGAACTGGAAGAGGAGAGACGCATGTTCTATGTCGCGATGACGCGCGCCAAGGACGAACTCCGCATTCTGACCTGTAAGACCCGTTTTCGGCGGCAGGCGGAGGAGAGTCGTTTTGTGCGGGAGTACGAGTCACGTTGACAGAGGGGCGGGGCATCGCTATAGTAGGAAGAGCGGAAATCGTTTTATCTTTCTGAGAGTGAGGAAAAGCAAAATGAGCGAACACGAAGAACTGAAGCACGAGGGTCTGTTTGACGGCGGCGACACCACGGTCACGCTGACGCTGGATGACGGGAGTACCATGGAGTGCGTGGTTCTCACGATTTTTGAGGCGGGCAATGAGGGCAAGGAGTACATTGCGCTGATGCCGGAGAGCGGCGAGGATGAGGACGGCAATGTCTACCTGTACCGCTACGAGGAGACAGAGGACGGCCAGCCGGATCTCACGAACATCGAGAGCGATGAAGAGTATGAGATTGTCAGCGATGCCTTTGACGAGATTCTCGACGAGGAAGAGTTCAAGGAACTCATGGAAGGCGAGGATGCCGAGGACAACGAGGATTGAATTTAAGAGAAGCTTAACGTTTCTCGAAGGGCGCGTCTCCGCCGGGAGGCGCGCTTTTTTGTATAAAACTAAGAACATAATAAGAAATATTAAGAAATTCTTCTAAAATGCTGGCGTTTTTCCGGATTCTCTGTCATAGTATAGCGTAGACATAATATTAACTTAGATGATATGGTGAGTTCATGAAAATAATCGGAGTGCTCAAGCAGGCCCGGCTCTGGATTGCCGGAGCGGCGCTTGTCTTGTGCGTTTGGGGAATCGGAAAACAATATATAAGGGGGTCGGACAGGTCACGCTTGGTGCTGATGGCCGTGGAGAACAACCAAGGAACGCAGCAGACCGGAGAAGAGCGCTATACGGCGGAGCTCGTCAGCAAGCAGGGCGAGTCGCTGCAGAGTTTTGCGGTCGATGTGAACCGGAGCCAGAACGGCCGGCGGGTGGATTTGAGTCTCAGGGACGCAATCCCCGCGGATGCGCTGGAAAAGGGCGTGTATCTGCGCCTGTCCTATCCGCTCCGTGCGAACGGCAGCGCCGTGCGCCTCGAGCAGCCCAATTTAAGCGGTGACGGCGAGTCCATGCGCTTAAAGAGCGGGCAGCCGGCCCTTGCAATCGGCGGCATGCGCTATCAGTATGATGCGGGCCTGCCGGAATTCAAAAAGCCGCTCGCCTGTCTTCTCTTCCGCAGCGTCGAGGAGAGAGAGGACGGAAAGTTTACGGCCAATCTGTATCTGACCCCGGAGAATGCGGCATTTTCCACGCAGTTTCCGGAGGAGAAGACCGTGGAGCGCACCGAGCTGACAAGTTTGAAGAAACTCGGCGAGACAGGCGTTTCCGGTGACGGCGTCGAAGTGGAGTACCGCTATACGACCCGTTTTCAGGCGGAAGCGCTCGGCAGTTCCGGCAACAGCCTGGAATTGCAGTGCCGGTTGCGCCTTCGCTATCCGACACAGATACGGCTGACCGAGAGCGATAAAACGGAGTCGACGCAGGATATGTCCCTGGTGTTTACGACCGGAGCCGCGAACGAGACGAAGCTTCGAATTGCGGAGAGTCGCACGGCGGCAAGAAGCACGGCTGTCGCAGAGAGCAGCAGTGCGGCAGAAAGCACACAGGCAACGGAAATACAGCGGAGCACGGAAAAGACAGAGACAAGCGCTGTCAGACGGCGCGAGACAAGTGCGTCCGTGCGGCGCACGAGCGCGGCGGCGACAACACAGCAGACCGCCGAGAGCCGTCCGAAGCCGGAGGAAAGTGCGGCGGCGAGCACGGAGGGCGAGAGCAGCAGCGAAGAGAGCAGCGCAACGCGTGAGAGCGAGCGGCAGACGGTGCGTCGCATCACGAAGCCCGGAAGCGGAAGAGGACGCGGCGGCAGCGGCGGTCGGAACGAGACTTCGCCGACGGATACTCTGCCGGCCGAGACAAAGGAGAGCGTACCGGAGAGCAAGCCGGAGACGGCCGCGGAGACGAGCGAGTTCAGTAAGCCGGAAACGACTGCGGAGAGCAGCCGGGAGAGTACGGTACCGAGCGAGTCCACGGAGTGGGAAACGGAAACGGAGACCGCTTGGGTTACCCAACCCGATCTTCCGCCGAACATTCCGACGGATGTTCCGCTGCCCGATTCGACGGACCCTTATCCGAGCACAGGCGAGCGGTGGTTCAATCCGAATACCGGCGGGAATGCGACGCCGGGGACGGACTGGATTCACTGAATCAAAGCAAAAAGCCCCGGTACCTTTCGGTACCGGGGCTTTTGCCGAGCGAAAATCAGACGTTGAAGCGGAACAGGATGACATCGCCGTCCTTGACAATGTACTCCTTGCCCTCGAGACGCATGAGTCCCTTTTCTTTTGCGGCATTCGAGGAACCGCAGCTCACAAAATCGTCGTAGGAGATGACCTCCGCGCGAATGAAGCCGCGCTCGAAGTCGGTGTGAATTTTACCGGCCGCCTGCGGCGCCTTGGATCCCTTTTTGATGGTCCAGGCGCGGGTCTCGTCCTCGCCCGTCGTCAGGAAGCTGATGAGGCCCAGGAGCTCGTAGCTCGCGGCAATCAGCTTGTCAAGACCGGAAGCGGAGATGCCGAGGGCCTCGAGGTAGTCGGCCTTTTCGCTCTCGTCGAGGGCGGAAATCTCTTCTTCAATCTGGGCGGAGACACAGAACACCTTGCTCCGATGTGCCGCGGCATAGTCCCGAACCGCTGCGACATGCGGATTGGAAGCGCCGTCGTCCGCGAGATCCTCCTCCTTCACATTGGCCGCATAAATCACGGGCTTTGCGGTCAGAAGGCAGAGAGAGGCGACAAAACTTGCGCTGTCGTTGTCCTCCGTTTCGTAGGCGGAGGCGGGCTTTCCGTCCTCGAGCAGGGTCTTCAGCTCCTTCAGAATTTCGAGCTCCTTCTTTAAGCTCTTGTCGTTGTTTGCGGATTTCTGGGTCTTCGCAATGCGGCGTTCCAGCACTTCGAGATCCGCAAAAATGAGCTCCAGGTTAATGGTCTCGATGTCCCGCACCGGGTCCACGGAACCGTCCACGTGAATCACATTTTCGTCCTCAAAGCAGCGTACCACATGGACAATTGCGTCGCACTCGCGTATATTGGCGAGGAACTGGTTGCCGAGGCCTTCGCCTTTGCTGGCACCGCGCACAAGTCCCGCGATGTCGACAAATTCGATGACTGCGGGCGTCACCTTTTTGGAGTGGTGCATTTCGCCGAGGGTTTTTAAGCGGGCATCCGGGACTGCGACCACGCCGACATTCGGGTCGATGGTGCAGAAAGGATAGTTCGCGGCCTGTGCGCCCGCCTTGGTCAATGAGTTAAAAAGCGTACTTTTTCCGACATTCGGAAGTCCTACGATACCGAGTTTCATAAATTGGGAGTCTCCTTTGACTGTTTTCCGATGACTGTCTGCGAGAGAACAGTGTGCGTTTGGGCTTCATTGTAACAGAGAGGCGCAGTGCTCTCAAGGAAGATTTGCGTGGAAAGCGGCGGGGCTTTTTGTTATGCTCGAAGCCGGAAAACGGAAAGGAAGGATCATTATGGCTTACGATTTACGTTTTGTGCATCTCGGCATTACGATTCAACACTTGCAAAATCACATCACGATAGTCGGATTTTCGATTGCCTTCTACGGCATCATCATCGGCATCGGCATGTTGCTCGGCATTACGCTCGCCGCGCGGGATGCGGCAAGGCGCGGCATCGGAGAGGATACGATATATGATTTTGCGCTCTTTGGCATCATTGTCGGGGTGATGGGCGCACGTCTCTATTATGTGATTTTTCAGTGGGAAAATTACCGCGGAAATCTCCTCGAAATCCTGAATTTGAGAGCCGGAGGACTCGCGATTTACGGCGGTGTAATCGGCGGCATTGTGAGCCTCGCGGTCTTCTGCAAACGGAAGAACAAGAATTTTTTGATGCTCGCGGATTCTCTGATACTCGGTGTATTGGTCGGCCAAATTCTGGGACGCTGGGGTAATTTTTTCAATGCGGAGGCGTTCGGGCGCTATACGGACAGTCTGTTTGCCATGCAAATTAAGCGCGCCGTCGTAAACCCGATTATGATAGATGCGGCGCTCTTACAGCATCTCGTCACCGTCAACGGGGTCGAATATATCCAGGTGCACCCCACCTTTCTCTATGAGTCGCTCTGGAACCTGGGTCTCTTACTGCTCCTGCTGCGACACCGCGACAAGAAGCGCTTTGAGGGCGAGATATTCTTTCTCTATCTCGGCGGTTACGGGCTTGGAAGAGTCTGGATCGAAGGGCTCAGGACAGACTCTCTCCTCTTGCCCGGTACGGGCATTGCGGTCTCGCAGGCGCTTGCGGGGCTCTGTGTGCTGCTCGCGCTCTGCTGCCTCGTTTACGGGAGAAAGCGCGCGGCGCGCAAGGCGGAAAAATGACGGAATACGCCATAGCTATGGAAAAACGGCGCCTGTTTTGGTATTATTTTCCCAAAGCGAATGTGTTTTGAAATAAAAGGACAGCCTATGAATTTCCAACATATCTCGGTGCTCCCGCGGGAGACCATCGATAGTTTACAAATTCACCCGGACGGCATTTATGTGGACGGGACACTCGGGGGAGGAGGACATGCCTCTCTGGTCGCGGAAAAACTGGGCCCGGCGGGGCGTTTGATCGGCATCGATCAGGATGCGGATGCCATAGTCGCGGCCGGAGAGCGGCTTGCGCCCTTCGGCGATCGGGTGACCGTCGTGCGCGATAATTATGTCAACATCCCTGCGGTGCTCCTCGGCTTGGGAATACGCGAGGTTGACGGCATCTACCTGGATCTCGGCGTCTCCTCGTATCAGCTTGACACCGCGGAGCGGGGCTTCAGTTTCATGGCGGATGCCCCGCTTGACATGCGCATGGACCGGCGGCAGGAGAAAACGGCTGCGGAACTTGTCAACGAGGCGAGTGAGGCGGAGTTGGCCCGCATCATCCGCGTCTACGGGGAGGACCGCTTTTCGAATCAGATTGCGCGCCGCATTGTGCGCGAACGCGAAAGAAAGCCGATCGAGACCACGGGTGAACTCGCCGCGCTGATTAAAAGCGTGATTCCCATGCGACTGCAGAAGACGGGCGGACATCCCGCGATGCGCACCTTTCAGGCGCTTCGCATCGCGGTGAACGGCGAACTCACGGTACTCGAAGAGGCGCTGGATCAAATGATACGCTGTCTGAAGCCGGGCGGACGCCTCTCCATCATTACCTTCCACTCGCTGGAAGACAGAATCGTAAAAGAGGGCTTTCGGCGCAGCGCCTCGCCCTGTACCTGCCCGCCGGATTTCCCGGTCTGTGTCTGCGGAAAAAAGAGCCTCGGACGTGTCATCACCGGAAAACCCATCGTGCCGACAGCGGAGGAAGTGGAAGAGAACCCGAGGTCGCGGAGCGCAAAACTCCGCGTGTTTGAGAGAGGAGGCGCGCTGTGAATCGAGAGGATAACAAGAGAAGCGTCAAACGGCGCGGCAGCCTGCCGGGCTATAACTACGGGAGCGCAGCGCGGCAGCCGGAGCCGGAGAGAGAAGAACGCAGAAGGCGGGCGGCGAGCGCGAAGCGGGGCAGAAAGCCGGCCGAAAAGCGGACGCCGGCCCCGGCTTCCGCACCGAAGCACAGTGCGGGCAAGTTCTTCGGCAGCATACTTGCAGCCGCGGTACTGGTCGGCTTTTTCGGCTTCCTGGGCTCTGTTTATCTGAAGAGCGAAAAGCGTGTGGCACAGGCAGAGCGCGCCCGCAACGAGGCACAGAGCAAGCTGGAAGCGCAGCGGGAAGTCAACGACACCCTGCAGGTAGAAATCAACCGCAAGGAGGATTTGGATCACATCCGCGATTTGGCGGTGAACCGCTACGGTATGGTGCAGCCCGGCCAGGATCAAATACGCTATTACAAACGGGTAGAACAAGGCTACGTGAGGCAATATGAAAACATCCCGAAAAAATCCGATTAGGAAACCGAGCTCGGAGCGCTACGCGGTCGGCAGGGGGCTCAAAGCCAGGCTGATCGGCTTTCTTATTTTCAGCGCCGCCTCCTTCGTGCTGCTCGGCTTCTATGTTCACAGAGTGCAGCAAGAGAACGAAAAGGCGGCGAGCCAGTATGTACTCGGCAGGAAACTGGGAAAAGCCAAGGAGATTCCCTATCGTCGCGGCGACATTCTGGATCGGAACGGCACGTATCTCACGACCACCGAAAAGCGCTACCAGATGACCGTTTCGCCGCGCGACTTGCTGAGTCCCGCGGATCGCGACAAGTACTATGACTGTACTGTCAATGCGCTCACCGATTTTTTCGGGCTTCCGGAAAATGAACTCCGAAAACAAATCGAGGAAAATTCAACGAGCCAGAGCTTAAAGGTCGGCGCGCCGCTCTCGCCGGAAGACCGGCTTCGCTATTTGGATTTTAAGGAGCACATCAACCGGCTCGGGGACTACGAGGCGAAAAAAAAGAAAGAAGATCCGAGCTACGAAGGGTTTACGGAGGAACAAAAAACACGCTACAAGGGTTTGGTCGGAGCCGATGCTCTGAACGACTATTACGAGCGCAGTTATCCCTACGGCGAACTTGCCTGCAATGTGCTGGGCTTTTACCGGAGTTACGACGACCGGCGAGTCGGCGTGACCGGAATCGAGCAGTATTATAACAGTCAGCTCTCCGGCACGGACGGACTGCGCTATCGCTATATGGACGCGAGCGGTGACACCGAAAGTGTGACCAGGGAACCGCAGGACGGAAATTCCGTCGTGAGCACAATAGATATCAAGGTGCAGCAGAGCGTGGAGCGCCACATCAAGGAGTACATGGAGACGACCGGCGCGGAGAATATCGGCGTCATTGTGATGAATCCGAACAACGGAGAAATTCTGGCGCTCGCGACCAACCATCCCTTTGATTTGAACGATCCCGGCAATTTGCAGAAGTACTACAGCGTCAATGCGCTGAAGCAGATGACGAGCGAGGAGGCAACGCAGAAACTCTGGAATAATTTCTGCGTGAGCAGCATCATTGAGCCCGGCTCCACGGCGAAAATATTTACGATTGCCGGTGCGCTCGAAAACGGCGTGATTAACGGGAACGAGACCTATAACTGCACCGGAGAAGTCGATGTGCAGGGAACCCTCATTCACTGCAACAAGCGAACCGGCCACGGCGTTGTCGACGTGACCGGAGCACTCGAACAGTCCTGTAACGTAGCCTTGGTTCGCATCGCGCAGAAACTCGGGCGTGAGAACTTTCAGAAGACCCAGAATCTCTACGGCTTCGGCGTGAGCAGCGGCATCGATCTTCCGGGTGAGCCGGATACCTCGTCGCAGATTCACGTGTTGAATCCGCCGGAGGGCATGGACCGTCGGCGCCTCGGCCCGGTCGAGCTCGCGACCGATAGCTTCGGCCAGGGCTTCGGCTGCAATATGATACAGCTTGCGGCGGCCTTTTCCTCGGTGATCAACGGCGGATCCTATTATCGGCCGCATGTCGTGAAGCAGGTGCTGAACTCACAGGGCACGGTCATCAAAGACTACGGCGCCGAGCTGGTGCGAGAGACCTGTTCGCAGGAGACCTCGCTCTTCTTGCGCAAGGCGCTGCGCGGCGTTGTCACCAACGGAACCGGAGATGCCGCGGAGATTGTGGGCTATGAAATT
>ERZ773061.600-NODE-600-length-14531-cov-6.958276_pt1 | contig 14531 bp, 26 predicted proteins | sample MGYA00580627_ERZ773061 | MGnify/ENA primary metagenome ERZ773061 (study PRJEB29015, sample SAMEA2738119) | human oral metagenome | biome: human oral; feature: human-associated habitat; material: saliva | place: China | collected 2223 ...
GTCAAAGATTTAATAAAAGATAATAAAGATTTTTATAAAGTAAAAAATAGATTTATAGCTTTATTACCAACTTATTTAGAAGGTGGAAATGGAATTGATAATGGATATACAGAAATATTAACTACTCCATTAAAAGATTTTATAAAATATAAAAATAATTTTGAAAATTGCTTGGGAATAATTGGCTCCGGTAATAAAAACTTCAATAATCAATATTGTTTGACTGCTAAACAATATTCAAAAGAATTTGGATTTCCAGTTTTATATAATTTTGAACTTAGAGGATTAAATACTGATATAGATAATGTAACAAAAAAGTTAAAGGATTTAATAAATGAGTAAAAAATTAGAGGAAAAAACTTGGAGATATTGGATTCCGTCTGCTGGTAGAGTAGATAATATTAAAACAGTAGATTATTTGTTAAAAATTGGAGTTCCTAAAGAAAATATAAACATTATGGTTAGAGAAGATGAATTTGAAGCTTATAATAACAAATATAAAGGAATGGTTCATATTCTACCAGAACAAAAAACAAAAAATATAGGTATTATTAGAAATGGTATAGTTAAGCTATGTAATTTTGAAGAACATATTAACTGTATCTTAGATGATGATACAACTTCGTTTTTGATTTGGACTAATGACGGTACAAAATATGGAAATAAAACTAAAGTAGCCAATATAGAAGATTGGCAAAATAGATATATTGAAGTATTAAATACATTAGATTTGGATTTAGTTCCCGCTATTGGCCAGAAAGCTGGTGGAAGTAATTTTATTTTTCAAAAATGTCTTACAGAAGAAATAACTTATTTTGGGAGCTTAAGTGGCTCATGTTTTGTTGTGTTAGACCCAGATTTTCAATTCATTAATCAACCTTTTTATGAGGATAAATTAACTTGTTTTGACTATTGGATTAGAGGAAAAGTAACACCTATCATTAACAATTTAGGTATGTTACGATTACCAGAGAGAACAGCAAAAGGTGGAATAGATTACAAAAATATAGCTAAAGAAATAGAAGAAGCAGTTAGTTTTGGGGCAGAGAAATTCCCATTTGCAGAAAAGAGAATAGCTAATGAAAAGTATAGAGAATACCAACCTTATGAACTTTATACTAATAAAATGCGTATTTTAAAATATTTAGCTTCTATTGGAATTAATCATCAATATATACCAGAAGAATACAAACAAAAGTCAAGAAGTAAAAGTTTATTTGATTTAATTTAAAAGAAACTATATTAGTTTCTTTTTTTTATTATAAAAAACAAAAAAGAATTACTTTAATAAGCAATTCTTTTTAGTGTCTTATCATTTTTTATTTTTTTTGAAGTAATTCACTTCTTCCAGAGGATTAGCTTCTCAAAGGCACGAGTTTGGATAAAATCATCATAAATATAATTTAAGCATGTTCTGGGTAAGATTGTTTATGAGCCTTATAGATTAAATTAATAATCTATCATAAGTCTTACTTCACTAGAATTGTTAACCTATAGAGAACAAACTAGAATTGAAATTGAGAGTTTCAATTAAACTAGCGGCTGTTTATATTTATATATAGATTTCATCATTAAATCATTTAGAACTCTCTCACAAGTTAAATGATAAAATCTAATTCTCTCCAAGAAATGAATTAGTTCATTTCTATATTTATATTATAACTCATTTAGAACAAAAAGTCAAGGATAATTTTTATAGTTTATTAAAATTTTTAAACATATTGTATTCTTCTTTTTCTGAATCTTCGTCATAGAAATCTTCAGAAACGTCGTCATACAACGCATAGTCAAGATATTTGATAGTATCAGAAATAGTCAATCCTAACTTCAAATCTTTAATCTTTACTTCATAATTTAGGTTTCTTTGAATAATGAGATACTTATCTTCTTTTTTTGATGAATTAGATTTCACAGAGAAATTAATAGCATTGTAAGATGTATATGATTCAGGTGAATAGTTAAAATAACTTAGAGTAATAGAAAATTGTTCATCTTCACTACAGAATTTAAATTTTAATTTTTCTTTTACCAAGAAATCCAACAATTTTTTTATAGAAACATTTTTTGATTTTCCAAATTTAATATGATTTTCTAGTTCTTCCTTTCCTTTTTCTTGAAGTTCTTTCACATTATTATAATGTTTATATTTTTGTAAAACACTCATATAATAAAATCCTTTCTTAATAGTAGTAAGTTTCAATGATAATTTCTGATTCAATATCTGAAATTACAGTATCAGACCATTCATAAGAATCTGACCCACGTCCGTAGTTTGTTTCTACTGTTTCCATTTCATGTAGAATACGAGTAACTTCAAATTTTACAGTCAAACCTGTATCTTCTTTTAGTTGCATTAAATCATCAAAAGAGCAACGAGTGCTTGTCAAATCATAGGCAACTTGGAAGAGTCTAATATCATTGATAAGAGTTGCTGTTCCTAAAGAAACTTTAACATTATCTTGGTCAAGCAAATTAGAAAAAAATGCTTCACGGCGTTGTTTATCAAGTTCTTCTTTTTCTTTCATTTCTTGAGCTTTCTTTTCAAGTTCTTTTTTAGCAATTTTTTCTAGCTCTTCAGATAGATAAATCATTTGAGAATTTTTAGTTAGACGTTTTACTGATTCAAATTTAGTTTCTTTTGAGCGAGAATTCAATGAAAGAAGAAGTTCTTCTTCAGTAGAAGCATTCATATTAAAATATGAATTAAATTCTTGAAGTTCTCCAGTATAAATTTGACGAAGTCCATTGAAATTGATTTTACGAATAAACATTTTTATTTCCTCTTTTTGTTCTTTCCTTTATCTTTATATATATAATACAACAAAAAGACTATCTTGTCAACACTTTTTTTATAAAATATAAAAAATATTTTCAAGTAAATTTTTAAAATCAACAAAAGATGGCTCAGAATTTATTTTTGAATAATCTTCAGATAAGAAAAATTTATCAGACTGATTTTCAAAACAATTTTTCATAAGAAAATATTTATTAACTTTTGTTTCCTTAGATTCAATTTGAATCATAACACCAGGTCGGTAATCATAATCAGATAAGACCACATAAGTGTAATAAACTTTAACCATTTTATCTTGATAGTTGAATTTATATTCTTTTTTTCAGTTACAATATAATCAAGTAAATCTTGTAAATGAATATTTTTATTTTTATAACTTTGAATAAATTTATCTACTTTTTGAATGAATTCTTCAGTAATTTTATTTGAATTATATTTAATAAAATCATTTAAAATCATTTCAGCCATAATATCTCCTTATTTTACTAGAAAAGTAAGTGCTAGAGCACTAAATATAGCCATACCTAAAAAAGTAATAGCAAAAATTAATGTAGTAACAATATTGATTTCCTTTTTTAGATTTTTCTTAAAAAAATAGAAATAACAAAAATCTAAAATTACACTACAAAATACTGAAGTCATTAGAATCCTTTCTTTTAATCAAAAACGACATCATCAATAAAGCCATTTGAATCACGGTCGAAGTGTTTAAGTGTAAGTTTGATTCCATTGATAGAACAGAATTTAATAACAGCAACAGTAGCTGGAGTAAGACCTGTAACAAAAACATCTAATTTGTCACCTGAAGTAACTTTGTTAGACAATTTACTTGTTACTGTATCAAGTAGAGCATTAGGATTAATAGGAAAAGTAATATCCCCATTATCAAAGATAAAATCTGTTACAGGCAAGTCATGTCGCCCAGAACATAATCCAATAGTAAGTGTTTTCATAATTTATTCTCCTTTATTCTTTCTGTATACATTATACAACAAGAGTATCTGTTTGTCAACATTCTTATAATAAAAAATAAGTAATTTTTATTACTTATTTAAGAAAAAGTTTTAACAATATCTTGTTGTTTTTCTGATAGAGCGAAAAAATTTTGATTGAGCCATTCATCTTGTTCTTTAGTTAATTTATTACCATCCATAGTAACAGATTCAAATAAATCCCCAAAAGTGTCTTGAGCACAAGCAAAATAAATAGCATTTTCTTTCTCTATATTAAAGAAGTCTAAGCAATAAGAATGAGCACCATAGTTGCACTCATAAAAAATGCCTTTTGAATCTAACCATCCAGTTAATCCTTCATTTTCTAAATAAGGCCTAGTATTTGAAAAATCAAAATCTTCAATCTCAGTCTGATTAGTAAAAGGATAATAAGCTCCATATTTATTAATATATAGAATTTTATTTTCTTTTAAATCTTCTTGGACAGTATTCATATTTTTAGTCATTCGCTCATATAAATCGGGATTGTTTATAAGCTTATGAGCTAAAGTTTGATAATGCAAAATATCTATCCAAGCTAAATATTTATAAGTCTCTAAGTCTTGATTTTCCTTATATTTTACTTCTTTGTACCAAAAATTTTTAATTTTTACAAAAGTCATATTTTAATACTCCCAATACAATTTATTAGCACTTTTTGAAATATAAAATCCAATGAAAAATAGCAATACTAAACTTCCAATAAAAGTTTTATATTCTTCACCAAAATAATAAATAGTAGTTACTAGGGAAACAACCATGCTTAGTAGAGTATGAGCAATAGTATAACCAATTGATTGCTCATGTTTGTGAATCCAATAGAATTGAAAAGTTGTATAGATAAGAATACTCAAAAGAGTAATAGTAGAAATAATAAAAGTCATATTAGTAGTCTCCTTTTTATTTAAGCTTCTGTCCAAGTAATTAGATTCCAATGAAAAGTTTTAGATATTTCTTGAGCTCTTTTTTCAGCTTCAATAACATTTTTAGCAAAAAAACTATATAGAATTTCTTTTTCACTATCTTTGAATGTTCCAATAAATTTCATTTCTTTTTACCTTCTTTATTTTATATATCTATTATACAATAAAAAAGTGTGAAGTTCATAACCCTTATGAAAAATTTCTCCCTCATAAACTTTTCTACCAGTATTACGATTCTTAATTACAACATTGCTATAATAAGATTTTCCTTTTCGCTCAATAGCAACAACTTTATCACTAGGGTCAGTATAGATTTTTAATAGGTCATAAGAATGAAGCATTTTGTTTGTAAATCTTAAATGCTTAGGAGTAGTAGATGATGAAGGAGCATCATATTTAGCTAGAGCTCGTTCAAATTCTTCATCACCATCATAAAATGGTTCTTCCAATGTATATAAAGCATAATGAATAAGCTCATGCTTAAGGGTATCGAAAATTTCACTTTTTTTATTCATCATAATAGAATGAATAGTATTTTTTTTACTAATTTCAATATTTTTAGCTTCAATCTTATTGAAACTAAAACGACCACCACAACGAGTTAAACGGCCATTAAAGATAATAGGAATAGTATCTTCAATTTTAAAATTTGTTTCTAAAAAATCATCAGCAAAATCCTTTAGTTCTTCAAGAAAATCAGGCAATGTTTTCTCAATTGCTTTATATTCTTTTTCATATTCTTTTTTGTCAGTCCAAATTTTTTTCATTTTAAGCTCCAATTCTTTTTTTATAATCTTGAATCATATTTTTAGTAACAGTAACAGTAAGAAAAGAATTATTTTCTTTACTAGGAATAAAGTCCATTAGAATAGGTTCATTAATAAAACTTTCTACAAAATAGCGAAAAGCTTTAAAGTTATTTTTAGTGATTCTCTTATAATCACTTTTAATGATAATTTTTTCATTATTTTTAGTTTTTACTTGATAATAATTCATAATTTCTTTGTTCCTTTCTTTATAATTATATAATACAACAATTATTGTAGTTTGTCAATAAAAATTTAAAGTAAAAATTAATCTTTACTATAGCCCAAAAATTTAAATTTTTACTATTTATTAAATTGTTCTTGTTTTTTGAATTAGAAAAACACTTAGACTTTTAGCCTAAGTGTCTTTCTTCATATTAAACAAAAGTTAAAATTGTTTAGCTCGTCTGCATAGTGATTTTCTTAGATATTCGATTTATTTATTCCTTTGCTCTACAAGCTCATATAAATTCATCTCTTTCTACTCATCTCTTTTAGAGTATATTCTAGGATTGTTTCACCCTCTGGTACATAGTCATAATTCCAATTAAGGCTATCGAGTAAAGTAAAATTGTTCCAAGCATAAAGCCAATCTTCCATTCGTAATTGAATATGCTCATTGCTCCAACTTGTTTCAATATATTCTTCATCAATCTTTTTTTCTAGGTAGATAGGATTACCCTCTAGTTTCATGAATTCATTTAAAAATGGGCCTTCATATTCATTTCGCTCTAATGATTCTTTGCTTAGCAATTTTTCTAGTTTTTCTATATTTGTTTCTTGCCAAATGCAAATGGGCAATTTGGTTTCAATAGGAAAACCATTTTTAGTTTTGGTTTTCATAAGCTTTTTCCCATGTAGCCGTTCTTTATTGTAAAATTCAAAAAACAACTTTCCATTTTTGGTTTGAATAATATTAAGTATTGGCCCTTCCATTCCAGCAATTCCACCTAATAAATATAAACAGGTTCTATTTGTTATTTCATTAAATTTCATTTATAAACCTCAATCTTTTGTTTTTAATCTTTTTAAAGTAGAATATAGAGAGCTCAATTTATGGTAACTATCATGTTTAAGTGTTTCGTTTGAAGCAACAGTTGTTATATTCTCTCTAATCCAATTGGCAACTTCATCACAATCATTCATCAATTTACGTTGCTCTTCCTTTGTTAATAAATAATTAAGTCTTTGAAGAGCATATAAAGCATGACTTACTTCAGAAATAGAAAAGCCTACTTCAAAAGTTTTAAACAAGCCATGTTCAAGAGCATTCTCTATAATTTCTTTATAATATTCATATTCAAATTTGCTTACAAGGTTATAAGGTTTTTTACTTAGATAAGATAATTTATTTAATTTATTTTCACAATCTATTAAAGTTATAGGGTATGGTTTTTCAATTAAAGAATGAAGAAATAGTCTATTAGTATCCATTTTTATTTTGCCTTTCAGTTTTATTCAAATCTATTATATGATATTTTTAAAGTTTTTGCAATTCTTAAAAATATTTTTAAATTTTTTATATAAATGTATTGACAAACTAAAAAACTTGTTGTATTATATAGATATAGAAAAACGAAAGAGAAAAAACAAAAATGAGAGATAATATTAAACCAGAAGTTTTAAATTGTAAGAAAGTAGAAACAGCTATTAATCGTGCTGAAAAACATTTGATTGAAGAAGCAAAGACAAATGGTTTATATGAAAATTTTGGTCAAGATTATGCAAGAGCAATTATGGATAAATTTCTTTATTCAAAAGGCGAGGATTACCAATCTCAAATGCAAGTGAAAGCTTTAGTTCTAGCATTTTCAAATAGAATGGCTAAATTGTCAATTCAAATGATTTCAAATAAATATTGACTTTATAAAATTAATCTAAATGGCAGGTTGACACCGTCCTAAATAAAATTTAATATAAAAAGAAAGTAGAAAAATCTACTTTCTTTTATTTTTGCTATAATTAAAAATAAATAATGCTAAGTCTTCTTTGCTCTTTTAGTCATATCAGTTTAGTAATTTTTTGATTCTGCGTTTAAAAAATTTTTCATTCTTTACAGTTTTCTTGATTAAATAACTTCATTTTCTATAATAGATAAAAGTTCTGCATATTCATCTGTAATCTTTATATTCATTTGAAATTGTTTTACACCACATTCTTTAGCAATTTTTAAATCTTCAATAAAATCTTTATATATTGGATTGTCGACTGGGGGATTAAACTTAGGAGCATTATATTGAAATATTGTTATAACTATTGCTTTAGAATTGTGAGTTTTAACTTCGTTAGTTAATTCTCTTATGTGTTTTTGCAATCTTTCAATTGATGGCTCTTGTTCTTTCATCAATTTTCTTAAATGCTCAGAAGCTTCAGAATAATATTCTGCTACCATTGTTTTAACTTCTATGTAACCATCACTTGATTTAAAATCAATTCTACTTTTTCCCAATCTTTTTTCTCTTATGATTGGTCCATTAATATTTAAAGTTTTTTGTATGGTTTTATCTTGTAAGAAATGATTAACAAAGTTATTAGATTTTACTTGATTGATACCTGCATAAGTTAATTCATTGTCTAAACTTATTGCTTCAACAGTATATCTAGTACGTCTATTTGGATTTTCTCTATTATCACTCATCAAGCAAGGAATATTTTTAAATTCTTTTCTAGGTATTCCAGCTATGGTGCCGCCTGATGGGCAATGTGCTTCTATTTTTGTTCCATTCAAATTTACTATAAAAATAAATCTATTAATTCGTGATTCAATTGTTGCTCTTATAAGCGGCTTTTTAAAATAAAATCTCATATTTTCCATTCTTTACCTCATAGGATTTTCAAGTTTAGGTAGTGTGTGATGCAAGAATTGTAGAATAGTGTCTATCCCATAATTCAAGATTGGTTTTTGTCACCACAATGACTATTTCATCTTAAATCAGATGTACAGGTTCTATTTATTATTTAACCCTTCTGTTTTATTTATTCTATTTATTATATGATATTTTTCAAGTTTTGACAATTTTGAAAAATATTTTTAAATTTTTTATTCAAGTCGTTGATAAACTAAAAAACTTGTTGTATCATATAAATATAGAAAAACGAAAGAGGAAATTAACAATGGCAAAGAAGAAAAAAGTAATTATAATAAAATTTACACCAAAACGTAATACAAAGAAAACACCTGAAGATTTACAAGCACACTTAAATGAAATGCGCCGTGGTGCTTCTGTAACTCAAAATGGAAAAGCCTACAAACGCCATCAAAAACATAAAAAACGAGATTTCTAAAAGGAGTAATAAAAATGATTAAAGAAAACAAACCTTTAAAATCTATCTTGTTTGTTAGTAGGAACAAAGATAATAAGCATATTCCAAATTTTAAAGAACGAAAATATGTACGACTAACTACTAAAACAGCAGAAGAACTTAAAAAAGATTTTGACCATTGGGCTGCTAAAGGGCTTGAAGGTGAATTTTGTCGTTTCTACATGAAAATCAATAGACGGGACCCTATCAAAACTAAAAAGAAACTTATTGAAGAATTAATCTTTAATGATAATTTTGACTTAGTAGCTGCTGAAGCAAAAATTGCTGGCATTGCTAACAAAAAAGAATGTGCAGCTGAACGAAAATGGCTATTTGATTTTGATGATAGCGAAGATAAACTTGAAGAGTTTATTAATGATATTAAGGAATCTGATAAAGCTTCTACTCCATTAGAAATAGAAATTCATAAGACTCCAAATGGACATGCTGTTATTGTTAGTCGGGGGTTTGATACTAGAGAACTTATGAAAAAATGGAGCTCTACTGTTGAACTTAAAAAAGACGAAATGTTATGTGTTGACTGGACAGGAAAGAATTAAATGGAAAAAAGAATATGAAATTTTCAAAGATGCTATTAAATATATAAAAAGCATAACTATAAAGTTATGCTTTTCTTTATTTTTTTATTCCATAAAAAATAAATTCAATAATCTTTTTTAAATTTTCTTCTATAAATTCAAAATCATAGCAAGAATCATTTTTGTTAAATGAAAAAGTTACTTCTTTATGTGGTTGTGTAATCATAGTCAATGAAACTTTACCATCTATATTCTCATTCTTAATATATATAGCAACGTTTCTTCTAATAGCAGTCCTATTTTCAATTGATTCATATGATTCTTCCTCAGCTCTAATTAGAAAAGTGTAGCCAGAATCATTAATTGTATATTTTTTCTTTTCATCAATAACAAATTTCAATAAATTTTTTAATCTGACTCCATTTGAAGTAAAGTTATTCAAATATTCATCAAAATCATAAAAGAATTTAAATTTCTTGGATTCATACTCTTGTTTTTTGTTATAATCATCAATGATTGCCATAATTAAAGTCCTCATTTCTTTTTATTATTTATATTATATAATAAATTCTTCACTTAGTCAATATAGAGCCATAAAACTTAAACTGACAAATAAGCGATTTTAAGCTGTTTTACTCCGTCTTTGATGGTTTTATCGAAAATCAGTTTTGACTGTTTTAGCATTAACTATATGACGATATAACAACCCCTAAAACAAAATAGAGCAATATATATTGCTCTCTTTTTAAGTTTTATTTTTTATATTTGTAAGTCTTTTGAGATTTAACTCCTTCTTTTCGCCTTACTCCAACTTCAATAATGAAGTTTTTGTATTCACGAAGCACGTTTTGCCGAATTAAGTTTTTATTAGGCAAGATAGCTTTAACCAGATTAAGAATTTCTGTAACAGTAAATTCATAGCCAAGCATTTGGAAGAAGTTTGGCTTCCAAGAGTCATGACCTTGCATACGAGAAATTGCTTCTTGAATCAAGTCATAATGGTCAAAAGCAAAATCATCTTTAGTTAATAATTTATCATTATCATAAAAAGTATTATCTTTAACATTAACTGTAATAAGTTTTACTTTTAGAGCATCATCTTGAGCTTTCATATTAATAACTTGTTCAAAAGGAATATAAACAATATGAGCTACTGTAATAATCCAAGTACGAGGGTCACGATTAGGAGTAGAAATTGTTTTGAGTTGTTCTACTTGTTCTGGAAAGATTGTAATATTAGTTTCTTCTTTCACTTCACGAATAATAGCTTCTTCTGTAGTCTCATTGGAATTTACAAATCCACCTGGCAAAGCATATTTCAAACGATAAGGATTAGCTTTTCTTTGAATCATAAGCAATTTAAGTTCATTATCAATAAAAGTAAAGGCTGTCATATCTGCTGTTACCGATGGTTTTTCATAAGTAGGTAAATCTTGTTCTTTATACCATTTTAGAAATTCTTCTTCTGAAGCAACTTCTTCAAAATATTGTTTTTCTTCTGTCTTATTCTTAAATTTCATTTTTTCTCCTTTTTATTTATTGTATAATATCCAAAAGAATTTGTCAATATTTTTATTTAGCATTTTTAGCCCAATTATACCAACCTACAATACTGTTAACAAGATAAACCCAATACATTCCTTGAATATGAATATTAGTTCCCCACCATAAATAAATAGAGAAAATATTAGTTAATACCCATAAGAGCCAAGATAAATTAGCTAAACGCTGAGTTTGTCCAATTTGAGCACCAATACTTAATCCATTAGTAACAGAATCTCTAAAAGGTCTTGCAGAGCCAATGGCTTGAAAAGAAAATCCCATAACAATCCAAGCTATAAACACAAATAAGAAATATTTAATATAATCAAATATTGTTTCTTTTCTTGCTACAAATTCTTTTTCTTCTTTATTTTTAAATTGAGCAGAAAGCCAAGCATAAATACCAATAGGTTGCATAATAATATAAAATACTGCAATCATAACTTCTCCATAGAAAAGATTTTGTAATGAAAGCCAAAAATAAATTATATTAGAAATAAGTCCAAATAAGAAATTACTTGCTCTACCTTCAGCAACCAAAATTACACATAAAATACCAGTAAAACTTGAGGTTAAACTTATATAATCATGAGTATTATTTCCATTAGTAAATTCAAGTATAAAAGGTATACTTCCTAATAGAATTAAGTATAGCCAAGAACTTAATTTTCTATTACTAAATAAATCCTTAAAAATTGCTATTAGAACATTTTTAAATCCTAATGATTTAGCTTTGTTAGTAATAAGTTTTATGTTAGTAGGAATGTCAATAAAAGATTGTTTAAAGTTTTTAAGTAAGTTTGTCATAATTAATACTCCATATAAATATTTTCAATTTCTTTAATAGCTTGGTTATAATTTCCTAAATAGTCTTTATCTAAAAATACAATAGGAATGTTAGAATGATTTTCTTTTGTAATTTTCAAAAGATAATCAGTAAATTCATTTCTAATAGAATCATCTGCCATAGTCATGTCTCTAAAGCCATCATTTACATATTCACCTGTTGGTTGAATAAATAAGATTAAATCCCATTTTTCTTTGGTTACTAAAGATTTATATAAATTATCTACTGCTTTTATGTCAATTTCTGAATCAGATGAATCTTTTAAATAATAATCATAATAAGCTTTTGTTACAGTTGAATTAGTATCAGCAATTATTAGTCCACGATTTTCAAAACTATCAATAGCTTTAGAAGTTTGAGCATATTGCCCATCAAGCAGATAAAAATAATCTTTAGCAGTTAATTCATCATCTCTTACATTGTTTTTTACTTGATATTCTCTAGCATATTCTAAACTGATAGGAGCTGAATAGAATAATCCTAAATCTTTTACTAAAGTTGTTTTTCCATTTGAAGCAGAACCTAATACTAATATTTTTTAGTGAAATGTCTTCTAAATGGAACAGCTATATATCTCCAATATTTAAATGGATTATTTCTAATTAATGTAGCACTAATACCGAAGTTTCTTTCTTCTGTTTGCGTTTTAAATCCTCTTACTTCAAGTTCTTCTACATATTTTTTCTCATTAACAAAAAATAATAGATTATCATTTTTATCAATATTAGCAATTTCAAATAATTTATCTAGCCACACATCCCAACCATTAGGCATAGCAGGCATGTTATTTTCATCTAATTTTGATACTTCTACAAGATTGTCATTAGCAAATACTTCTCTAACATAACGAAATCTTTTTTCTAAAGATAATCCAATTTTATCACCTCTATCTTTTGCTCTACCAGAAACAATTACTTTTACTAAATCACATTCTCTTTTAGCTTTTATAATTAAATCTATATGACCTCTGTGCATAGGAGCAAAAGTTCCAAATACAATACCAATTTTTTTCATTATTCTTACCTTATAAGTATCAAATCTGATACTTTCCTTTTTAAATAAAAATTTGTTTTATATAAATATCAGAATTGATATTTTTCTATTTATATTATTCTAACAAAATTACTAAAAAAAGCAATAATTTAATATTACTTTTTTATTTTTCTTTTTTTACAATTAAATTATCATAAAATGACAAATGACTCAAAAATTCTTTTTTATTTTCTTCTTCTCGATAAGAGCTGACTGTTTTTATTCTTGAATCATATAATTCTTTTAGTAATGCTTTTGTTTCTTCCCTATTCTTTTCATTATAAGTTTTTGATTTATCCAAATCACTATAAGCAATAACTGGATTACTATAAAGAACTTTAAAGCATTTTTCTAATGATGATTCAATGATAAGACCATCATAATTAAATCTCCTTTTTTTATATGGTGGAAAAGGATAAATACCTAAAATAGCAATTTTATATCCTTTTTGATTAATAAGCCAAGTCATATATAAAGATACTGCTTCATCAATGCTAACCGAAATATATTCATGATTTACTTGTAGAGTAAAATTCCATGGTACAATATAAATTTTATCTTTCTGAGTGCTATAATATGAAACAATAACTTCATTTTCTTTAATTGTTACTTTTACTTTTTCTAGTTTTAAATCATTTTTTAAAATAGTTTCAAATTCTTCTTCTATAACTTTTTTATTGGTATTAAAAATTAACTTGTAATATTTATCTAGTTCATCAAAAGAAGAAGCTTCAAAACATTTCATTTCTTCTTTCCTATAGTCAAACCATTCTTCTTTAAAGTTCTTCAATATATTTAATTAACTCCATTTTTTTTCTTTATTCCAAGAACATTTTTTTATTTCTTCTTCTGTAGCCTGCCTAAAAGTGAAATTGTAAACTAAACCATTGCTTATTCCAATAAATAAAGTATCTGTTTTAATTTTACTTTCTCTATAAGCAACAAAATATTTAGTTTCTGTTCTTAATTCATAAAAATCTAGTTTCCCAAAAGGTGTGTTTATTTTTAAAGGATTGCTCCAATGAAGGTGCTTATTAGCAATATTACAAAAGTCTAGCCATTCTTTTTCATTTTCAAAAATTAATTTTTTATCAAATTTAATAGTCATAAGTTACTCTAAATAAATTTTTATAGAATCCTTATCAGTTTCTGCTAAAATAACTTTTCCATTATTACTATCAAAAATAGAAATCATTCCAACATTAGTAATCAATAAAAATTGAGGCAATTTTTCTATTTTATCTAAAACTTCAATACGCTTTAGATAATGATTGATTTTGTTTAAATCATTCTTATTAGATTTAATATTAGACAAAGTGATAAGTGTGTTTTTTATTGAATTAATCAATTCTTTTTCAGTAAGATTTTCATTTCTTACTTTATTAAATCCATCTTTTACTAAAATATATTTTTTCATAAATATTCCCTCAAATATTTTACACTAGTATTAGGTTTTTTACCATCAATACAAATCATGAAATCAGCTGGCTTGTATGAAATAAAAACCATACAATCACCTTCAATAAAGAAACTATCAGGCAATTCCATAATAGATTCTGCTTTCTCAATACGTTTCTTTAGTGATTCTGCTTCTTTTGAAGTAAAATCTTGTAAAATGTTCTTTACAGATTGAAGAACATTATCTTCAGTATGTTCAATATTTACTCCATTAACTTTTAAGAATTCCATTATGATAACTCCTTTTGTTCCTTTATTTATATATATAATACAATAATCTAACAAAAATGTCAAC
>ERZ773061.602-NODE-602-length-14522-cov-8.612152_pt1 | contig 14522 bp, 17 predicted proteins | sample MGYA00580627_ERZ773061 | MGnify/ENA primary metagenome ERZ773061 (study PRJEB29015, sample SAMEA2738119) | human oral metagenome | biome: human oral; feature: human-associated habitat; material: saliva | place: China | collected 2223 ...
GACTATCTATTTGGTCTTTTAGTTCATCAACTTTATCGCCTATAGAATTCTTTTTGCATAAGGTTTTATCTTTGTCAAGTACAAAAAGTATACCTATACTTGCAACTGTGCCAGCTGCTACTCCTAATAAAATGCTTCCAAATTTTGACATAGCTTTTCTGTTTTAATTATGTTATAAAGTATAAGACTTACGTAGCAAAAATATGTTTGTTGTGATAACCTTTGTCACATAAGCCAACTAAACTCTGATATAAAGATACAACATAATGATGATAAGCACAAACCTTATACGAGAATTCCGATAGAATGATACAAAAAATAACATTCAACCTGTTTATCTTATGATAATGTTTTGTATATTAACTTTTTTTATCTGATAAATAGAGTCTACTAGAAGATAGTGTTTATCTGACTGTTATAAAGTTTATAACAGTCAGTGTTAGGCATAAATAAGTACTTGTATGAGGATCATTTATGTGTCAACGAGCATTTCAGATGCTTCTGAAAGTATAATACTCTTTGCCGATGGATACACCACTTAAAGTTCTCCAGATAAATATAAACTTTCTGGTAAAGAAGTACTTATATGTGAACTATTAAAGAATAGAACATCTTTACGCAAGATTGCTAAGCTTTCTCACGTAGATAGGAATACCTTTGCACGGTTTATTAGTCTCAAAGGATTGGTAAAATATTAATGAGCTATTTTACGGGCAGGGATATAAAGCGATATAACTATGAGTGGGCGGATCTATGGCTTATTGCCACATTCCCATCGCTTCATTATGACATCGAAAAATACCCATCTGTTAAGCAATATTTACTATCTTATAGCATTGAAAGGCTGGAGCAAACTGGAATGGTCCACAACGTTAACGGTGTCAAAATCAAGGCTCGCAAGAAAACCAATAATAAGTGGTTTGAAACACAAGATAGTATCAGTTATTGGGACGTTTTATCACCGTTTATCTTGTCACTTTTCTTTATGATTTCATTCATATAAGAATAGAAAAGCGGTGCAGGAACGTGGGTGGTTGTGCCTGTTTGGTAGACACTGTTGCAGATGTAAAGTAGGTCGGCGGTGTCGCCATGCAGCTCCATGATTCTTCTTGTGAGTTGGTTTCGGGCAAACATACGTTTCATGAAACGGGCAGAAAGACAGGAAGGTAACTTGTAAAACCACAGTTCGTTGTAATATTTTGACAATGTAACACCCCGTGAAGCGACTATCTTTGTAGTCTCTCGGATGACCTTTATGACGTTTCTGAGTAAGGAAACCGAGTTCATCAGGCGGCGTGCAGCCTCCGAACTGTTGGTGATATCCCCGTGTTTCCCAGCCACACTAATGACTGCAGCATTCACTGCCATGTGTATCCATGTCCATTCCAGCATGTCATGTGGATGCTCTAATTTGATATTACAAGAAGTAAACAACTGGTAAATATTTTGATAATTGGGGATAGTTGTATGGTCTTCTCTCTCTAACATGAAATGATTGAACAGACAAGCGTCCAACTTCATATCCTCCTCCGTGTCCCCTTTACGGAGCGAACCACCTGCAACAGGGAATCCGAGGACGTAATGATATCCCGTCATCATCTCATGAAGCTGCTGTTTGTCGTACCATATATTACAACATAACAGTACCGTTCCCGTTATTCCCGCATGCTTTATCTCCTGCATAACATCAGCAATTTTCCCTTGTGTGATGCTGATGATGATCATGTCATACGCCCGTTTTGAGCATGTCAGTACCGTGTATTCACTTGTTGTCTCAACGCCTTTCGTCGTCTTCCGCCCATCGAGCAGAGAGACCGTGAGGCGTTTTATGTTCCTCTTCCTGCTCCCTTCCCTTATGTAATGTTCAACATTGTGTCCTGCCTGTTTGAAGACAAGTCCGTAAGTAGTGCCAATAACCCCCAATCCTACTACTAAAACATCCATGTTATGATACGTTTTTATTTTACAAATCAATAGCTTTTATTCCCCCATTTCTCCCCAATCAGTCCGTATTTCGTGCATCAAACAGAGGCGGAACGTTGATGCAAAGGTAATTGTTATGGGTAGAAAATCCTGTTCTTAAGCGTTAATTAATATTACTCCTTGCGTCAGAAATATCTATAACATCAGACTTTCAGAAGATAGTCGACAGATGGAACGCACCTAAAGCGAACATGATATGAGAAAAAGTAAAAAACCAATTGAAATATTTGTTCAGATGATTTATTTGATGTACTTTAGTCAACAAAATGACATAAATATGGACTTTAGATCTCAAACACCCAATTCCGAATTCCTAACAGAGGACCAAGAAAAGCTTTTTTGGGCACAGCGCGCTATGGAAAAGTTCAAGGAATATGACAAGAAACGCACCGCCTATGTGCACCAATTAGAGCATGATTACCAGGCATTAAGGAAGAGTTATGATGAATTGGAGAATGATATGTACGGTGATGCACAAGACATGACAAAGGCAGAGCAGCGGAGGCGCAAGAAAATTCAGGCTTATGATAAGATCATGTCGGGCTACAGTGCGTTGCAATTCATGCAAAAACGTTACATGGTTGACGGTGAATACACAGAAGAGTTTCAGGAATTTATGCGTAATTACGATGCTGCTTCGATGAAAGAACGGATAAAAAGTCTCGTGGAAGAAAACAAGAAACTGAAGATTGATAACAGAGAGTTGATTTGTAAATTGGTGCAATGTCGTGAGCAAATAGCTAAGTTGGAGCTTGGAGAACATAACCAAAAAGAAACAGAGGAATAAGGAAGCAGGCTGTTTGAAATACTTTTACGAAATCTGAATGCTGATGACTGACGAAAGAAGCCGAATCCTTCTTTTATGCACTCTGTAACATATTGATATTTAATAGGTTATAAAACGCTTTGTAAAAGGGCATCTTTTGCGTTGCAAAAGGGCGTCTTTTACACTTCAAAAGGGCATCTTTTACCATGCAAAAGGTGCCCTTTTACGATGCAAAAGAGCACCGTTTGTATTACAAGAGTGAATTAATTTTACAGTTAGAGATGCTTTCATGCCGTGTGGGAAAGGATACCGTACCCTTCCTTTTCTGCTTCTTTATGTCTTTCGTGGTTATCAACCGTTGGTTTAGAGACGATAGCTAAACCCTTATAAGTCAGTTTTATACATAAAAATAAGAGAAGGTACACCTCACGATGCACCTTCTCTTCGTTCTTAGTCATTCTATTATTTTGAGCCTCTTGTCGGATTCGAACCAACGACCCCGAGATTACAAATCACGTGCTCTGGCCAACTGAGCTAAAGAGGCGGGTGGACAAGCGATTCCTATCGCACCGCTACAACCTTCTACCCTTGCTCCGTTCCCGTCCTGGGGGATTCGAAAGGAGCTGGTCGTAGGAGACTTGTCCATGTTTACTTTACGCACTATTGCAAAAGCGAGTGCAAAGATACATAATTTATTTAATAATGGCAAATGTGCCAGTATCTTTTCTTGTTTTTAACAAAAAAACGTAATTTAGACGTTCTTATACCTTATTTATAATAATAAATCTGTAATTTTGTATCATGATTTATGAAGAATATAAACAACTCTCGGCATACGCTCGCTATGATGGCTTTTACCTTTCCATCCTTTGGGTAGCGAGTTTTGCTTGCACACTGGGTGCTTCATTGTTGCCGATATTAGGACATTTCAGTACTTTACTACTGTTTTCCAGCCCCTTTTTTGTGGCTTATCGGCTCAGACTCTTCCGTGATGAGGGTCGTAATGGCATCATAAGCTATGGGCGAGGCCTGTTTTATTGCTTGCGTGTTTTCTTCAATGCGTCGGTTCTTTTTAGCTTTTTGCAGTGGCTTTACATGAATTATTTAGACAATGGGCGCATCTATCGGATGATGACAACACTCTTCTCATCGCAGGAAGGACGGCAAGCACTTACCGATTTTGGACTGTCTTACGATCAGTTCCAGTCCACTCTGCCCGATATTCTTCAGCCCACTTTCTTTGCATCCGTGAGCTTTATCTATTCAATCATCATTGGTGTCTTCTGCAGTTTGATTATTGCAGCCGTGATGACCAGGACCGTTAAGCGAGTAGGATAGGGCAGAAAAGAACGAAATAAACAAGAAAAAACGACATACCTATTTATCAAGCGATGGATATATCAGTGATCATACCCCTCTATAACGAGGAAGAAAGTTTACCAGAATTGCATGCATGGATACGTCGTGTGATGCAAGCTAACGGCTTCACATACGAGATAATATTCATTAATGATGGCTCAACCGACAACAGTTGGGGCATCATTGAGGAGCTTCGGAGCAAGGACGAGAACGTTCATGGCATAAAGTTCCGTCGTAATTATGGCAAGAGTCCTGCCCTATACTGTGGCTTCAAGGCTGCCCAAGGTGATGTTGTCATCACGATGGATGCTGACCTTCAGGATTCACCCGACGAGATTCCAGAGCTTTATCGGATGATAACCGAGGAGCATTACGACCTTGTCAGTGGTTACAAACAGAAGCGTTACGACCCTTTGACGAAGACTATTCCGACGAAACTCTTCAATGCTACGGCACGTAAGATCAGTGGTGTGCATAATCTTCACGACTTCAATTGTGGGTTAAAAGCCTATCGGAGTGATGTTGTAAAGAACATTGAGGTGTACGGAGAGATGCACCGTTACATCCCTTACCTTGCCAAAGAGGCAGGATTCGGGCGTATCGGTGAGAAAATAGTGCACCATCAGGCACGCAAATATGGCAAATCAAAGTTTGGCATCAACCGTTTCTTTAATGGTTATCTCGACCTCCTGACGCTTTGGTTCCTTACTAATTTTGGTAAGAAACCAATGCATGTCTTCGGCCTGATGGGTAGTTTCGTGTTCTTCATTGGCTTTATTGCGCTGGTATGGCTCATCGTTGAGAAGGTTATTATGCTCGTCAATGGCGTTTATGGCGACCTTCTTTCCAATCATGCTTCCTTCTTTATAGCCCTTGCAGCCATACTGTTGGGAACGCAACTCTTCCTTGCCGGCTTCATTGGCGACCTCATCAGTAGGAGCAATCCACGCAGGAATGATTATCAGATAGAGAAGGAGTTCTAATCTTTCTTACGACTCTTCCGGCATGAAGGGTCGTGAAGTGTATGGAGTGGGGTGATGATGTCATCGTAGATAGTTGATGAAGAACGACTTACACCTCATAGTTAAATAACGAATAAAACATGAATCAACAGTTTATCAAACAGATAACAGAGACGAATAAGGACGGAGAATCACGCATTTTCACGATGCTTAGAGGTAGTGAAATACAGCTTCTGTTGCTCTTCGCAGTGCTCCTTTCACCCTTCTTTTTTACATCTTGTTCGGACATAGACTGTCCTGTTACCAACGGCGTATCAGCCAAATATGTGCTGAAAGGCGACAGTCTGCATGACACTCTTACGATATCCGCCATCCGTGATGGGCTGACTGATACCGTTTTGGTCAATCGGTTGGTTGGAAGTAAGTCTTTCCAGCTACCCATGAGTTATGCTGGTGCAAGCGATAAGTTGCGTTTTGTCTTTACAGACACACTGGGTCATACCACTGTTGACACGTTGACCATTGCGAAAACCAGTGTCAGTCACTTTGAAAGTGTTGACTGTCAGCCTGTTTTCTTCCATACCATAACAGGTGCAACAACGACAGGACGGATCGTAAACAGGATAGAAATCAACAATCCAAATGTAAATTATGATGGATCGAAAGAGAATTTCCACCTATATATTAGTCGTCATTAGCAGTCTTCTGCTGCTTCCTTCGGTAGCTTCAGCACAACGTCGGAAGCCCGTTACGACGGTGAATGAGGACAGCATTGCCTTCTTTCGGGGTATTGCAGTGGGTACGGATGTGGTTGGACCTGCCATGCGTTTGCTTGCCAATTATGGTCAATACGAAGCAATGGTACGTGTAAACATCAAGGATCGGTACTATCCCATCGTTGAAATAGGCGTCGGACAGGCTGATAAAACCGATGAAACGACAGGTGTAAGGTTCAAGACCAGTGCTCCTTATGCCCGTGTGGGTGTCGATTTCAATGTCTTGAAGAACAAACATGACATCTATCGGTTCCTTGTAGGAGGCCGTTTGGGCTACACATCTTTTAAATATGACGTGACAAGTCCCGGTACTTTCGATCCCGTTTGGCATGTTCAGGTACCTTACGAAGCCAATGGCGTCAGCAATAATCAGCTGTGGGTTGAAGCCGTTGGAGGGGTTGATGCCAAGATATGGGGTCCGTTGCGCATGGGGTGGAGTGTCCGTTATAAGACGCGTTTGTATCAGAAAGCTGGTGCAAATGGCGAGGCATGGTATGTTCCCGGCTATGGTCGGGGTGGTACGTCACGCCTTGGTGCTACGTTCAATGTCCTGCTTGAATTCTGATTCAGTCCCTTTTTTAAACTCTAAAGAAACAAACATTATGATTAAAAAGAAACTATATTGGCAGATTCCATTCCTTATTATTCTTATCGTTGGCTCGATATGGATTGTACGTTGTCAGCGTTCCATGCCTTATCAGCACAATACGGGAATGATTTTCGGAACGGTTTATCATATTACTTACCAATATAATGAAGACCTGCAGCCAGCTATTGAAGCTGAATTGCAGAAGGTGAACATGACATTCTCCACCTTTGAGAAGAACTCTCTCATCTCACAGATCAACCAAAACAAGCCTGTTAAGGTTAACGACATGTTTGCTGATGTCTTCAATCTCGCTGAAAAGGTGTCGGAAGAGACCAATGGTGCCTTTGATATTACCGTTGCTCCAATGGTTAATTTGTGGGGATTCGGGTTTAAAACGGGGCAACATCCATCAAAGAAAGAGATTGATAAACTACGTAGAATTGTTGGTTATCAGAAGGTTAAGCTTGTTGGTAACACCATTAAGAAGACTGATCCACGTATCATGCTCGACTGTTCTGCCATTGCTAAGGGCTACGGTTCAGATGTTGTTGCACGTTTCCTGAAGCGCAATGGTATTCATAATTTCATGATAGAGATAGGTGGTGAAATCGTAACGATGGGCAATAGTGAGCAGCGTTTGCCATGGAAGATTGGTGTTACGAAGCCTACTGACGATAAGTTGAACAACAATCAGGAGCTTGAAACCGTGCTGAATGTTACGGATAAGGCGATGGCGACAAGTGGCAATTACCGTAACTTCTATTATAAAGGTGGGAAGAAATATGCGCATACCATTGACCCTAAGACGGGTTATCCGGTGCAACATTCACTGCTTTCAGCCACTGTCTTGGCAAAGAACTGTGCTACGGCAGATGCCTATGCCACCTCTTTTATGGTGATGGGGATTGACAAAGCACGTGCACTTCTTGAGAAACATCCAGAGCTGATGGCGTATTTCATCTATTCAGATGCAAAGGGTAAGCTGAAGGTATGGTATAGTGAAGGTCTTAACCCACAGGCACCAGGTGTCTGATGGTTAAGCTTTGAGGATCAGAAATGGAGATTTGAAGATTACAATCTGGGGCTTTGGTGGTTACTATCAGCCCTTTCTTCTCTTCAAATCTTCATTCTTTCACTCCTCATTTCATCCTTTCTTCATCTTTCCTCCGTGCACGATGAGGTGTTGAAAGACGTGTTTTCAGGTAGACAAGTAAATGAGTTGTGGCTTATAAAGCATATGTCTTGAGTTGTGAATATCGGACATTGCGCCTTAATTTTCATTGTTTTCACCCTTTCATTTTTCAATTTTAATCTGTTGATTTACCCCCTTCAACGGTTCTAAATCCTCTAAAGAGAGCCTCCGTTTATGCTCCAAATGTATAATAAACTCCTTGAGTTACCCCTGTTTATCGGCATCAGTAATGCCGAACTGGCAGACATTGTAGGGAACACGAAGTTCGGGTTTCATAAGCTGTCAGAGGGCAAAATACTCGTAAAGGAAGATGAAAAATGCGAACAGCTCTACTTCCTTGTAAGCGGTTCGCTGCATGTTTTGAGTCGTGCTGACAACCATCGGTATAGTATTGAGGAGCAACTGAAAGCGCCAGCCGTCATACAACCAGAGCATTTTTTCGGTCTTATTCAGCATCACACCAAGACTTTCTCGGCTGCAACAGCCTGCAGTCTGCTCTCTTTGGATAAGACAGAGGTACTCCGATTGATGGATGAATCGTTTATTTTTCGGCTTAATTTCCTCAATATAGTCTCTATGCAAGCCCAGAAGGGGAGCCATTATCCATGGCGACAGCAGTCTACGGACATTCGCGATCAGTTCATTTCTTTTCTTCGTCTCCGCTGTATGACACAAGCTGGACCGAAGGTTCTACGCATCAAGATGGAGGATCTTGGACATGAACTGCATCAAAGTCGGCTTAATGTCTCCCATATGCTGAACGCTATGGAGGCTGAATCTCAGCTTACCATATCACGTGGTATCATCACAATTCCTCTGTTAGAGAACCTCAGGTGAGCGCTTTTCTTTCTTAAGGCTTATGTCATAGGGTTTCACTCTGATGTTTGTTCACCTTGAAAAAGAGATATTTGGATGCTTCTTCATTTGTCTAATCTCATGTAACACCCAACTGTCCGCCTTCTCTTTTCCCCTCCTTACCTTACCTTTTAACTCTTTTTCCTTTTTGTTTTGACAAAAAGAAACCTGCCCCTTTGTCCGCAGGAAACCCTTGTATAATGCTATAATACCGTAGGATCTCCTCTGAGAAAGAGGCAGGAGAAACGAAAATTAAAACTCGAGAGACGCTTCTCCCATCCGTAGCTGCATCACGCAGCCTATGTTATTAAAGTTACTCATCATGATAACTGGTCGTTGGTAAAGCTCTCAAGGATACTTTTCTGTTTTGTATTCTCCGCTTCACCCTGACCTTAACTACCGTATCTCTGTACTCATCCACGCAGCGTTATTGTGTATGAAGACCGAGGAGTGTGGTTTGTTAGACCATTTCTTGTAGAGCTTCCGTCTGTCAACAGAAGGCTTTCTTTCTCTACAGAGATAACAGATATGGTAGGTCTTCGGTAGTATTCTTTTATTATATGTTTCATAGTCATTATAAGTTAATATTATATTATTTTCCGCAAAGATAATCAAAATAAAGATAATACAACGATAAAAAGCCAAGAAATCACAATAAAATATAATGTTTTACCGAATAAAATAGCGCGTATGCTTTCTTTTTCTAGTTATTTTTTGCCAGCACTCGTCCTGCTGTCGTCAGTTGATCGTTACTCTTTGGAGATATCATCATCCGTTGAGGAACCTTCTTTGTTGTATATGTTTACTTGGTTAACAAGCATGAGAAGGGTCTTGCAGAAGCATACGTTTTGTTATTATTCAGGTCTTTTCTTTGTGTTATAGTGTGTGGAAAGACAGCTTTTCTGTGGTTCTTTTGTTCTGAAAGGCTATTTATTTCTTGTATAACATACTGCTTATCCAACTCTCATATACAGTCTGTTATACAAGAATAGTTTTATTTTTTGTTTCCTGTCACTTTTAACATTTCTCGTAAGTGTCACGTTGTTAGGAGCTTATGAAGCCGTTTATAGTGACAGAAATGACAGGAAATTCAGAAATGAAGCATGACTGTTCCTTCTCCATTGTGCAGGAGAAGAAGGCGCAAAGGACTGCTAACCAACGTCCCTTTAGTGTGTTTTGATAGTGTAATCGTCCTTGATAAGTTCAAGTAAATTGATGGGAGGAAGGATGATACCATTCAATACAGTACCTTCCGTTTTGTCATGTATTATTCCACGTATTGTACCCGTTACGATGGTCGCAATATATCTAAGGAATTCAACAGGTATCTTTTTATCTTTTTTGATTTCATTGATTCCTTCTGGCGCAATACCAAAGTTGCACTGTACTTGGGTTTTTAATAAGAGTTCATCTGCTTGTGCGTAACTCACTTCCATGATGCATCTTACATCACTAAGATCGTTTTTGACAGCAAAACTCACATTCGTATGTACATTTATGTCGTTCCTGTTGTCGTATTTTTCAGGAAAGATGACAAACTGTGCAGTGCGTATTTGATTGATTCTATATGGAATTTTCATGTCTATGCTGCTACTGTTCCATCGATAATAGGTACTACCGATTGGAAGTCTTGTTGGCCTGTTACCCCTTGTATTGTAAATGAATATGAAAGTTCTTTACTCTCATTTTCAATGTATTCGTTTACATCTGTGAAAGTGAACTCAGGTATTTTACCAATGAGAAGTGATAATTCAACAAACTTACTGAGCTTATGATCGAAATCGCCATTGAGTAATTGAGTTACATAACTCTTAGAACATCCCAGCTTTTCAGCTAATTGTGTTTTGTTAAGGTTATGCTGTCTCATATATGTAGCAATCTCTTCATAAAGATGTTGTTGAATCTCTGCTGTCCAATATTCAGGACTCGACAATAATTCTTCACGTGTCATAAGCCTTCGTTTTATTTCTTTATGGAATCTAAGTATAGCTTTTTCAAACGGCGAAACTCTGATTCATCATTTTTCTGTTGTGACTTCATACCTCCTAATACGACTATTTTCCCATTGGGTTGTTCTATGCAATAGAGTCGTAAATGTTTGGTTTTGAACTCGTATTCGAGAACAGTATTCTTATTTCTCTGTCGTTCTTTTTTGTTGTATAGATGAAATTTGGTCTCTGGGAGTGATCTTAAATTAGCAACCATATTCATGTATGCATATAAAGTTCTAACCTCACTCTTGTATTGTATCATCGTTTTCTCAAACTCATCAAAGGGGCAAGTGCCATCCACGATGAGCTTGTCGAATTGTTGTTTTCCAACAACTGCTTCTATTCTCTTAAGTGCAAATGTAGGCATATTTTAGTTAAGTTACAACTAAACTATCGTTATTAACATTTGTATACAGTGTGTATGGGTGTAATTCTGTATTATCATGTTGTTTCAAAAGTGTGGACACAAGAGGTTCTATGTCCTGGATATTAGTTTGAAAATAACAGTCCGATGAGGAGGTTAACGAGTAGAAACAGTTCTTTTTCTACCTGATATCAGAGAATCAGAGTTATAGATTAAGAGGGAAGAGTCCTACTGCTTAAGATCGGAGTCATCAGGTGAGACGGGACCGCAGAGGGTGTTTATTCCATCGATAGTATCATTTTCATTCGCAAAGATACGGAAAAGTTTTCATGAATTAAAGCGTAATTGACATATCTTTCCATAATATTCTTAGTGGGGAGTATAGCCGGAAATGCTGAAAGACCTTGCCTTCCGACTTCTTTTATGCGGAGATTGATTAAATGGGAAAGAGAAAAATAAATCCTTTATGCGGTAAAAATAGGAATGAAATAGTAAGGTGTTAGCATGCGAGAGCGCCATGTGTGTGGAGCAAAGGACTGCTAAGCAGAGTTCCTTTAGTCTGAGTTCGACGAATAGTAAGTGTCTATGAATTTGGTGATTAGCAAAATTTGTTGTAACTTTAAACATTTTCGCGATCCCAAAGTTCTTCTGGTTCATAAGTTACCTTAAATACCGTGCCTCCATTAATTTGACGCAATACAGGCACATTTGTGCATTTTTCAATGAACTGGTCTAGGGCATATGAGTCAGATTCTGTACTAGTTTGTCACCATGATGCTATCGTTAGCATTGTAAATAGCAATAAAAATGATAACTTTTTCATATTTTAATAATTTTACATGAAACATACTTCCCTGTAAATAAAGCTTTTACATAATATACTCCTTTCGGCAAAAAAGATATATCAATAGAATCTGTAATAGTGTCACTTAAGACAAGACGACCTTCGAGAGAAAATATCTTTATAGGAATTTTAACACCAAAATTCGTATTGATGAATATTTTATTATCTTTATAAGAGATGATATGATATGCAGTATCAGGATTTAAGTTCTTTATATTTGTTGGTTGGTTGAAATGTTCTATTGCTGATATTATATTAGGGTCATTAATCAATTTTGTAGTATGTATTGTATCTATAGAAAACACACTTCCATATTTATTAAGAGCCATAATCTTGTAATATTGTCCCCAATCTGATGCGTTGTACTTAATAGAGTATCCATTATCATCATCTACGAAATTAATAGGAATATATACTAACGTATAATCTTTTGGATATGTTTTAAGAAACAAACTATCTTCTGTAGATTGAACAAAGGCTAAGTAGCACTTATCCATTGAATGTGAGGTAAAAGACACAAATAGTTCTGCTTGGTCATTATAGCTACATTGTTCATAATCGAACACACCTTCGAGACTAGATCTAACAATTGTAGGTATAGATGGTAATACATTTATAGATATGGACATAGTATCTACGACAACATTATAATTATGCAAAACAATCACAGCATGATAATATATGGATGAGTCATTGCTACTCTCTATACGTCTATATTTTAAATTATCTTGTTTGAATAGCGATGGGGTTATCTTAAAGCTAAAAGAATCATTTACTATATCTTCTTTCATTAAAGGCATAAAACTATTATCTTGCAACTCTATAGATAATTCCCAATTTAAGTTGCAATTTTCAACACTATTACGCTTTATTTTAAAAGATAGCAGATCTCCATCAAGAAACGCATAATCCTGAGTCACCTTATTGGAATTATTGACAACTATGCTTCTGTCTAGCACTTGAGCACTAGATACTATAGAGTATATTAAGGAAGTGAAAAGAATTAAAAATCTCATTTTAGAAGCTTTGACGATTTGACTAGTTTGTTTCCATTATAGAAATTTAGAATGTACATACCAGAAGACATATTTATGGTTTCCTTAAGTTCTTTATTTCTATTATTTCTCCAGCATGTTTATAGGTAACTTGCTCAAGCTTATTGGTTTCTTTTTGGTGCTCAGTTTTGATTACTTTACCATCATGTTGTTTAAAAAAGCAGGCTTGTAAAAGGCATTTGCGTAGGACAGAGAAGGCTATCATTGGTCAGAAGCATTAAGGGAGTACAACATTTCATCAATTTGTTCATCCTGTTTACGCATCTTTTCTACCGTCTCATAGAAGGTCTTCATTGGTATTCCACCTTCTTCCACAGGCAGTTCTTCTATCACAACCTTACCTGTCTCGTCATCTCTATGGAAGAAATATGCCTTCACATTATCGCCATCAAGGAACGTTTTTTCTGATAAACCATTTGCGGTACAATACTCTTTAAAGGTTGTTTCATTCTTCTTACGGATATTACCTAACTTGATAAGCTGGTTCAATCTATCCATAAAATAATCGCTATGTGTCGTGATATGGAACAAGAAACCATTGTTGATGCATTCCGCAATAAGGTCTGCCACCTGAATCTGCATGGATGGATGCGGGTGTGCTTCAGGCTCTTCCAGACATATTGCTACCTTTGTGCCAGAGTGATTCTTTAATAGAAACAAAAGCGGACTAATCTCTTTTATAGAGGAGGCTGCAGCAGACATGTTTACGTGATCGCCTCCGTCAAGTACCAAAAATTCCTTACCTTCTTCCGTAACAACATCCCCATCAGTTATCTTCTTAATCTGGTTAAGATAAGTAGACAGCTCATCAGTAACTTTTATTGAGGTGCAATAGTTGTTGTCAAGTAAAAACCTGCCATACATCCCATCACGATTTATGGAACTGGTAAGAGTATAATCAGCATTAATCAATGCTCCGTTTGCAGGTGGAAAGATTAAGGCATGGTAGTAAAAGTCTTCAAGTAATCTGTAGGAAAGTTCCGTCTGACAGTATACTCCTACTGTATATGTGGTATTTATAATGATATTTCTGCTCTCTTCTTTACCGTTAATTGAGATGCTTACAGTATAACCTAATCTCTTTTCTATATCTTCTTCTGTTGCTGCTACCTCTTGATATGCAACATGAAGAGGCTCACCAAACTCTGGAAAGAGGAAATCTACGTCACACTCTATGGTCGGATCTCCTAGTAATGCGCGCATAAATGCTGTTACATTATCATGAAGATATGTTGAAAGTAAATCACCTGAAAGCGTAAAAGAGCCAGAAGAGTTCTTACCTACCAGATGTTCACCTAATCTTGCTGCCTCTTTGTAGTTTAATAAATTCGCGAAAAGATAATAAACAAGATAGTTTGCATAACTCTTTCCCAGCTTTGACATACCCGTAAACACCATGAATGGTGCTACCTGGAATGATACTTCCTGTAAAGGTCCGAACTTACGAATGTTTATAATTATCTTTTTCATATGATTCAATATTGGTAAAATGGGTTCTACATCACGGATTTGGCAGAGTGGTTAGAAACCATATAGTATGGTACAAAGATACGAAAAATAATGTATTAAGTGAAAAATATATGAGAAATTATTGGTTAGAAGAGGGTTGAAGGGGAAGGACGACTCTTCCGTTGTAGGGTCTTGTGGAACAGGGGAGTAGATAATAAGGAGAGCGCATTATCCCTCCTTGTTGTAAAGTAATTTCCCAATTGCTTTTTAATAGAGGGTCTTTTGCATTGCAAAAGATGCCCTTTTACGTGGTAAAAGGTGCCCTTTTGAGGTGTAA
>ERZ773061.603-NODE-603-length-14516-cov-15.070396_pt1 | contig 14516 bp, 12 predicted proteins | sample MGYA00580627_ERZ773061 | MGnify/ENA primary metagenome ERZ773061 (study PRJEB29015, sample SAMEA2738119) | human oral metagenome | biome: human oral; feature: human-associated habitat; material: saliva | place: China | collected 2223 ...
CGTATATGGACGAGAATAGGAAGTCAGTTTTTTATTTTGCTTTTGATACTCGAGAGCAAAAAAGCAATTTCGAACAGATGCTAAAAATATCTGGAGTCTGACCTAAGACCGCGTTTCAGATTTGTCAGTTGCCAAGTGGGGAACTCAAAGAAGCAATTGACAAGCTTGATGCGAAGTTTTTCCAACAGATTCCTGGCATCTGACCTAAACTTGCAAAAAAAATCATCCTTGAACTCAAAGGCACTTTTGACTTACAACAAGCTGAAAGTATCGATACCAAGCACAAAATTTTCAAATCTGTGGTCAAAACTCTCAAAAATCTCGGCTATGATGCAACCAAAGTACAAGAAGTCCTCAGAAATTACGAAGGAGATTTGGATCAAACTGATCTAAGTGAAGTGGTAAAATGGACTATTTCGAGATTATAAGAAAAACTGAGACCAGAATTCATTTTTTTTAACTTTTTTTCTTATCATTTTTTTCAAATCTTTTTCTAAATTTCATAAAGAAATTAAATACTATTTTTTATAATTTTCTGCCTTGATTTTGAATAGGGTTTTGCTATAAGTGAAATCAAATAGTAATCAGTTTTATTTTTACAAAAAGAAAAAATGTGATTTGAAGAAAGCCTACATAAAAAAATGGTCAAAATTGTACTTTGAGGAGTTGCTCCTATCGAAGAAAATCAAGCTCTTTCAGCATCTGAAATCAAAAAAAGCTGGAGACCAAGCTTTCAAAGAATCCAATCTTTCTTTGCTCAAGGAGTAGAAGAACTCAGGAGAGACCTTAATAAAGCCGCAGCAAAAAAAGAAAATAAAACTGACTCTCAACAAAAATAACCCAATCTCTTTAGTTGATCACTTATAGATATGGCAAAGTATAACCTAGAAACGATCGTTTCTCGAGCAAAAAGAAAAGGATTTGTATACCCCAATTCAGAAATCTATTGAGGACTGGCAAATGCCTGGGACTTTGGACCTTATGGATCTTTACTCAAAAAAAATATCTCAGACCTTTGGGTTAAGCATTTTACTCAAGAGAGAGATGATGTAGTTTTTATGGATACGGCAATAATTGCACATCCAACGACCTGGCAAGCCAGTGGGCATCTTGCTTCATTTTCTGATGCATTGATCGATGATAAGAAGACAGGAAAGAGATTTAGAGCTGATAAAATTATTGAAGAATATTTTGAAAAAGTAAGAAACTGACTTTCAGATGAGGACCTTGCCTCTAAACTTCAGGTTCCAAATCTTTCTCCTGAATCTTGGGGGAATGAAGGAATGAAAGCCTTCATTGAAAGTCATATTCCTAATAACCCAGAGACATGAAATCCTGCTGAATGGACAGAATGTAGAAACTTTAACTTGATGCTTGGAACCAACCTTGGTCCAGTAGCTGACGAGAGTTCAAAAGTTTACCTTAGACCTGAGACTTGTCAGTCACTCTTTACTGACTTTAAAGCAGTGCTTGATAGTACAAGAAATAGAATCCCATTTGGACTTGCACAAATCGGAAAAGCATTTAGAAATGAGATTACTCCTGGGCAATTCCTCTATAGAACAAGGGAATTTGAACAGATGGAAATTGAATACTTTGTACCTGCAGATCCTGATAAGGCAATGGCCATCTACAATCAATGGAAAAACGACTGTATGCATTACTGGACTAAGATCATTGGGATCAACCCAGAAAATCTCAGATTTAAAGACCATGATAAACTTGCTCACTATGCCGCAGCTGCTGTGGATGTAGAATATGCTTATCCTCGAGGATTTGGAGAGATTCAGGGAATCCACAACAGAACTAATTTTGATCTTACTCAACACCAAGAACATAGTAGTAAGGATATGCAATATACTGATCCATTTACCGGAGAGAGATATATTCCTCGATGTATTGAGGCGAGTTTTGGGCTCGGTCGTCAAGTCATGGTAACCATGCTTGAATTCTATGATGAAGAACAGCTTGAAGACTGAACTTCTCGTGTGGTTATCCACTTTCCAAAACAACTTGCTCCGATCAAATTTGCAATCCTTCCTCTCATCAAAAAAGATACCGATCAAGTACAAATTGCTGAAGACCTCTTCAAAAAGCTCAGTAAGCTCTGCAAATGTGAATACGATGATAGCGGAGCTATTGGAAAAAGATATAGAAGACAAGATGAAATCTGAACTCCTTACTGTATCACTATTGATCAGCAAAGTAAAGAAGATGGGACAGTTACCCTTAGAGATAGAGATACTATGGAACAAATCAGAGTTAAGATTGAAGATTTGAGTCAGTATTATTAATTTTTCACAACGCCGAAAGCAATTGAGCTTGGGCGTTTTTTTTGAAAAAAGGGAAAAAAACTGACTTTCTCTTGCATTATCACTAGATTTTTATAAGTATACTATTGCTTATGAATATTTAGAGATTTCTCTATTGAGGAAATAGCTATTTTTTAGTAGAAGGAAAAAGAGACATCATCGTCTTTTGGGAATCCCTTCTATAAAAAAGCTGATTCTCTCAACCTTTTTTTCTGAATATTCATAAGCACCAAAGATAATGGTGCCTTTTTTTATTTTTCTAAAAATGACTAGCGATGAGGAAATTCAATTTTTTATCTTTTTTGATCGGAGTAATTGCAGTTGGAGGAGTTGGAGCATTTGCTCTAAGTTCACAATATCTTAAATCAGATGGGACCCCAAATTTTCAAAAGCTCAAGTCTACTGCCAATGAAAATAGACTCAATGCTGAAATGCGAGATCAGCTTATGGATGGACTCTCAAAAATGCAAGAGCAAGTTAATTCCTGTGAAAAGAAAATATCCGTAATCGAAAATAGCACAAACAACACTCCACCGTCTAATCAATACAATTGTTACAAAAAGAAAGTAAAAAATAATCGGCAAAGAGAGATGAGAGGATCATGAAAGGCTGTTAGGACTTGTGGTACTTCGATGCAAATTTCTCGTCATCTATATCCTACTGATTTTCCCTTAGGAACAATACTGTACTTCTGAAAAGATTTCTCACAAAGAAAACAAAGAGACTTAATTATTTATAATAATAGTTTTTCTAAGGAAGAAAATCCTAATTTTACCAAAGATTGTAATAGCCTATGGCCAAATACCATGCCGTTAGAAGTAGAAAAACGAATGGATGGATGAAGCTTAAGGTTTTCTCCGACAGATGATACAGATTTTAATATTTTATTTAAGTGACCAGATAACACTATCATCTGCAATGAACAAGGTTTACCTATTTGTGTCTATGAGGGACTTCCTAAAACATGAGATGTCTGTCTAAAGATATAAAAGTACGATCTCTGAGAGTATGCCTCTCAGAGTTTTTTTAAACTATATCCTCTTTTGTAGAGATCTTTTCTCTCTTACTATCAGCAAAATACATAGCACTACTCCAATCAATATCAACAATAAAACTCGCCTCGTTAACATGTTTTCTACAAGGATTTTAACTGCAAAATCTTCTGCAAGTTGAGAAAGCCAGAACACTAACTGAAGCAACCACTCGATTGGAACTGTCCAAAAGCTCCATCCTGTCATCCTACTCAACACAATACTCACAAATCCACCAATAGTAATCACAGGAACCAGAGGAACGACAAAAAGATTAACCACAATACCTGTCAAATTAGTACTTCCTACAAAAAAAAGTAAGATAGGCAAAGTCCCCAGACTTGCTCCAAAAGTAGGTAATCCATATTCTTTTAAGAGCTTTTCAAGGAACAAAAGTCTGACTTTTTGATCTTTTTTTCTCTTTGAAATTGGATTCTCAGTTGAGACTTGTTGTCTGAGATTATATCGCTCTGAAATTGCTAGGATTCCTACTAGTGCTCCAAAACTTAAGAGAAATCCTAAATCATAGGCAAGAAAATAGGGATTATAACAGAGCATAAGTACAAAAGCATAACTCATCAATCTCCATATCTTGACCTCTCTCCCTCGGAATAGGGCAAGCAATGAAAGCACTGACATAATCAGAGCCCTCACGACACTTGAATCTCCTCCTGCAATCAAAGCAAAAGCTACTACCCCACAAATAATCACTGCATTTCTCAGATAAAAAGGCAAAAAGAAGAGTACTGCACTTAGGAAAACCACAATCATAACCAAATTTCCTCCACTCACTGCAATAATATGCACGATTCCACTATCAACAAACTGCTGATATTGCGAGTTGCTAAGCTGAGATTTATCTCCAATAAGCATTCCAAGTAGCAATGCTCACGCTTTTGGACTGAAAAAGTCTGAAATCTGACTTCTCACCCAGCTCCTTGCAGTCAGAATTCGATCTTTTTTCTCTTCAAAAGCTGATTTTTTAACTATAAACTTTGGATACAAGGCTCCTTGATAGCCCTTCATCAGCATTCGCTTCTCATAGCTAAATTCATAACTAAGAAAATCAGTCATCTGATCAAATCTATCCCCACTTGTATTATGGAAAAATCTCTCAGCATAAGTCTTATCTCGATCAATAGATTTTTGAGAAGCTCCGATAAAATATACCTCTCATAACCCTAACGGCTCTGAGGTCTTTAAGGTAAAAGTTTTATCATCAGTAATAGATTTGACAATATAACGATCTTGTTTACTTTGCTCAAGCACCTGAAAATCTCCTACAAGAGATTGCATTTTCGGCTCCTCGCTAGTTTTTTGCCATCAAAAAGTCCAAAAATTCTGACCAATTTCAGGAGCATTATTTCGCCAAAAGATTTGACAGCTCAAGAGGGCTATAAACCAAGCTCCAAAGATCAAACCGATTAGCTTGCTTCAGATTTTTAGACCTTTTTTACTGATCAGAAGAAAGATAGCAGCCACAATGAGCGCAAAAATCAAAAAAACGAGTCCCCATACTAGCGACTGGAAACTCGTAAAAACTCGGATGAAAACTGCAAAAAGAGCAAGAAACATCTGGTTTATTGATAACAAGTTAAAAGGTTTTTATATTTTTTAATTTTGTAAACTATAATTCCAAACTGGATATTTCATAGGAATTCCTGTTGGTTGAGTTTGAGGCTGCTTAAGAGATTGCATGAGCATGAGCAAATGATATTCCAATGCCTCAACTCTTGCTTGCAAAGCAGCAATTTCTTTTTGATTGCTGTTTTTTGTGATAAGAGCTTCTTCAGTGTCAGATTTTTCATTCTTGTCTGAAGCGATCTCTACGATAAATTCGGGCTCAGATACCTTCTCTCCTGTAAGCTCTACCTCTTCAGCATTAGCACTTAGAGTCCCCGTAAGATTCTCTCCAGTAGTATTTTCATTTTCTCCTGAAAACAAGGCTGAAAGCTGATCTTCTTGGTTGTTTTCTTCTTGGGTTTCAGAGATTGCTTGCTCTGGATTTGCAAGACTAGCCTTTACCTGAGTTGGGATAACCTGGATCCAGAAATCTCTCCCTTCAAGAGTCCATTCTCCAGCGCACCAAAAAGCAGCTAAAGCTAGCATCCAAACTACACTTGTCCAAAAAAAAGTTTTCATGATTATATTATTATAAAATAAATACTAATTAATCTCCTCAAAGTCAATTGGCAAAGGCGCTTCAAAACTAATTACTTTCCCATCTAAGTTGGTAAATTGATATTTTCGACAATGAAGCAGCTGCCTTTTGATACCGATTTGCTTATTGAGGATTCTGTTGATCACAGGCTTTCCATAGATCAGATCTCCAAGCACAGGATAATTTTCACTTGAAAGATGAATTCTAATCTGGTGCATTCTTCCGCTATAGAGCTTAACTCTCACGAGAGAAATCTCTCAGAGCAAAGGATGTTTGCGCGTCTTTTCACATCGGCATTCTGTTTTAGACTCAAGTCCATCACTATCATTGAGCTGCATCTGTGCTCTTGCAAATTTTGCATTGTAGGTTTTTTCGATTGCCTTGTCAATGACAAGATGTTTTGGAAACTTCCCTGCAACTCGCGTCATATAGTTTTTGCTTATTGCACGATCTCTGATGATTTTATTGATGTATTGAAGAGATTCGTAATTTTTTGCTGCGATAAGCACTCCTGAGGTATCCTTATCCAATCTATATCAGAAAGAAGGCTTAAAAGTCTGACTTTTGTCTTTGGTATAACCCTGCTTCTGACAATAAAATTCCAAATAATCATTCATACACGGATCATTTCGATGTTGAGCACTAGGATGAATAACGATTCCTGCTGGCTTATTGAAAACAATCCAATCCTCATCTTCATACAAAATCCGGGTTTGAACCTCATCTAAATCAATTTTCTGAAGTTTTCTTTCCTGCTGCGTCAAAGTCAGGTTTTTATCCTTTTTGCCTAACAACTCTTCTGGAAGCGTCAAAACATCTCCAAGCACCAATCTCGCTTCTTCTTTGGTCTTTCTACCATTGACACGAATTTCTCACTTACGAATTCGAGAATAAATATCCGAAAGCCTTACTTGCGGATAGGGTTTACAATATTTTCTCAAGAAACGGTCGCATCTCTGATTGGCTTGATCTGCCTGGATCGTAATTTCCATCATAGAAAAGGATATAAAAAAATCTGATTTTACTTTTTGGTTATTATTAGGGGTATGATTTAGTTTTTTTCAAGGTTAGATGACAGATTTTAGTCTATAGTTTTTTCACTTAATTGCAAGGTTTTATCCACATTCCATCTCCAAAACTATAAAACTTAAAGTCATTTTGTATCGCAAACTCATATGCTTGCAAGGCATTTTCTCTTCCCATAAATGCACTAATCAGCATCAAAAGCGAGCTTTTTGGTAAATGGAAATTGGAAATCAGTTCATCGACGAGCAAAAACTTGACTCCAGGTCTAAGAAAAAGTCTTGTTTGGATAAGGATTTCTCAAGAATCAAGAAAATCAATCTTTTGATCTGGAATAAATTCTTGAACTTTTGAACTATCTAGATCTTGAGTAAGATCATCTCGCCGAGCAACCACAGCTGGATCGAGCGATGAAATCAGACTTCTTTCTTTTTGAAGGAAGTGCCAAATATAAGGTAAAGACTCTAGATATCTCACCATCGTAGTCCCAACAGGAAGCAGTTTTTTTCAAGTAAGTTTTGCGTTCATAATACGACTTCGGATGCGCATATTGATGATCATAGGCTCAAAATGAAGCTTCTGATTGGTAATATTCTCTTCCCAAACTGGCTTAAAGGTTCCCAATCCAACATGCAAACATACTCGCTCAAAATCCACTCCCCTCGACTCCAAACCAGCAATCAACTGTGGAGAAAAATGCAAAGATGCTGTAGGAGCAGCTGCAGAACCGAGTTCCTTAGCAAAATAGGTTTGATATCGCTCCTCTTTTTCTTTTTCATATTTTATATAGGGAGGAAGTGGCATTTCCCCATATTTTTCAAGAAAATCCAACAAATCCATCCCTTTGATCTGAAAAGCAATTCCATTTTCTGTAAAAGCTAGACTCAAAAAGCTGACTTTTTCATCGACAATAATCTCAGATCAAGGTTTAAAATGCTTTCCATCGGAAACTAAACACTCAAACTGATCTTTGCCAAGTAAACTATAAACAAAAATTTCCCCCTTATCCAAACTAACCTCAGATCCATTTTTTTTGATGATTTTGACTCAAGAAAGGGGGATTCTTGCCTTAAATACTTTGGTCCTATTGAAAAACATCAAATATTTACTATCCAAATGCTCGAGCAAATTAAGGAAAGTGGTTTGAGTATAACTATATCATCAGATTCCATTTTCCTGACAAATAAGGAGTTTTGCAGAATGGACAGGCTGAGTAGGAACCTGAGCTATCAAAGACTGTGGCAAATCATAATCATAACTTTCAAGTTGCAAATCCTTATCGATCATTTTCAACTAGAGGGAATAAAATGTAGCATTATCTTATAGAAATCCTGCTAGTTTGCAAAGCAAAGGAGAAAAAACACAAAAAACTCCTAGAAAAAACATCAACAAATTAAAAAAAATCAGACTTTTTTTGACTTTTTTATAAAATGTAAATATAATTATTTTGATTTTTATATATAAAGTATTTTAAAAAACTACTTTGTAGATATTTTAATTATTGTGAATAGGATAAGATGAACGAAGGAATGAGAGCTGAAGATCTCCAAAAAAAAGTTGATGATCTCAAAAAACAGAAAGGAGAACTCCTTTCAGACATTGATCAAAGACAGAAATCTCTTGAAGAAACAAGTAATAAAATTAAAGAACTTGAAACTAAAAATCAAGAAGAGACCAAACAATTGATTGATGAGCTCAAAGCGCAGATTCAAGCCAATAAAGAGCAATTAAAGGCAAATGAAGAGGAAATTGCAAGGCTCAACAAGGTTATCAGAGAAACAAGTGCGAAACTTGCAAGTTTTAGTGAAGAAGTAAAAGCTCAAGCTACTCCTTGATTTAATCCAGAATCTGAAACTCAACCTCAACCTCAGCCTCAATCTGAAACTCAACCTCAGCCTCAATCTGAAGTTCAATCACAACCTCAAACTGAAACTCAACAACCAACTCAAACTGAAACTCAACAACCAACTCAAACTGAAGTTCAATCACAACCTCAAACTGAAGTTCAATCACAACCTCAAACTGAAGTTCAACCACAACCTCAAACTGAAGTTCAACCACAACCTCAAACTGAAGCTCAACCTCAGCCTCAAACTGAAACTCAACAACCAACTCAAACTGAAGCTCAATCACAACTTAGTGAGGCTCAGAAACTTGCCCAAGTTCAACAAATCTTGGGATCTTTTGAGGCAAAGTTTAGAAACCTTCAAGCAGAATCAAATAGTATCGCAATCTCAGCAGCAGAACTTTCAAGTTTGGATCAGCTTTCTGGGCTACTTCAACAAGCTCCTGTTCTGCCATGAAGCGCTGAGGAAAGAGCACTTTTGATCAATAGTCCTGAATCTCGTAAAGACTATATTGACGACCTCAAAGCTCAAATCAAAGCCGAAAAAAAAGCTGCAAAGGATTTAAAAAAGATCGCAAAACTCCAAGAAGAATTAGCCCGTGTATCAAACCACAATAACTATAACCTCCTTAAGGCAAACTCCCTCGCTAGTATCAATAGTCTCTTACAGAACTGAACCTACCTTGATGCAAAGCTTCAGCTTCCTAGAGAACAAAAATTTGCTTTAGAACTCTATAAAAATAGGGAAAAACTTAGATTTCAGCCAAAAGTTGCTCTGACAATAGATGGAAGTACTGTAGAAGTGTATAACTGAAGTATGATCTGACAAGCAGTAGATTTTTGAACTAAGATCGACAACTGTAACCAACCTGTAAATATTGTGGAAAAACTCCTTGTTGAAAACACAAAAATGAGTCTTGATCAAGCCAGATCCACAACAAAAGCAATCACAACTGTCGGGGTACTCGCTGGAGCATTTTATGGGCTCAAATGGCTCTTAGGAGATAAAGATAAGGAATGAAACCGAAGTTTTGGGCTATCTCCTAAAAAGCTCATTACTACAGCAGCAGTCCTCTTTGGTGGAAACGCTCTTTCACAAGCAACTACAGGAAAATGAGCACTCGATCTTGTAAATGAATTCCGAAAAACAGGAAACAACCCATTCACCAGTGGTACGTATGAAAAAGCAAAACCAATTGAACAAATCACTCTTGACCAAACCGCCTCACAAATGGCACTACTTGGTGTTCCTTATGCTCAACTTGCTCAATTTACAGCTCCAAAAAGCTGACCTGTTAGTTCGATAGACCTTGTGGCTCTTCAACGCTACTATGAAGCTCAAATTACTCAAGCAAGAGCTGCGAATCTTCAAGAACAAGTTAATCAACTTTGAGCTCAACTCTCAGCGATCAAAGACATTATCAATAATCCTAATGCTACCCAACAAATCAACCAAACCCTCACAAGTATGAATCTTCAGGCACAAGACCTTGCAAACCCAGATAATGCTGCGATGACGCTTGATGAACTCTTGTATCAAAATAGCAACAATAGAAAAATTCTGGAAAAATATATGGAGACCAACAATCTGATAATTGCACCTGGTAAAAAAGAGGAACTTATGAGTAAGATCATCTCCAAAGGAACGGTGCTTACTGATCCCATCATGGTTTCACTCAAGGATGATGGACTTTTGATTCCAAATATTCCTGGAAATGCAGAAATTGCAAAGCTTGATCTAACGCCTAACAAAAAACAAGCTCTAGAAGAGGCATTTAGAAATCTTTCCAAAAAGTCAGAATTTAAAAATATCCAACTTTCAGCTCTTAGTGATCAGGAAATAATGTTAAAATCTGACTCTGGAGAAATCGTTCTCAATGCAAAGACTTTGACGATTCCTGGACTCGTAAATAGTGCGGGTCAAGAGCTTCAAATGCAAAATCACGAAGAACTCTTGCATATAGGACTATTCATTAATCAAACCAAAGCAAAGTTTTGGAATCAAATGCCAGACCACACAAAAAAACAAGATAAAGATGGGCGACCTTTTGCTCAGCCTCATGGACGGAACAATTTTACCGCATGGCAGGGGATTATCTTCAAAGGAGCATTATCTACAGAAGAAGTATTAACATCTACTATCCCTAGCTGGGATGATATGAACGACTATCCAACAATTGAAAAAGGAGATGGTAGAGATCACCTAATCAACTATCTGAACAAAGAGCGAAAAAAAGATCATCCTAATAACTATAATCCTACTGCCTCTGAGAAAAAATAATCTATTTAATCAGAAAATATTGATAAAATCAGACTTTTAAATCTTTAATAGATTATCATGAGTGAAAAAATTCAAGAAAAAGATCTTAATAACAAAGAATGTACAATTAAAATATGGGTAAAAAAGCACAAAAAATCTATTAGGAATATCTTTCTTACTTTGTTAGCAGCTGGAGCAGTCTATCATACTGCTGATAAATGGACAAGTGCACAAGATAGACTTGAATCTGGAGAGACAGAAGCTAGAATTGAAGCAGTCGTTAAAGAACAAAGAGTTCTCATAGAAGCCTACAATGCATACTTTGACGAGTATGAAGCAATGGGGAAAAAATTAGTCGAACTTCAATCTGAGGGAGATCTTGCTGGATATAAGAACACTTTTAAACAAAGGGAAAAATTACGAAAAGAAATCAAAAACGTTGAAGAAGATATTGATGACCTTGCGGAAGACCTCCAAAATCTCAAATTTGATAGCACTGAAGGGGAAAGACAAGCTGCAAGAGATGTTACTCCGATTCCTCATGCTAAAGGGAAAGAGAGAAGAACTTTTAAGGAATATCAATAATCTAAACCTGACTTTTTATCTTTTTTATCACCAATATTATGAATACTACAGTTTTTTGGATTGCAATAGTTGTTGTAGTTTTGTTTATTCTTTTCCTTTGTAGAAAGTACCTAGGAAGGATTTTGATCATTTTGATCGCGTTGTCAATGATCGGAGGAATTTTCTTTTTGATCAATCCACAAGGAGCAATGAATCTTTGGAATAGTGTTCAAGGCTCTTCTAACTTGGAAAATGGAGATAAGAATCCTGAAGAATACTCATGGTTTGCCTCTCTTTTTGGGAAAAAGAATCTTGAAACTCCAACAATTGAAACCAGCACAGGAAGCGAAGAAACACTTAGTTGAACAGTAGAAGAAAGTGGGACTCTTGTAGAGGATATAAGCGAAAACATCTCAGGATCTCTCGAAAATATCACCAATAATTTGAGTGGAGATGCACTTGAAACCTCAAAAAAAGAAATCTTCCTTGAAGAAGGAATTGAAAGAGATGAAGCTGGGAATTACGTCTTTGATGCAGAGAAATATGAAGTTTGAGTAGTTGATGGGAAACTCATCATCTCACTAAAAAAAGAAACTCCAGAAGAAGCTAATTCAGAAATTCAAGCAATCGATATTGATTCTGAAGAAGTCATTTCTGAGCCAATAACACCAAAAACTAAAGCAAAAACTCCAGTTAAGAAAGCTACACAAAATTCATCCGCTGGGCTCTCTGCGCAGGATCTTAGAGAAGCTGAAGCTCTCTTTGGAAGATAATTTTTAATAACAGTAATAACAAAATAAGCCACTACTCAAGTGGCTTTTCTGTAAAAAGAATTTTTCAATCAAACTTTTCAAAGGTTAAACTTGAAAAGATCTGCTTTAAGAAAAGTTTTCTATGCTGACTGCAAGTTCAAAACTGAGCAATTTTGAGATAGTGATTTTTGGTTCCATAGCCTTTATGCTGATCAAAATCTCGCTCGGGATAGTTTTTTGCTAGAGAAATCATAAACTGATCCCTCTCTACTTTTGCCAAAATTGAAGCCATTGCTATTCCTCTGATCTTTGCATCTCCTTTGATGATTGTGTCTACAGGGATTTGCAAATCATGCATGAGCCCAAAATCAGTCTTTCCATCAATAAGCAATGAAAAATCTTGTTTTTGTAAATAGTCGGAAAGTAAATTTATCACCTGGTCAAAGGTCAGATTTTTACTTTTTTTTGTTTTCTGATCACCAATAAAAGGGCTAAAAATCTGATATAATCCTCTGATAATTGCCATATTGATCGCTCTTGTCACCCCGAAGCGGTCAATCTCAGCAGCACTTGCCTGTCCTGTCGCACATTGTAGCCCCTTGGCCCTCATCTGAGATAATAACTCATAAGAGTGAAATCTCTTTTTTTCAGTGAGCGCCTTACTGTCCTGAAAATCCTGATCTACGCTATCAAAATCCCAATTTAAATCTTCTTTTACCACTCAGACATACAAAGGTCAAGCAAGCGGTCCTCTCCCTGCCTCGTCTATAAAAATTCTCATACTGCATAAATTATCGCATAAACTTCTTTTTTAGTCTCAAATGCTTAGCGCTCTCAACTCCTCTAATGCTCCAATAATCCCTCCAAACGTTTTAATTGGAATCACCTTCTGTTTCCATTCGCGAGCATTTGGCACACCTTTGATATATTGAAAAAGATATTTCCTAAACTCGACAACTGCACGGTATTCTTTATCAGGGTCGATCTTATTTTTCAATAGTTCTAAATCTGACTCCAGAGGATTATGGAAAATATAGTTTTCAACCTTTTCTCCTCGCTCTTCAAACCAAAGATCACATACAATCATAAGCTCTAAATGCTCTTTAATAATCGCTATCTTCTCATCCAAGCTTGCTTCATGCGGTGTGAAAACTCGAGGATTTCCAATAGCTCATTGCCCAATCATAATCCCATCAAATCCTCGTTGCTTGCTTAACTCTTCTGCCTGGAGATAGCTTGATACGCCTCCATTTGCCATTACTGGGCAGTTTACCTGAGTCTTCACCTCCTTAATAAAACTAAAATCAGCATCTCAAGCATAGAGTTGCTTGAGCGTTCTCCCATGAATACTAATCAAATCACAAAAACGAGAAACCTCACTCAAAAATTTGAGCTGCACAGGCTTATCATCTTCGGTAAGTCAGGCTCTAGATTTTACAGAGAAGGTCAGATGTTTAGAGCTTTTTACTATTGTTGAGAGTCCTTTTATCGTTTCAAGGGTCTCATCACGACGACGAAGCATATCTGATCATCAACCACACTTCATAACAGTATTGCTTGGACATCAGGTGTTGAGCTCAATCCCAGAAAAAAGATCCTGATAGTAATGGACTAGGATCTCAGCAGTCTGCCAAAGTGTCTTTTGATTTCCTCCATAAATTTGAGCGATAGGCTTTTGATCTGGTGTGGTCATAATATGTCTGATGACTTTACTTGGATTGATGATAAAACCATCTGCATTCATAAACTCAGTCCAGAGCTGGAGAGTATCACCATTACTATGATAGTTATCAAAAACCTTCTTGGTAATCAAACGAGTAGCACAGTTGGTAACCCCATCCATAGGAGCAAAACAAAGTTTCACAATAATCATAATTAACAGGTAAATATTGGTCAATACTATAAAAAACAGCTTCCAAAAATCAAGTCAAGCACAAAAAAACATCGCTACAAAAAGATCAGATTTTTATTTTTAATAAAAAAAACTCCGAGAGGAAATACCTCTGGAGCATTCCGTTTCGAAAGCCCCAAGCCCGATTTTAGTTAGTGATAATCGGTACTTATCATTTACTGATGCAAATCATAGGTATAGACTATCATCAAAACAAATCTTGGAGCTTTCAAAACTTGTGCTGTCCGATCGTATTGGGTAGTGGATCTGGAAAGCGGTTTTAGGTGGAATACCACCAACATAGTCACCTATTTTGCAAGGGTGTGTAGTAGAACCTTATCACTAAGTGATTATGTTACTGTGATTATACTCACAAAAATAAAAAAGACAAAAAAATCAGACTTCTTTTTACTATTTTACTTGACATTTTACTTATTTATTATTCAATACTCTTAAATTAAAAAAGAGCAAGTCACCCTTGCTCTTTTTCCCTTAATTTAGAAAGAGGTATTTTTTACGAAGTAAATAACGCAAAGCGATATTATTTACGAAGTAAATAACACAAAGTGATATTTTTTACGAAGTAAAATATTTTTTAGTTAATTTTTCAAATCATCATTACTATCTATCAAAAAAATTTCTTCAATCTTACGATTAAAAATTTTTGCTATTTGAA
>ERZ773061.611-NODE-611-length-14454-cov-8.366484_pt1 | contig 14454 bp, 18 predicted proteins | sample MGYA00580627_ERZ773061 | MGnify/ENA primary metagenome ERZ773061 (study PRJEB29015, sample SAMEA2738119) | human oral metagenome | biome: human oral; feature: human-associated habitat; material: saliva | place: China | collected 2223 ...
TGCTAAATATAATAAAAGGTAGTACTATTTAATTATTATATATAAGGAAGTATTAATATAGAATGGTTTTTGATTGGAAAAAAGGTATTAAGCAAAGTGAATTAAATATTGTAGTTGATACGCTTAAAAATGATGGTTTAGTAATTTTACCAACTGAAACTGTTTATGGACTTGGAGCTAATGCTTGTTCGAATATTGCTTGTAAGAAAATATTTGAAGCTAAGGGAAGAGCACAGGATAATCCTTTGATAGTACATGTTTCTGATATTGATATGATTGGAAGAGTTGTGCAAGACCTTAGTGAAATTGAAGAAAAGTTAGTTAAAGCTTTTATGCCTGGACCTTTTACACTAATTTTAAAGAAGTCTAAAGTAATTTCTGATGTTGCATCTTGTAATATGGATACTATCGGAGTTAGAATGCCATCTAATAAAATCATTAATGAAGTTATTAGTAAATGTGGATTTCCGATTGCTGCACCTAGTGCAAATATTTCAGGAAGACCAAGTGGCACTAATGTTAATGATATTATTGAGGAATTTGATGGCAGAGTAAGTATTATTGTTGATGGTGGTGATTCTGATATCGGAATTGAATCAACAGTTGTTAAAGTTATTGATAATATTCCTGTTATTTTAAGACCTGGATTTATTACTGAAGATGATATTAAAAAAGTTGTTCGGAGTAGTTAAGTTAAGCGATAATCTTTTTAAAAAAGTTGATAATAATACTAAAATTGAAAGTCCTGGTATGAAGTATAGGCATTATGCCCCTAATACAAAATGTGTATTAGTTGTGGATAATGAAATTGAAAAGATAAATAGGTTATTAGATAATGGTGATGACATTTTAGTATTGGGATTTGATGAGGATGAGCAATATATTAATACTGATAAATTTTTATCAATTGGAAGTAGATTTAATTTGGAGTTGGTTTCTAAAAAAATCTTTTCTAATTTGAGAAAAATTGACAATTATAATTGTGATTATGCAGTTATTGAGGGGCTTAAAAAATCTAATTTAGGTTTAAGTATTATGAATAGATTAATTAGGGCTTGTGAAAATAATATTATTTAGTGAAAGGATGATTATGTATTTAGTAGTTGGGCTTCGGAAATCCGGAACCGGAATATTCTAAAACACGTCATAATGTTGGATTTGATGCTGTTAATTATATTTCGGAAAAATATAATATAGAGATAAAGAAAAAAGAGTTTGATTCATTGATGGGAAGTGGAATTATCAATGGTGAAAAGGTAATTTTAATGAAACCACAAACTTATATGAATGAAAGTGGGAAAGCAGTTATTCAAGCTATGAATTTTTATAAATTGCCAATAGAAAATCTTATTGTAATTTATGATGATATTGATATAGATGAAGGTATTGTTAAAATTAGAAAAAAAGGTGGTTCAGGTACTCATAATGGTATGAGATCCTTAATGGAATATTTGAATAATGTTAATTTTCCGAGAGTTAGAATTGGTACTGGGAAACCTGTTTTTAAAGAGTTACTTATTCAACATGTTATTGAGAAGCTTAGTGATGAAAAATATAAAATATATGTTCCAGCGATTGAAAAAGCGGGTAATGCAGCAGTGGATATTATTGAAAAAGGCGTTGATTTAGCAATGAATTTGAATAATGGAAGTGAGTAATATGTATAAGTTATTTATTGATTCGTTAAATAATAGAGTTGGTGTGTATCAAAATGGTGAATTAGTTGAAATATATGATGATTTTAATAATATTGAAGGTAATATTTATTCGGCTAGAGTTAAAAATATTGTTGATGGTATAAAGGTTGCTTTTTGTAATATTGGTATTCAGAAAGATGGCATGCTTCAATCAAAGGATATTGTTGGATTTTCAAAAGGTGATAGGATTAGTGAAATAATTGATAAGAAGAATTATAGATTGGTTCAAGTTATAAAGAATCCAGTTGAAGATAAGGGTCCTAAATTAACAGAGCATATTAAGCTAGTTGGTAGAAATATTATTTTAATGTTGGATGAAGGAATTTATTTTTCTGATAAATTAACTATTCATGAAAAGAATAAATTAACTAAATTATTGGTAAATTTGAATTTGAAATATGGCGTTATTATTAGGTCTTCTGCAATAAATATTGCTTTTGATGAATTAGCTTTAGAAATTAGGAAATTAGTTGATCAATTTGATGAAATTATTGAAAGATATAATAATTCGTCAGAAGTCTCATGTTTGTATAATGTTGGTGGAATTGTTGATAAATTAATAACTGATTTGTATTCTAAGGATTTTAAAATTGAGGTTAATAGTAAGGAAGAATTTGAATTAATTAAAACTAAATATCCGGAATTTGATGTGGAGTTTGTTGATAAAATTCTAAAAAATAAAATGAAGTCAAAGATTTCATTGAAATCAGGTGGTTATTTGATAATAGAAGAAACTTTTGCTGGTACAATGATTGATGTTAATTCGGGGAATAATATTATTTCTAATAAAGATGGTGTGTTTTTAGATACTAATATTGAAGCGGCTTTAGAAATTGCAAGGCAAATGAGACTTAGGGATATGTCTGGAGTAATTATTGTTGATTTTATTAATTTGAATAATGATGATGAGAGAGATAAAGTTATTAGATGTTTAAGTGAATGTGCTAAATATGATAGGGCAAAAGTAAATGTTGTTGATTTTACTAAACTTCGGATTGCTTGAAATCACTAGAAAACCTATTTTTAATAAAAATAAAATTGGAAGCTGTTAAACTTCCAATTTTTCTTTTATTTTTTCTAATTCTTTGTTTCTTTTTATTTTTCTGGTTGTTGTTTTTATTAGTTCTTCATGTGAAACAATGATTTTTCTAATGTATTTATATGCAGGTATTTTTTTATTTACTAGATTTTTTATATCTTCGTTTACTTTTTCAAAGATTTCTTCATCTGTTTGGTTTGCAAAGTATTTTTCTTTATTTTCTGGAAGGATAACTATTTCTGCAAATAATACTATATCTGAATTTCTATTTAATTTTGTATTTTCAATATGTCCGAAGACCATTGATTCGTCAACATATGAGATATCATTTATTAGTTTTTCTAATTCTTCTGGAAATACTTTTTTTCCGTTTTTGAAAACTATTACATCTTTTTTTCTACCTGTTACTGATAGTATTCCTTTTTTGTCCATTCTTCCTAAGTCGCCAGTATGGAACCAACCATCAATGATTGCAGAATTTGTGGCTTCTTCGTTTTTGTAATATCCAAGCATTACAGCATCACCACGAATTATGATTTCACCTTCACCTGTTTTGTCTGGTTCAAATATTTTGATTTCTGAGCTTGAGAATGGAAAACCGACGCTTCCAGGTTTTTTTACATATTTGTTTTCAGCTGCTATAGCGCCAGATGTTTCGGTTAAACCATATCCTTGATAGATATCGAAACCAAAATCATATAATCCTTGAGCTGTTTCTTTATCAAGTGCAGCTCCTCCAGCAATAATTGATTGTAAATTAGGGCCGATGTTGTCGAAGATTTGTTTAAATATTTTACGTCTTGTTTTTATTGATGTGTGTCTGAATATTTTTCTTAAGAAATTAACTAATTTTAATTTTTTCTTTTTTTCTAATTCTTTAATAATTCTTTTATAAATCATTTCAATTACTAGAGGGACACATACAAAACCTGTTATATTATAATCTTTGATGTTACTTGCAAAATATTTTAATCCGTCGCAGAAGATTAGTGTAACACCAAGTGATGATCCGAATAAAAATGTTATTACACTCTCAAATACATGGTGCAGAGGCAAGAATGATAGGAATCTATTTCCTTCTTCAACATAGAACATTCTTTTTGTATCATTTATCACTGTACAAATTGATTTTTGTGAAAGCATTACTGCTTTTGAAATGCTGGTTGTTCCTGAAGTGAAAATCATGACTGACATTTTTTCGTTATCTATTTTTACGTTGTTATATTCTGTATGATCAAGTTTTCTTGATTTTTCTAATTCTTCTGAATAAAGTAGAGAATCTTCAAATTTTTCGTCAAAGCATATCTTATTGGGACATGATTTTATTGCTTCATGGTATTGTTTTGCATATATTATTGTGTCTGCTTCACTACGCTCTAATAAATCAGTAATCTCGTTTAATGGTAGGGATTTATCAAGTGGCACAACCTCTATGTTTGAAGTGGTTGCAGCTAAATAAGAAACACACCATTCATATCTATTTGGAGATATAATTGCAACTCTTTTGAAATTGTTTTTTAACATATATGCTCCAAAATCTTCGATGTCTTTTACGAAATCTTCGAATGTTTTTACAATTAATTCTTTATCAGTTGGTTTTAGTTTATATTCAAATGCTGATAATTTTAAGTATTTATTTTTGTATAATTGTACTAAATCACGTAAATCTTTAAGATTGTCGTTTTCATATACATTGTTTTTCATTTTTAAATTATATTTCATATGGAATACCTTTCTTAAAATATTCAGATTCATTATATATTAAATCTTGTCATAGTTTCAAGTTTTTGTGATTAGTTGAATTGTTGGTTGGTAATTGTTATAATTTTCTGAATTAATTATATTGGAGATTTAAAATGGATTTTAGTAAAAACTTGGAGTATGAGCTTGTCAGGTCTAAAATTAAAAATATGTATATTTTAATTAGGAATGGCAAAGTTATTGTTAAGGCTCCAAATGCTATTTCTGAGAATAGAATTAGAAATTTTATTAATTCAAAGGAAGAGTGGATTAATAAAAAGTTGAAAGAGTTTGAAAAGAAGTCTTTTAAAGAGAAATCGTATGTTAGTGGTGAAGTGTTTAAAGTTTTAGGAAATGATTATACATTAAATATTGAATATGGTGATTTTGAAAAGGCAAGTGTTAATTTGGATAATGGGTATATTAATATTTGTGTTAGTGAAAATTGTGAAACTGTGAAGATTAAAGAACTTATTGAGGAAATGTATTACAAAGTTGCTTTAATAATTGTTGATAAATCAGTAAATATGTGGAAAAATATACTTAAAATTGCTCCTGATGTGGTGGTAATAAAAAAGTTGAAAACTGCATGGGGGAAGTGTAATTCTAAGAGAAAGATAACAATTAATCCCGATTTAATGAAGTATGACCAAAGAGTTATTGATTATGTTGTTTTACATGAGTTTTGTCATTTGAGATATATGAATCATTCTAAAGATTTTTGGAATATGGTTGGTAAGTTTATGCCTGATTATAAAGATTTAAAAAAGGAATTGAAAAATGTATATTGACACTAAAGATTAATTTTATTTATAATGAAGTTGCTATACTAAATTAAATATAAAAGGAGTTATTATGGAAAAATTACGTGGTTTTGAAATTGCTAAAGGATGGGAAGATAAAGATATTAATTTACCTAAACGTTCTACAAAGAATTCAGCTGGATATGATGTGGAAGCTGCTGAAGATATTATAATTCCTAAATTTACTCCAGGAATCAAGCCGACATTAATACCTACAGGTCTTAAAGCATATTGTCAACCTGATGAGTGCTATTTATTATTAAATAGAAGTAGTGGTCCTAAAAAAGGATTTTTAATGGCTAATAGTGTTGGATTAGTTGATTCTGATTATTACGGAAATGAAGGAAATGATGGTCATTTCTATTTTGCATATTTTAATTGTAGTGATCATGATATTGAAGTAAAAAAAGGTGATAGTATAGGTCAAGTTTTGTTTACTAAATATTTAGTTGTTGATAATGATAATGCCGCAGGCGTTAGAGTTGGTGGTTTTGGATCTACTGACAAGAAATAATTAAATATTTGTAATATATAAATAGAGTTAATATGACTATATTACTTTATAAGCTCTTTTATAGGAGTTATATTATGAAAAATTTTTTAAAAACTTACAAATCAGTTATTATTTTGTTAGTTGCGATAATAATTGGAACAATCGTTGGATTGGTATTTAAAGAAAAAGCAGCTATTTTAAGTCCATTTGGGGACATTTTTATTAATCTGATGTTTATTATCATAATACCATTGGTATTTTTAAGTATTACAACAGCAATTGCTAAAATGAAACAACCTAAGAGATTGGGAAAAATTATGGTTGTAACATTAATTATGTTTTTACTTACAGGTTTGATTGCTTTATTGGTGGGTGTTTTTTCTACTTATAAAGTGAAATTAATTGAAACGAAGGATTCTGAGACAATTAAGAATTCATTAGTTTCAGTGGAAGAAAAGGAACAAAAAGATAAAAAGGAAGATGAATCAATATTGCAAATAGTTGCAAATACATTAACTGTTAATGATTTTTCTAAATTGTTATCTAAATCAAATATTATAGCTTTAATTGTCGCATCTATTTTGTTTGGAATTGCGATGAATATGGCTGGAGATTCTGCAAAACCTGTGGAAGAATTTTTAGATTCTTGTTATGCTATAATATTAAAATTGAATCAAATTGTAATTTGGTATGCACCAATAGGACTTGGCTGCTATTTTGCAACTATGGTTGGCAAGTTTGGTGAATCAATTGCAGTTGGTTATGCTAAATTGTTTGTAATTTATACAATTGTAGCATTGTTGTTTTATGTAGTATTTTATACTATTTGCGCATTTATCGCTGGAGGAAAGAGAGGAGTTATTGCTTTTTGGAAAAATATAATACCTTCTACATTAACAGCTGTTGGAACATGTTCTTCTGCGGCTTGTATACCAGTAAATATTGAGGCAAGTAGAAAAATGGGAATATCTGATGATATTTCTGGAACTGTTGTATCTCTTGGTACAAGTTTTCATAAAGATGGTTCTATGATAGGATCAGTATTTAAAATTATGTTTTTAGTTTGTTTGTTTGGAATTAATCCAGGTATTGGACAAATAATAGGTGTTTCAATATTGGCAAATTTACTAATAACAGGTGTTCCAATAGGTGGTGGAACGATTTCTGAAATGTTAATTTTAACAATGATGGGATTTCCTCTACAAGCATTACCAATATTGACAGTTATTGCAACTTTAATTGATGCACCAGCAACATTATTAAATGCAGCTGGGGATCCAAATGTATCTATGTTAGTAGCAAGAGCAGTTGACGGTAAAAATTGGATGGATAAAAACAAAGAAAATAATAAAGAAATAAAAGAATAATAAATACATCGGAGGGAGCAATTAATTTATTAATTGCTCTTTTATATAATAATTAAAGGAGGTTTATATGCAAGAGTTAAAAATTAAAGGAATTTATAGACATTATAAGGGAGATTTTTATTTTGTTGAAGATATTATATATCATAGTGAAACAGCAGAAAAAATGGTGGCTTATAGAGCTTTATATGGGGAAAATAAATTGTGGTGTAGACCATATGATATGTTTTTAGAGGAAGTTAATAAAAATGGTCAAAAATACAGATTTGAACTTCAAGATATTAAAAGTGTTAAAGAAAAATAGTATATATTTAATTAGGGGAGTAGAAAAAATTGGAATTTTATAGTGTTAAATTAAATAAAGAAATGGATGATATAGAAAAAGTTGATGAATTTAACACTAATTTGTCAAAAATATATTTTCTTTCTAATGTAAATTATGAATTTAAAAATGAATTAGCTAATGAACAATTAATTTTTGTATTCGATGCTTCTAATTTATCAAATGATAAAAATAAAATTTTTAATAAAATAAAACATATTGATAAAAATATTAGAAAAATGATTGGTGAAGAGTTTAAAGTTATAGTTTTTAATTCTAATGGAGAAAATGAAAAAGATGTTTTTGATTTAATTAGAGCTATTAAAATTGTTTTGCTGAAGAGAAAAATTGATAGATATGAATATATTTATGATGTTGCTTGTAATTATTTAGATAATGAATTTATTACTAAAAATATTTGTGATTTTAAAAATGATAAATGTTTTGCTAAGAGAGATTTTAATTGTACTTGTGGATGTTGTCGACATTTTAAACATTTTTTTTCGAATAAATTAGTTCAATGTGAATATTTAATTGATAAGCATTGTTCTGCAAAATGTTTACCATGTAAAATGTTTACATGTGATGAAATTATTAAGAGGAAGAATATTAAATATAGATTCAAGGATATATTTTTGTTGGATAAATTTTTTAATCCTATCCAAAAAATTGTAATATTAATGAATTGTTTTAATAAAAAAGAGACGATTATAAAAAGGTTGTTATGGTTTGGGTTTTAATATTTAGATATGTTTTATGAAATATTATTTTAACTTAATTATTAAAATAATTTCATAATTGACTTATCAGATTCTGTATTTGACTTTACTTTAAGCCTAAAAAGTGCTATAATAATAATGTGTAAAAGAATGAGAATTTTATATTTTACAGATTACATAAAAAGGAAGGTGCTGTATGTTTAGAATTGGTGATAACATAGTATATCCGATGCATGGTGCAGGGACAATAGATTCTATAGAAGAAAAAGAAATATTGGGAGAGAAACTACAGTATTACGTTATTAAGATGCCGGGAGAAGTAAAAGTTATGGTTCCTACATCTAAAGCTGAATCTTTAGGTGTAAGAGGTATAATAGATGAAACTGGTGCTAAAAATGTATTAAAATTATTGGAACAGGATGAAACTGAAATGTCTCAAAATTGGAATAAAAGATATAGGGACAATTTAGATAAAATGAAAACAGGTGATATTTATCAAGTTGCTGATGTTGTAAGAAATTTAACTTTCCAGCAAAAAGAAAAAGGAACATTATCTACTGGAGAAAAGAAAATGCTTAGTAATGCTAGATTAATACTAGTTAGTGAATTAGCTTTAGCTGAAAAAACTCCACAGGATGAAGTTGAACGTTTAATTGATAATAAAATTGAAATGTCTTATAAAGAGTACAGAGTACCAACAGAAGCTACAATTGATTTACAAAAAAGTGCGGTTACAAAATTTATTCCTTTTGATAATGGGACAACTACTGTTTAAAGAATATAAGGCAAAGGAAATATTATTTTAACTTGTATTTCCTTTGCTTTTTATTTGATTATATATTTATTGTATAATATTGATTTTGAAAGGCTGATTAATGGAGAGATATAATGATGAAATATTGGATGAAATAAGATCACGAAATGATATTGTTTCTACAATTTCTCAATATATGACGTTGAAGAGAAAAGGTAGAAATTATTTTGGTCTTTGTCCATTTCATAATGAAAAGTCACCATCTTTTTCGGTATCACCGGATAAGCAAATTTTTCATTGCTTTGGTTGTGGAGTTGGTGGAGATGTTATTAATTTTGTAAAGAAAATTGAAAATATTGGTTTTTTAGATTCAGTAAGATTGCTGGCGGAGAAAAGTGGGATTCAATTGCCAAATGATATTAGCAAAGCTGAAGAGGAAAATATTAAATTAAAAAATAGAGTTTATAAAATTAATGAATTGGCTGCAAAGTTTTATCACGAAAATTTATATAAGCCGACTTCTAAAATTGCACAGGATTATATAAAGAAGAGGAAATTGAATAATGCTACTTTGAAATCTTTTTTAATGGGATATGCATCAAATAGTAGTAATGAATTGCTTAGATTTTTAAAAGAACAGGGATTTACTGAAGAGGAACTGTTAGCTTCTTGCTTAATTGGAAAATCTGATAGGGGTTATTATGATAAATTTAGAAATAGATTGATGATTCCAATAAGGGATGAAAGAGGAAGATTTATTGCTTTCGGAGGTAGAGTCCTTGATGATAGTAAACCTAAATATATCAATTCTCCCGAAAATATTGTTTATAGTAAGGGAAGAAATCTGTTTGGATTGAATGTTGCAAGGGAAGGAGTTCATGGACCTTTAAAACGATTATTAATTGTTGAAGGTTATATGGATGCTATTTCTTTATATCAAAGAGGAATTACTAATGTTGTAGCTTCTTTGGGGACTGCATTGACTGATTCTCAAGGTAGATTACTTAGAAGAAATACTGAGCAAGTTATTTTAGGATATGATGCTGATGGTGCAGGTCAGCAGGCAATTATTAGGGGTATGGAAATTTTAAAAAGTATGGATATTGATATTCGTATTCTTCAAATTTCTGGAGCCAAGGACCCAGATGAATATGTTTTAAAGTTTGGACCTGAGAAAATGGTAAAAGCAATGGATGAAGCTATTTCAGCAATTGAATTTAAGATAAAAGTTTTAAGAGCAAATCTGGACTTGAATAATGTTAATGATAAAGTTAAATTTTTAACTGAAATTGCAAAAATTCTTTCTAATGTTGATAATAATATTGAAAGAGAAGTTTATATTGATAGAATTTCAAAAGTTTATGAAATTAGTAAAAATGCTATAGTTTCTGAAGTTGATAAGTTGCTTTATAGGAGTTTAGCTGGAGTTACAAAGTTTGAAAAGTCAAATATTGTATTGAAAGATACTCAAGATTCAAAAATTGATGTAGCAACTAGAAAACGTGAAGGAATGGTGGTTTATTTATTAGTCGATTATACCAAAGTTGCGTTTGATAAAATTAAAAATGTTGTTGATTTAGATTTAATAAAATCTGAAAAAAATAAAAAAATTATTGGTATTTTATATGAAAGAATTAATTTGAATAATCTTCCTGAGAATATAATTTCGTTATTTGAAGATGAGGATGATATTAACTATGTTAGTGGAATTTTATCATATGATTTTGAAATTAGTGATGTAAATAAAGCGATTGAGGATATTGAAAAGGTATATTATAAAGAAAAATTAATTTCTTTAAGAAATGAATTGATTTTAAAATTAGAAAATAACAATGATGCTGAAGAAGCTGATAAAAAAGAGATTGAAAATGAGTTAACAAATGTAATTTTGGAACTTACAAAAATGAAGTAGGAGGGGCTTTAATGTCTAGAAAAAAAGAAGTAGAAAACGTTGAGAACTTAGAAAATGTTGAAAAAATAGAAAGCTTAGAAAGTTTAGAGAACGTTGAAGAAACAAATACTAAAGCATCTAAAAAAGATAAAAATGAGAGTACTACTGTATCAAAAATTGATCAAATTGTTAATAGTGTAAAGGATAAGGGAAAGATTGATTATAGTGAGTTAGCAGCACAACTTGGCAATTTTTCTCCAGAAGAAATGGAGAAGTTGTTTGATAAACTTGAAAAATTAAATATTCAAGTAGCTAATGAGACTGTTGATATTGACGATGAAGAACCAAATATTGAAGATTTGGAAGAAGTTGAAGATTTAGATATAGAGGATGTTAATATTGATACACTTGAAGGTATTAGTGTTGATGATCCAGTAAGAATGTATTTAAGGGAAATTGGTAAAATCCCACTTTTATCTTTTGAAGATGAATTAAAATATGCTAAATTATCTTACGAACATGATGAAGCTGCTAAGCAAAAATTAACTGAATCTAACTTGAGATTGGTGGTTAGTATTGCTAAGAAGTATGTTGGTAGAGGTATGTTGTTCTTGGATTTAATTCAAGAAGGTAATATGGGATTGATTAAAGCTGTTGAAAAATTTGATTATACCAAAGGATTTAAATTTAGTACATATGCTACTTGGTGGATTAGACAAGCAATTACTAGAGCGATTGCTGATCAAGCAAGAACAATTAGAATTCCAGTTCATATGGTTGAAACTATTAATAAATTAATAAGAACTTCAAGACATTTGTTACAACAAAATGGTAGGGAACCAACGCCTGAAGAAATTGCAGTTGAAATGGAAATTCCGGTTGAGAAGGTTTTAGAAATTCAAAAAATAGCTCAAGATCCTGTTTCTTTGGAAACTCCGATAGGTGAAGAAGATGATAGCCATTTAGGAGATTTTATTCCTGATGATGATTCACCATCACCACAGGATGCTGCTTCTTATACAATGCTTAAGGAACAATTAAATGAAGTTTTAGAAACTTTAACACCTAGGGAAGCAAAGGTTTTAAGATTGAGATTTGGTCTTGATGATGGTAAAGCTAGAACACTTGAAGAAGTTGGAAAAGAATTTAGTGTAACTCGTGAGAGAATAAGACAGATTGAAGCGAAAGCTTTAAGAAAATTGAGACATCCTTCAAAGAGCAAAAAATTAAAGGAATATATGTAGACGTCTTGTAATTTGAAGGGGTTTGTGTTAGAATAGGTGGAGTTAAAAGTATTATTACTTTTTTCCTTGCTTATTTTAATGATAAGCTATTATCCAAGAGGAGGTGAATAATAATGAACAAATATGAAAGTGTTATCATTGTTAATCCTAATGTAGATGAAGAAGGCATCAAAGCTTTAGAAAAGAAATTTACAGATATTATTAATAATGATGGTAAGTTAGAAAAAATTGATAACTTAGGAAAAAGAAAATTAGCTTATGAAGTTAAGAAAAATAACGAAGGTATTTATTTAGTTTTAACATTTGAAGCTAATGCAAATTTAATCGAAGAACTACAAAGAAATTACAGAATTACTGATGAAGTTATTAAATTTATTGTTATCAGAATAGAAGAATAATTTTTAAATTAGGGCGCTTAGAAAGGCAATTTTATGAATAAAGTAATTTTAATTGGTAGATTAACAAGGGACCCAGAAGTTAGATACACACAAGCAAATAATACAATGGTTGCATCTTTTTCTTTAGCAGTTAATAGAAGATTTGCTAGAGAAGGTGATGGACAAACAGCTGACTTTTTAAATTGTGTTGCTTGGTCAAAAACTGGAGAATTTATTAGTAAATACTTCAAAAAGGGTCAACAAGTTGGAGTTGTTGGTAGAATTCAAACAAGAAGTTGGGATGATCAACAAGGACAAAAACATTATGCAACAGATATAGTTGTTGAAGAAGCATATTTTGCTGATTCAAGAAGAGATAATGGTGGTATGATGGATGGAGATAATCCATTTGCTACAGAAAATTTTGATGCTAACAATGGTGCTGATACTTCTGATTTTGAAGTTTCATCTGGTGATGATTTACCATTTTAGTAAATATGATAGGAATGGGGGCGAAAATAATGGCAGATAAGAAAAATAATAGAAGAAATAATAAAGATTATGATGATGATTACAGAATCAAAAAAATAAGAAAAAAAGCTTGTCCTTTATGTTCTGATAAAGATTTAGTATTAGATTACAAAAATCCTGAACAATTAAAGAAATTTGTTAATGAAAGAGGTAAGATTCTTCCAAGAAGAACAACAGGAGCTTGTGCTAAACATCAAAGAGATATTACTATTGCAGTAAATAGATGTAGAGCAATTGCTATGTTACCATATTCACAAAACTAAGATGAGTTAAAAAAAGATGGGTTTTGACCCATCTTTTTTTGTATGTATTTATTTTTAATTTGATATTCCATGATGTATTTCAGGTGTATTATCATCTATTGGAAGCATTGTATAACCATTTTTTTGACAATATTCAATAATTCTAGGTAGTGCTTCTAGGATTTTTTTATTTGTTCCAAAGTCATGCATTAAGACTATGTTTGAACGGTTTGGTCTTAGTTCCCTTACTACATTGTTGTAGCAATCATCTGCTGTTCTGGCTCTTCCTGCATCATCATCATCAACATTCCAATCATAGTATTTATATCCACGTTGTTTTGCTGTTTTTGTGATTCTGCTCATAATTCCTTTTGAATATCTTTTGCTTATTGTGTTTGAACTTCCACCTGGAAATCTAATATAGTGTGAATCGAATCCAGTATCTGCTTTTACTTTGGCTCGTAATTTATCAATTCCATCTAGGTATGAATTATCATCTTTGTATGCTATTGCGTAATTATGATCATATGCATGTAATCCAATTGTATGTCCTTCATTAACTTCACGTTGTAAAGTTGTTTTATTGTAGCTTCCTGAGTTTATAACAAAAAATGTTGCTTTGACATTGTATTTTTTTAGGATGTCTAGTACGGAATTGGTAATACTACTTGGGCCATCATCAAATGTTAAGTATGCAATGCTTTTTCCATTTGATGTAGTTGTTTTAGATTCTGATGTTTTATTTTCACTAACTTTATTTGTTTGTGTTTTATTTTCGTTTGTTTTATTTTCAGTTGGTTTTGATTGAGTTTCGGTAGTATTTGTTGTGTTTTTATTATTATCTATTGTAGCTGGTGTATTGTTTGTTTCTGATTTTGTTATTTTTGTTGTGTTTTGTACTTCTTGTTGTGATGTACTTGCAATTGTTTGTGAAGTATTGATTGTTTCGTTTTTAGCAAGTAGATTGTTCCAAGAAAATGCAATTTGAACTGATATTAAAATTAAAGAAATTATAAAAACTAATATGGGTAATAGCGATAATTTTATTTTTGCAGTATGTGTATTTTTTGCATTATATAGATAGAATGTTTTATCATTTAAATGTTTAATTTTATTATTTGAGTATATTGCGATAATGATTGTTAAACCAATTAAGGCAATAATTTCTGCAATTATCATTCTAGCTTCGACTGATAAGGATAGTATTAAATTATTCATTAGAAATCTCCTTTTGTATG
>ERZ773061.614-NODE-614-length-14438-cov-2.661197_pt1 | contig 14438 bp, 10 predicted proteins | sample MGYA00580627_ERZ773061 | MGnify/ENA primary metagenome ERZ773061 (study PRJEB29015, sample SAMEA2738119) | human oral metagenome | biome: human oral; feature: human-associated habitat; material: saliva | place: China | collected 2223 ...
ACCACGGAACTGGAAGAACATTAACAAATCGTTTGTCGATATGCTTATCAATTATAAACTTATCGACCCAGATGATGCCGAAATGCTCTTTAATCACGAGTATTTGATAACTCCTGATGAGCATTTTGAACTTTCAATGCTTCGCAATTCAAAGAAATATGCACGACATATAAATGACCTACGTTGTAATGCTTTTGCTTTCTATCGTGCATCGACATTTGATAACATTGACTTGATAGGTGCTGATTATATCGCGAAGATGAAACGTGACTTGCCGCCAGTTGTCTTTGCTATTTCTATTGGAAATATGAAGGCTGTTAAGAGCAATGACGGCTTTTATTCTAATCTTGATATAGAACACGTTCACGGTTACATACCTGATGACTGTCCGGCTATTGAGAACGCTATGCACCTTCGCATAGCAAGTACGGTAAGCGGGGGATGTAAGATAGATACAGAATATGAAACACCCGACTTTAGAGAGCTACAGGAAGTAAAGGATTGTACACTTGATGGTGATGTTATTGAAAACCAACCGCTTTTTATTGCCTTTGACTTCAATGCAAACATAAACTGGGTTGTAGCGGGACAGCTGTATAAGCGTGATGGAGTTGATGCCTTAAACGTGGTATCTTCTATGTTTGTTAAGAATGAACGTAAGTTGCGTGAACTGTTGCAAGACTGGAATAAGTATTACACTCCGCATCGTTCTCATTGTAAGGAGGTGTTTTTCTTCTATGATTCTACAGCTAAATTCAAAGTTTACGCTGTGCAATCTGAAGATTATAAGGACACAATTATAGCTGACCTTACTAAGTATGGTTGGACGGTACATCCTATTGATATGGGTTCTCCTATGCAACATGAGCAGAAATACAAAGAGATTAACGAGTGTCTTGCTGGTGCTGCTTATCCTGCCGTTCGCTTTAATAGAGATAACAATGAGGCTTTGATAGTTGCTTTACAGACTGCCGAGGTTAGTATCGGTTATAAAGGATTTAGAAAAGACAAGTCAGGTGAGAAACTCAGTGAGGAAGCCGATGATACGGTAAGACTGGAATATAGAACGGACGGCACAGATGCTTTCGATACTTTACTTATTGGTGTTAAGCGTTTTCTATACCGTATGAGTGGAATGTGTTTCCCAAGTGGAACATAAGCGCAAATTATATTCTTGTGTATCCGAAAAGTGTACACTTTGGTATCACTGATAAACTTTAAGTAGTTCACCCTTGCTATAGCAAGTGGTTTATAGATAAAGGTTAAGTAGATTATGGGTAAAGACTGGACTGGAAACAGAGTTTCTTTATTTAAGACGATTGGCGCAAGCAACCATTGCGCACATGAACGTCAACAGGACGATTATTATGCAACAGAACCGAAGGCTACAGAGTGGCTTTTGAAGTTAGAACGCTTTGAAGGTCCTATCCTTGAACCTTCATGTGGAGAGGGGCACATATCAAAGATACTTATAGATGAAGGCTATCAGGTTGTGAGTCGTGACTTAATAGACCGTGGCTATGGCTCTGTTGCCGATTTTCTTTCTAAGGATAACACAGAATGGAATGGCGACATTGTTACCAATCCTCCTTATAAATATGCACAAGAGTTCGTTGAGAAAGCGTTGGAGATAATACCAGAGGGGCATAAGGTTGCAATGTTTCTTAAACTACAATTCTTGGAAGGTAAGCATCGTAGAATGTTGTTTGAATCTATGCCTCCTAAGCGTGTCTGGGTGAGTACGTCACGATTAAAGTGTGCGATGAATGGCGACTTTGATAGTGTTGGCGGCAGTGCTACTGCTTATGCTTGGTTTGTTTGGGAGAAAGGCTTCAGTGGCGACCCTATTATAAAGTGGTTCAATTAACTTCTGTCCTACCTTTATCTTTCGTCTTTCTTACCTTTGTTATAACAAAACATCAAGGATATGCCGTACAAACAACCGCAGCAATCGTTTCAGTCTTTGCGCAATTATACTGAGAAATTCTCTTGGATAGAAGAGCGAACAGGACTACGTACGACAGGATATAACCCACCAAAGGGAGCGCAGGATGTACAGCGTGTTCCCTTCTTTGTACGTTTTGTTACTCAGAGTGGACGGCTTGAAGAGGGTAACGTGGTCTGTTTGAAAGTAAATAGACGTAGGCATCAACGAATGATTCAGTTTGTTGAAAGTCAAGAGATACGCATCCTCTGTGATTATCTTGTTATTGAAGTCGATGGTATAAGAATTTTAACGCATTAAGGATATGGCTACTAAGATTAAGAGTAAAGGAAACATAGTCCGAGTTGTCGGCTCGGAGAAACTGAAGGAGGAAATGAGTTATCTTGAGTCTCAAGGTTATGCTGTGCTTCGTCCTGGAGGTATTAAGAGTAATGATGCTGCTGATGAGACTTGGCACGACTTCTTTTCTAACCAGATGACCGCTGGTGTCGGAGGTGGAAAAGGTGGACGTAAATCTGTACCTACGCTCTTTGCCAGCAGCGGTTCAGAACAAGCGGTTTCCGAGGATGTTGGTACGAATGGGCTTGGATGGATGGAATGGGGTGTAGGCAACAGATTGCCTAATGTCGTCTCTCTACTTTGTGGTATTCTTCCTTACACAGCGGCTGGATTGAAATTCAACACAGACCTCTGTGCAGGTCTTGGTCCTGAGCCAATGTATCGCTACACACAGTATGTTGGCGGGAATATTACTACGAAAGAAATTCCATATTCAGAAGCAAGCAAACTTATCTCAGGCTTGATCATCGACCGACTTCGTGAGATTAAGAACTTAGAGAATAGTGATTCTTCTGTGTTTGGAACGATAATAAAGAACGATAATACAACTTTAATCGCCCAACTAAATAAGGAAATTGAAGACTTGAAAATCGACCTTTCTGTATGGGAAAGAACGGCTCCTGAGGTAGCAGAGTTTCAAGAGCGCAACAATCTTGCACAAACTTTCCTTCAACTTTCAGGCGATACTCAGATGTTGGGAATGTGTTTCCCAGAGTTACAACTCAACTCTCAAGAACTTGATGAGCGTGGAAAACCAGTAAAGACAACGCTTTGGAAGCCTAAGGTTGTAGGCATTGGCTACCGTTCAGCACATACTTGTCGTTTGGAGCGTATGGACGACCATAATAAGATTAATTATGTTTATGTAAGTAATCGTTGGTTAGATCAGCCCGTAGCGTCAGTGCAAGAAGCATCTTCTAAAGTCGTTGCTTATCCTGCTTTGTCTATACAGACCCCATTGGCTGACTTGAAAGCTGCCATACGAAAAGCACGAGATGAAAATGTCAGTGCCAAGAACCGCCCTACCCGATTCATATTCCCTTCAAGTTATCCGACTGTAGGTCGCCCTTACTATCCGTCTCCAGCATGGCATAGTGTCTTTGTTGGTGATGTGTATGAGTATATTGCGACTATCATCTCTGACCGTTTCAACCGTCGTAAAAACAGTAATGTTATTGGTCGTGTGATTTATATTCACAACGACTATATGCAGCAACTCTTCATTCAAGCACAGGCACAGAGTGATGCAGATAAACAGAATGAGATACGTGATAAGTTGTATAAGGACATCAACACGTGGCTTAGTAACCGAGACAATAGCGGTCAGTCTCTCCTTGCCTTCACCTTTATGGGTACTGATGGTAAAGAGCATAAGAGCTTTGAAATCGTAGAGGTTGAGAGCAGTAGTAAGTCGGTTGCTGATGCGAATGAAAAGGAAACAGCCGAGGTGGCAAGTATCATCTTTATGGCTATGGGACTTGATGCGAAACTGCTTGGCTCTACCCCACTCTCCCTTGTTGGTCAGAGTAGTGGTACTGACTTGCGCATCCGTTTTGGTGTGAAACAAGTTCAGATGGCACCGACACAAAAGATAATGCTAAAGAGCCTTGAGGTGGCGAGCCGTTTTAATGAATGGGATAAGCATCTCGTTTGGCGTATCAATCGTGAGGTGCTTACCACGCTTGATAGTAGTAAAACTGGTATTACCCAAAAAGAAGAGGAGGCATAAACTATGTTGATAACAACGACTAATGAACTTAGGCTTTATTCGCCTGCAAACGCAATAGATGCTATAGAAACTCTGACGGGCTTCATTGACAGTAGTGAGCACGATTTCCTTGAAGAAAAGTTAGGAAAGGAATTGTTCTCGCTGTTGCAGAAGCATTACCGTGGTATTGGTGAAGCGGGCATTATGACCTTAATTGAAAGTATTCAACGTAATGAAACGCTTTTACCCTATTCACAGTTACTAATGTTGGCTCAGCGTTGTGTCTGCTTTGATGCCTTGGGTAGAGCTATTGATATGCAGGCTATCAGCGTGAATGGTTCGGGTGTGAACGTAGCAACCTCTGACGATTATGGTAAGGCAGATAAAGATGCTATCAGTGCATACAAACAGACTTGTTATAAGGAATCTCATTCAGCCGTAAACCGTTTGCTCATTGTACTTGAAGAGTGGATGCGTGAAGTTGCATCTGTAACTGAAGACGGCAAAGACACAGACGAGTACCGAGAGAAAAAGGAAATTGCTGATGCTTGGCAGAAAAGTCGATATTTCTTCCTTGTTGGTTCTTTGTTGATTCCTTCGGCACAGGTGCTGCAAGAGTATGTTAACATATATGACAATCGTGAGAAGTACATTACGCTTTTGCCTGATTTGCGTTATATTCAAGAGGATATTCTTGCACCAGTTGTAGGTGAAGAATTGTTGGATTTCCTTACAGACAATGCTCTTAAAGGTACAGAAGATAAGAAACTCGCAAGGCTTATTCATCGTTTACGTAAGGCGATGGTAAAGCATCTTATTGCAAGAACAAATTTCTTGAAGCTGTCTGCTCCTGACCTTGCTACCGTTCATAATGAAGCCGTCTTAATGGTGAATAATTGCGTCGATTATATACGTATGTATCAGTCTGACTTTATTACCTTGGCAAAGGATGCTATGAAAGCCTCGCCTATTTATGACGCTTCAGCAAATAAGGTTCGTGAACCCTACGAACCGACCTTTAAGAACAATGAGGATGGGAATGTTATGTTTGTTATACCAACTTTGAGTTAAATATGTTTGAAGAAAAACGACACATTGACCTTCGTCTTCCACGTTCTTGGAACGACTGTTCCACGGAGGATCTCCGTACTGTTGCACGTGTTTTGATGTCCTGTGCTTCAAAAGCAACACGCTACAAACCTTTTTCCTTGAAGGAAGTAAAGATAGCTCTCTTCTTTGCCTTTACAGGTCTTGAAATTGTAGAACCTATTAATCCTCATGTTGACGTAGAACGGCAATATTATGTGGTACGCTTTCGTGATAAGTCTTTCTGTTGGTTGCATCGTGCGTGGCGTTGGTGTCGTAAACGGCTGACAGGTGAAGACCCGTCTGTATTCAACCTTTATCTTTGGCAAATCTGCTCTTGGATTGAACCAGAGAAAGACTTGAATAGTGGGCGGATTCTCCGTGCTGGTCTGCTTGATTGGTTGGACTGTGAAGGGAATAATCACTTATTTGTTTTTCCATTCCAAGAGATAAAGCGTAGTCGTTCTTGGTGGCGACGTAAACGTGTCTTTCGTGGTCCTGAAACGTTAATGCAAGACTTTACTTGGCAGCGTTACCGTTTTGTTCAGGATTATATGGAGCATTATGTTACGCAACAAAACCTATTGCTTCAGATGCAGGAAAAGGGTGATCAAGTCAGTGATAGGGAATTGATAAAACAAGAAAAGGCTACAGACCTTGCTCGTGCTTGTTTCTTAGCGGTTCTGTGTAAGGCTAAAATTCGTGTTGTTGAAGACAAAACACAACGTATTCGTGTTGACTTTGAATATCAGAGTAATCAAGTTACAGACTATGCGCCTTACTTTAGAAACTTTCCTAAAGAAGATTGGCAGGTTATTCGTTTTTGGTGGGAAGGTATGATGTTCTATTTGCAAACAGAATATCCTCGTTGCTTTAAGCGTCAAGCTGTGAAAGGGCAGCCAAAGCAAAATAATCCTCTTGAACTCTATACACGTACAACGGCAACTATGCAAAAGTATCTTGGTTTAGATGAGACGGAGGTTAATAATCAATTCTTCCAACTTGTATTGCAGCACATGGATAATATGGCTAAAGAGAATGATGAACTTGAAAGGATAAAGGGTAGTTAATGGTATTTATATCGTAGCTTTATGTTTATATATTGGTAGTGTTGCCTTCATTGTCCGTGATGGATAGTGAAGGCTTTTTTAATTGCTTTTGTCCCATAGTCTCTTGTTTTGTTTCTTATCTTTGCTATATAAATGATTTGATTATGGCAAATATTGATGCTAAGTTTGAACGATTCAAGAAGCTCTGTACAGATATTCTTTCTCAGAGTGGAAATTGTAAGGAGAGTCAAGCCGACATGGTAGCAGCTAATACAGTACCAGAGTTGGTAGCTGTGTGGCTTAAGTATTGGCATGGACTTATTACAGAAGTTCCACAACAGACTATCGCCGCTCTTTTTGAGGTCTATGATGATTATAAAGACGAGATAAATGCTGCTGGTGTTTATTTTAACGAGAGTACTGATAAAGGTGAGGTTCTTGTTGGTGATTGTCCTAACGTCTTAAAGTTTAGAGATAAGGCTAAGGTTTATGTACTTGGTAAAGCCGAAGTTTGTGCTTATGATCATGTCTATGTTTATGCGAATAATGAAGAAGCAAAGATTTTATTGAATGATTACTCTCGTGGTAATATTCATAAAAGTACAGTCCATGCTTGTGATTGGTCCTCTGTTATTACAGATTCTAAAAAGGTATTTTGTTCTGATGCTGCTACGGTTGACATTACTGGTGGGGTTGTTTATGATGATGGTCATCGTGAGATAAATGCTTATAAAGGCACTGTTGTTTATTCAGACTTAAAGAAAGCTATCCTTTTGGATAATACATCTAAATTATTAAAGAAAAATAGTTAATGAAATCACACGTTACTATAAAGGCAAAAAGGAAATCGCTTGTTCTTCCTGACGACTTTACGCTTGATATTGATGATCAGAACCCTCTGTTTAACGAAACAGAAATGTTCTCCTACCCTGTCAACATACCTCTGATAGGAAATCGTTTCCTTGTAGGTAATGTTGATAGCGCAATAAGTGATATTCGTCCGGTTCAGCTGGAGCATACCCCTATGCGTATTCTTGTTGATGGTCTTCCCTTTCGTAGTGGTACTGCTGTCCTTGCCGATGATGACGAGGTAGAAGATGGTGTGTCTATGAATATAGCTTCTTCTTCGCAAAGCTTCGATAGCCTTATCGGGGATTTGTCTTGCCAAGATGTTCCAGTGAAGGATAAAATTCAGATTGGCGAGAAAATTGGTAATCTTGTTAGTGAAGTTACGTATTCTTTTAGAGCGAAGATTACACACAAAGGTAAGAAGGGCAGAAAATTGTACACTTCTGATAAAGATGGTATCGCTAATGGTACGTTTGAACCGCAGGCATTAGGCTTCTCTTATCCAGGTATATGTGTAGTTTCTGGTAATAAAGAAAAGGCGGAGAGAAAGACAACTTTATCTTATCCTAATAAGAACTCAGTTACTGTTCCTAAGGTTAAAACAAGTTTTATAAATGTTTCAGAGGCTTATCCTACAAAGCCTTATTGTAATGCTCGTGTTTGTTATAAGCATTTAGGACTGAATGATGATGGAACAACAAGCGATAGCGTTATTGCGCCCAAAGACGCTACCAATACGAATGAGGATGCTTATCCTTATTGGGTCTTGGATGCTGATCGTCCGCAGTCAGGTATTTGTTTCTATGTGCTTTACTTTCTTGATTGTTTGTTTGAACATTTAGGAGTGTCGTTTGATAAGAGTGCATTAACAGAAATAGGTGATTTCAATCGTCTTTGTTTTTTTACTACTCATTGCAAGTATGATACTGTTCCTATTCATGGAGAAGGCGAGAAAACATATATCTGGAAAAAGAGTGTTATAAAAGATTCTAAGAATCGTGTTATAGAGTCTACCGACACTCTTTGTCTTGGTTCTTTATTGTTAAAAGCGAATAGTATAGCGAAGATTGATGAGTATTATTACTTTTCAGATTCTCAATCTGAAATGCCTGTCATTCCTCTATCTGAAACTGAATTGAATGGTTGGGGTACCACTCCGTCCAAAGCTACGGAGGAAAATCCTTATGTATGGAATGTGGAAATATTTACATACGCTGATGGCACAAAAACAGTTGGTATCCCACATTTTGTTTGTACGTACAAACAAAAAACTATTGCGTCTATTGAGCATCAATATGCACCAAGTGATAATACTGTGACATCTCCTGTTAAAAAATGGGCTACTACACCTCCGCAACATGAGGATGCTAATCCTTTCTTCACAAATATAGATGATATAAACGAGTGGTTGGATAGTCGTGGTTGCGGTGGTAGATTAAAGTTTGAGGATGAAGGTTCTAAGGACGTTTCCAGTTTTACTGTTCGTTACGGTGATAATGGTGAATCTATGACCTTCTCTGTTGGTGATGGCTCTATTCAATCAATCTCTATTGAGTCAAAGGCTAAGACACATAAAGTATCTGGTAATATTCTCGCTATGTACGCAAATAGTGAGAATTTCCCAAAGGAGAGTGTTAGTACAGTCATTAAGTCTTTAGAGAACAGTTTTGGTATTAAGTTCTATTATGATTATGAGCAGAAGAAGGTAACGGCTTATTTGCTTCGTAAAGTCTTTCGTGATCAGGCGCAACCGATAGACCTTCCTTGTAAAGTTATTTCTATGCGTAAGGTTAACGAGAAAATAACTGGAGTTCGTATGTGTTATTCAGCAGAGAGTGATACAAAGGAACAACGACAGAATATCAAACAGAATAAGAAAGACTATAATACTGATTACGACTATATTGAGTATCCACGTTCAAGAACTGTGACTAACAAAGTCTATGGTCAGATTTTCAAAGCTTTATCATCTTCTGATATGAACGTTTATGTTGATAAAACGACAGGTAACGCTTATCGTGTAAAGGTAAACAGTGAAGCTAAGGATGCTAACTCTTTACATCCTGCATTATTTGAGGTTGGTGCTTTCAAAGGCGTTGAATTAGGCGATTGCTCTAAGATGAATGAAGACTTTGTTCAGGAGTTTAGTAGTGAGTTTACCCCGATGGTTTTTAATGACGTAAACTATCAGAATGAAATCGCTCTTGCCTCTGGTTCTGCTACAGGTGTTGATGAAAAAGGACGACGTGGTTCTGTTTCAAACATCAATGCAAAGCGTAGGCAGCCTATTTTATCGGCTTTTATAGATGAGGAAATGGAACATGAGTTTGTTTTACACAAAATTCGTAATCTATTGTCTACTTCTTGGGCTGATTTCTATCTGACAGAGGAACTTCGTTTGCGTGAGAGTTATGACACTACAAAAACAGAAGATGGCAACTCTCCCTTGCAATCGCACGACTGGGGACTTTCTATTGCTATGATGCGTGGTGGTGGTATTGACTCGACAATTGAAAAATATTCTTTCGATTATGATGGTTTTGGAAATAGCAAGTGGCGAACTGTGGCAGGCCAATATGCTCTAACCTCCGACTCTATTGATATGATGGGTAACGAGTTTGATTATAATGGTGTGCAACCTGGCGTGGGAAATGAAGAGAGGTTTTCTCTGAAAATCCGAGCTTTCAAACAACCAGATTGGTCGCCTGTGCCTCTGTGTAATCCTGATATTATGAACGAGAATGGAACGGTTGAAACTAAGATTCGCACACGTGGATTGTTTGATACTTTTATGTCGGAGTTTGCTTATTTCCTTCTTAATCGAAAGAAATATCGCATCCGTTTGTTAGCTACTCCAGCGGCTATTGCAGATATACCGAACCATTGGCTTCAGCGTTATCGTATTAATGGGGTTACTGGTTATATAAATAAGGTGTCTTACTCTCTTTCTGCAAAAGAGGGTATAAAGGATATTGAAATAGAATTTTACGCATTATGATTATGAAGAGTGAGGTTGAATATTTTATTTACAGCTACTTGAATCGATTGTTTGGTCCTAAGTACTTGTTGGATGATAGAACTGATTTGACAAAAGACCTTGGACTCTCCAGTATGGAACTTTTGGAGTTTGTGATGGACGGTGAAACTCGTTTTAACATTTTTATTGACCCGTCTCGATTCCAACAGGACCGTTCTATTGGAACTATTGTTAGTGTTATTACAAACATAATTAGAGAACAATATGGCTTCTAATCTCGTTTTAAAATCTGGCTCACCGCACATTGGTTCGCCTATTACTTATAAGGTAACGGCTGCTTCACTTACGGGTATCATTTCTTTCCATAGGGTTGTCGTAAAGGTGAAAGCAGCTCTTAGCACTGATACTGATTGGACTATTACGCAGGTTTCTACTCCTGTTAATGAAGGCGAAATCGTTGAATTAGATATTTCTTCTGCTCTTCAGGCTGTTGCCGACCGCTATCAGTACGAACCTATCCCGCCTACGGCTTATCCGTTCGTAAAATATTCACTTTCTGCTTATGATGAGTATATGCAAAATGGTGAGGTTCATCAGACGGAGGAAATAAGTAATGAAGGTGGTAATGCTCTCTTTGGTGCTAAGACCGACTTAGAAAGGCTCTTTAGTGATGGGAATAGTACCGCACAGCATTTCTCTCGAAAACCTAAGTTTGAGTATGAAATAGTTTCTGTTGGAGAGTCTGTTGTTGTTCCTCAGTCTTTCCCTACTCCTGTGTCGTTGGGTAATGTCACGACTGGCCCCTCTTCTGCTGTTTTCCCTGTAACAACAGCTGGTATGCAAACGATAGGCGGACGTGATTTCTACGCTTTGAATAGTTCTTCGCCTGATCGTCTTGAATTTCGCTTTGTGAATGGCTTGGGATGTCTTGAGAGCATTTCTCTTCTTTCGCTTCGGTCGGTAGAGATGAATATTACGAGTGAAACTTATATTCGTTCAGTGCAGGAAACGTTTGGTAACTTTTCACGTGGTTTAATTACGAAACAGAATGATTATGAAAGGTGGAAACTATCAAGTGGACCTGTCAGTCCTGCAATGCAAGCGTGGTTTCTTCACGAGTTTCTTATGACTTCGGCAGTTTGGATAAAGGTAGGAACGGTGTTTATCCCTTGTCACATCGTACCAGAAGAAACTGTAACGGGTGTCAATCGTGCAGATGGTTCTATGCGTGAGGTTCATTTCTCTGTACAGTTTGATATTAATGGTTCGCCTGAATTTAGTTGAATAGGGTAAGTGTCCTCTCCTACCCTATTTAATCTTAATACGTAAAGTATATACTTTATTGTGTTAAAGTATATACTTTACGTTTTGTGGGTATATTCACTCTTCTTTATATTAGTCTTATTTTGTCTGTCCCTAAATAATTCTGTCCTACACATTTCTTACGTCTATTTTATCTTTGCATAAAACAATGATAAAATATGACAGAAGCAAGCGCAAGTAATTATTGGATTAGTTCCACGGCATTGAGTATAACGCTTAATGCTATGGGTGATGCTGACTATATTCAGGCAAATGTAGCCAGTGGTGCTATGATAATGTGCTATATGCGTAACATAGACGGATTGGGCTATGATGCAGGACATAACTATCGCCGTTGGAATTTGATAGCCAACCCAACTTATTTCAATTCTACGACCGAGAAATATGTCTATGCTGCTATCCCCCGCAAGCAGCAAGATAATGGCACAGCATTGATTGTGTTCCCTTCTGAGCGTGTTGATATTTATGGTAAGTCAGCGACCGAAGTTCAGCTTGGCTCTGAAGATTATTATTACATCTTCCTCGGTGGTGTTATCAGTCCTTCGGTTGTTGGCGGTGTGTTGCAAAACAGAACGTGGACACAACGCGTTGATACCGGTAAATTGGCTTCTGACGAAGCTATCGCTGCTGGCGGTGATAATACTTGGTGGATATACAATGCTGTTGATGACACGGTGACTTTCTTGAAGGCTATTGTTCGTGCCGCGTTCGATAATATCGAGGCTAAGTATGCGACCGTGAAGAACCTTATTCTCGGTGGAGAGACTTTGACGGGTATAGCTAATGATGACACTCCGAAAAACTCTCGTGTCGACGTGGTTACGCCTGACTATCTTTTTGGTAATTCTGATGCTCGATATGTCCGTAAGGATATTGATGATAGGGTTTCTTCTATACTTACTTTTCTTAATGGCGTTCATTTTGGCGATGACTTTGAGAAAGATCTTCGTGGGGCTGGCATTTATCGCGACGAACAAGGAAGTTGGCATATTGATACTGACTACATTCACGCACGAAAGAAGCTGACAGCAGAAGAGGTAGAGATTATGAAGACCTCGCACATCAAGGGCAAGGTGGTAAACTCTGCTGGCAGCTTTGTCATCTCACGTATTGAGAAGATTGCTGGTGCTTGGCGGTGTTACTTTGTTCAGCAGGATAGTGAAGGACGTAGGGTGTATAACTCTATGCGAGTGGATGACCTTGCGCTGTGTGAGACATTTAATCTTGTTGATAATAACGGACAAACTGCTAATCACTACTGGCATAGGCGTGTCAGCGATGTCGGTACTGATTACGTAGACATTGCAGATAATACGAATGTAGATGACTACGCAAGTGGCAGTGATGTTCCTCAAGTGGGTGACGAGGTTGTGCAGTTAGGTAACCTCACTGATGAAGCCAGACAGAGTGCTATCATACAATCAGCAGCTGGCGAGGGTGCGCCTTTCTTTAAAATCATAAAGGGTATCAATAGCTTTACCCTTCCTCGTCCTATATTCTTATTCGACAAACAGAACTTCGAAATACGTGTTGAAAACCCTGCTAATCGTAGTGAGTATATCCGCCTGCAAGACTTCTTGGATACGATGCAAGGACGTATCAATGCTGTTCAACAGCAGTCAGACAAGCAACTTATTATTTGGTTTGGTGACGTGGTACCAACACTCGCAACTGAGCCTGCTAACGAGTGGACGGATGATACTACGAAGGAATTGCATGAGCATGATATATATTACAATCGCTCGTATGCAGAAACTGGCGGAGGTCGTGCTTATTCTTTCGAGCGAAACCCTGATGGCTCTTTCTCTTGGCACGAGATTACGGATGCTGATGTGTTGAAATCGCTTGAAGCAGCTAAGCACGCACAAGACACGGCAGATGGTAAGCGTAGGATGTTCGTGCAAGAACGGCCTGTTCCGCCTTATGACAAAGGTGATCAATGGTCGAATGCTAACCATGGGGACAAGTTTCAGAATGATTTACTTGTTTGTGTGAAGTCACGTGGTAAGGATGATGAATTTGATATAGACGATTGGGTATCAGCACAGCAATATACAACGAAGCAATTTGAAGCCTCATTGAAAATTGGTGACAAGAGTATAGATGCTGTTATATCTGACCTTACAAATGGGCTGAAGCGTGTTGGTTTCCATCTTGATGGGGAAGATAGTACCTTCGATGTTGTTGCTGACCGATTCAAGGTAATAACGACAACGGGAAAAGTTCCTTTCTTTACTGATGGTGAAAAGCTTAATGCTTATTTTATTGATGCAAAGGAAATAGTCGCTAAAGGTATCAAGGCGCAGACTATCGATGCGGAAGGAGCTACTTTTCAAAATCTCACCGTTACTGGTAATAGTACATTTGAGGGTACACTCAAAGGCACAAGTGGTTCGTTTACTTCGTTAGATTGCCTTGACGGTACTAATAAGGTTGGTGGCATTACATTCGGGACTATGGGAAATAAAGGCTATATGGCTTTTACAGGTGATTTTGGAATGTTGGGCGAAACAACGGGTGACATTCGTAAGCGTTTCCATAATTTTTATGCAACTAACATTTATTGTAACAGTCAGTTCGGGCATAAGTCAAGAGTATGTGCGGTTATAAGGGACGAGGAAATGTTTGTTTATAATGATGGGCATATTGAAAATGGTATTCGTATAATGTTAACTTTTAACCATATAATTATAAATGGTAGAAACATTAATTATTATAGAATCCCAATGTATTCTCCTGGCTTCGGGGGTGAATCTGGAGAGATTTTGGATATTGATAATCCAAAGGCTCAAAAGGGTTCGCAAACCTATTTTGATGAACTTCCAGTAGGTGTCCCTATTGATGTTATTATATTCAATGGTACTAAGAATTTCTGTTATGAATTTTTTGGGATGGGATATGGCAAGCAGTGGACGGTTATTAATGGCAATGATAGTCAAGCTGTGTACATTTTTGACCATCGAGAACTTCGTAAGTTTGAAGGTGGGTATGTGTTTGAATATATGTACGTAAATCCACATTGGTTAACTCCTGAGAAGAGTAATGATAATCTTGGTGCAGGCGTATTCTATACGGCTGGTATTGATTTTGTCTGGTAAGAATATTATTAATTTAAAATAAAATAATATGAAAAAATCCCACAGAAAACTCTGTGGGATAAAT
>ERZ773061.624-NODE-624-length-14113-cov-11.411225_pt1 | contig 14113 bp, 18 predicted proteins | sample MGYA00580627_ERZ773061 | MGnify/ENA primary metagenome ERZ773061 (study PRJEB29015, sample SAMEA2738119) | human oral metagenome | biome: human oral; feature: human-associated habitat; material: saliva | place: China | collected 2223 ...
TAATTACCCGGCGGTGGGGTCCGTAAATAACTATCGTGCTCAGGCTCAGGCCCCCGCTACGACTACTCTCTACGCCAACACTGGCCCGGCCAGTTCGTCTATCGGCTCAGCCAAAGCCGAGGCCCGCACAGGCGTGACGGTCCCCGTCTATGCTGGTACGGGTGGTTTTATGAGCTCTATTTGGGGTGCTATTTCAGCCGTGACTGTGCCCGTCTATGCGGAGTGGCACGCGCCAATGAGCTTGCCTGGGCATGCTACGGGTGGCGCGATCTATGGCCCCGGCACTGGCACTAGTGACTCGATCCTAGCTCGCCTGTCTACTGGTGAGCATGTGTGGACCGCGCGGGAGGTGCAGCGTGTGGGTGGCCAGGCTGCTATGTACCGGCTGCGCGCCCTGGCCCGCGCTGGCCTGCTTACCCCTGGTTTCAGGGAGGGTGGCTCGCCCGCCACCCCCACTATGCAGGTGCCCGCCTACACCCCCACAGCTACCGGTGGCGGCCTGCCGGTCGTAAATGTCTATGTGACCAGCGAAAACCCGCTGACTGGCCAGCAGATCACGGCGGTAGCTGAGGATGCTGCCCGCCGCGTAAATCGTCTCGCCCACGCCACTGCAGGTAGGAGGATCTAGCATCATGGTGCGACCAAATCTCACTGCCCGTATCGTCTCGGCCAACGACACTCAGCCCGGTACGGTGCATGTCACCCTGGACACGACGGGTATGCCCATAGGCTCTAGGGTGACTGTCGACGCCACTGCCGCTGGCCGTGCCTGGCCTGTGCGCGGCGGCGCTATCACCGTCACGCCTACCCGGCAGACATACTCGCTGGCCGACGCGCTCGCCCCGCTAAATACTCCGATCACCTACCGGTATACGGTAGAGGGCTCCTACCCCACCACAGCCCCACCTGTCACCCGCGCCTGGCCCCACCCCAATCACGTCCTAACGGACATCTACAATCGAACAAACGTACAATTTCGCCTACTGGGTGACGACCCCCGCGACACGACCCCAGCCGTCACCGCACACACCATCCCCGGCAGGTACACCCCCGTCGCCGTACTAGGCAAAACCACACCCGCCTACACCGGCGAGCTCACTATCACCACCACTCAACCCCACACCCAGCGGCTGCGAGACCTGCTGAAAACCCCCGCCGTGCTCGTACTACACCACAACCAGACCGCCTGTAACATCACTGGCTGCGACATAGAGCCAGTAAAACTAATCATCCCCACCGCCATCAAAGAGGCACGCACAGCGCATACCCGCGCCGCCACCAGGCAGTGGACAATCTCCTACATCCTCGCTGACCAGCCAGACCTGCAACGAGCCATCCCAGCCAGCACATGGGGCGACCTCGCAAAACGAAACCTCAGATGGAAAACCGTGCGCCTAATCGGCTGGACGTGGGGAGAATTTTCGCAGCAAATCTGGCAGGACAAGTAATGGACATCACACTAGACCCAAGCGTAACTGGAGCTGGGACTGGGACTGGAGGCGCTCGCGGCGTCGCCGAGTCGGTGAATCTGTGGGATGGTATCGACCGCGCAGCCTACCGGTATGGGGTGCGGGTAGAGGCATGGTATGGGAGCCGGTATCTGGGTGAGGTACCGGTCGAGTCTGGGTCTGTGGCCTGGTCTACCTCCCAGCAGGTGCAGGGGAAAATCCAGCTAACAGTGCCGCGCCTGTCGCGCACGGCTGAGGGTGACCTGGTGGACTGGCTGCCCGCCTCCCCATATGCTCCCCTGGCCTGCAACGGCCAAGAGCTGAGGGCCTATGCCCGCGTGGAGTCTAGTGTGGCCGCGACAGCTAGTTTTGAGGTCCCGCTAGGTGTTTTCGTTATTACGTCCTATGAGCCTGACAGTACGTCTGTATCTGTCACTGGGGCGTCTATGCTCCAGAGGGTGGATGAGGATCGCCTGCTGCGTCCCCAGTCGCCTGTCAGTACGCTGGGTCGCGAATTTAGGAGGCTGATGCACGCGCCGCGCGGCCTGGTCGTGTCTCCATCTCTGGTGGATCGCACCTGCCCGTCGGACATGTCGTGGCAGGAATCTCGGCTCGATGCTCTGTATGAGATCGCGTCTGCGTGGCCTGCCCGCCTGCGTGAGCAGCGCGACGGCACCCTACATCTACTCCCGCCACTGCCAGGCAGCGGTATCACCCCTAAAATCACCCTGACCGACGGCGAAAACGGCACCGTCATCAGCGCTAAAACAGCAGGCGCGCGCGCCACCATATATAACCGCATCGTCGCGCGCACCAGCGACAATAGCGACAAAGCTAAAGGTGCGTTTCAGGCCGTAGTAGACCAAGAGCACGGCCCATATAGTGTGCGAGGTCCATTCGGCATAAAAACAAAAATCATTAACTCTCCGCTAATCATAAATAGCGAAACGGCAACAAATGTAGCTGTAGAAGAGTTGCGCAAAAATCTTTTCGACGCCCAAAAATATCCCGTAACGCTCCCGCCAGACCCCACTATCTGGCTGGATGACTCCGTCCGACTCACCTACAGTCCCTATCAGGGCTCCACCCCCGCCACTGTGCTAGGCTATGTGACGGCGGTGGAGTATCCCCTCACGCGCGAGGCCACTCAGACCCTGGAGGTGAGCCTATATGCCGATCCTGGACTCTCTGGCAGTCGCATCGACTGACCTCCCCCTACGCGCGGGTGGTGACTGCTCAGTCATCACTGTAGGGAAAATCCTGGAGCGGGGGTACTCTACCGTCACTGTATCTATCCTCGGTGGAGCACCGGTGCAGGTCCCCGCCGCCTCGGGCGACTGGAAAACTGTGCAAGCCGCACACATCCTGGTAAACCCCATCACGGGCCGCCCCGTATACGCCCTCGCCCCAGCCCCGCAAACCTATCCAGACACACTAGAGGCTCCCGCCGAGCTCCCCACCACCACCACCTACCAGCAGGTACTCATCACACCAGACTGGGCCAACACCTACACCCCGCGCGGCTGGAGCAGTGACGCGGCCTGCTCATGCATCTGGCAGGGAAAAAACGACCTACACCCAAACCAGGCCACCGGATACATCGACTATGGACAAAAAATCCAGGCACTAGGCCAAATCGCCATCACCACCGCCACCCTACGCATAGTCTCCCGCCATCCAGCACCCTGGACAATCAATCTCCAAGCCGCCACCGCCACCCGCACCACCCCACCCGCCTCCACCGGCACCACCATCAACACCACCATTCCACCCATAGGCACCACACACATAGACATAACCCCGCTCGCCCCCCAGCTACTAGACGGCCATGGCCTCGCCCTCACCGGCACCGACTACGGCAAAGCGAGCGCTCGCGGCGAGTCGCTAACGCTGCTGCTAGATTATGAGCTGACCTACTGACAAAAGGAGTTTTTTTATGGCTTTTCTACCTGATGCGCGCGGCCACAGGGTGGCTAACGATGATGAGCCCTCAAATCTGGACACAATTCGCGTTTTATCGCTATCAATTCCATCGATTTTTAGTGCTGCCGACGCACAGCAGGCTCAAGATCACGTAGCCTCTCTGCGTGCTAGCGGCGTAGAGATTGACCCTACTCACCCTGTCTATATCTACCGGCGTGACTACGGCGGTATGACCGTATATGACGGGACATCAATGAAAACTATGGTTGCCCAGGCATACATGGCGAGCGTATTCCAAATAGATACCCGCTGGAATATGCGGGCAACAGAAATAAACGCCATCCAGACAGGGCGCGTAATCACCATAAATTTCAAAGTTAAGATTCTGGCGTCAATCAGCATGAAACCGTGGGAAAAATGGCCTCTGGCCACATATAACAACGATTTCTCGCCCATGACGCAAGTGCGCGTCTCGCTGCCATACCAGCCGTCAGTAGCTGTGGCGGCCAGTGGCGGGGAAATTTACGCTGTATCCTCACAAAATCTCTCGCTAGGCGTGGGTGAGTATGCTGTGGCTATGACCTGGGTGACCGCCAGGTCAAACTACTAGTAAAATAAAACCAATCGATTGATAGGAGATAGGAGATAGATATGGATCAGGTACGACCTGACAGCCAGGCTCAGGCAGCTGAGCTACTGGCAGCTATGACGCAGGCTAATCAGACTCAGCCTGCGGGAGAGGATCACTGACAGTGGCGACTAGCGTAGACGACCCCCGCATTACGTCTGCTATCCACACTGCTATGGCGGCCATGAATGGCCGCGTCGGCACGGTGGGCGGCAATTGGTGCTGGGACAGCATCGGGCTGTCCAATTTTAGGGGCTCCGCCTGGTGTGGAGCTTTCCAGGTCTGGGCTTTTAGGCAGGCCGGTGTCGACCTGATGCGGGCTGCCTGGTGGGTATACATTCCTTTCGTTGAGGCTTTTGCCCGCCGCATCGACGCCTGGGTAGATGACCCCGGCTACGGCTTCCAGGCTATTTATGGGTGGGGTGAGACGGGTGTCGCCGACCATATCGGAGCATCTTGGCCTGACCCTGACTCGGCCTTCTACCGCGCCATTGAGGGCAATACGTCGATGGGCGGTAGTCAGGACAATGGTAATGGCGTGCTCGTAAAATATCGCAGCGAGGATGTGATCCGTGGCTGGGTGGATATGAGGATCGTCCTAGCCTGGATGATCGACAATGGTAAGTGGAGCCCCGGTACTGCCATCTCGGGTACCGCCGCCGCACCTGCCCCGGCGGTGGCCTCCGTGTCTGCCCTCACTGGCCGCACCACCTCCACGGACGGCCAGAAGGAGCTGACCGTGGACGGCCAGCCTGGCCCCGCGACCATTGCTCGCCTGCAACAGGTGATGGGAACCGTTGTTGATGGTTCTCTGGATGAGGATGGGTCCCCAGCCATTGAGGCCCTGCAGCGTGCTCTGAACGCCTCGGTCCCGGCTGCGTCTCTGCATACGCTGACTGGGGCTCCGTCCCTGGTGGTGGATGGCGTTGCCGGTCCCGCGACCTGGCGAGCTTTCCAGTACTGGTCTGCGATCCACGCTGCCGACGCGCTGCGCATGATCACCGGCTTTGACTCGATTTCTGATCCTACGCACTGGGCCGCCTGGGTAGACGGCATCGACGGCCCCGACACCTGGCGCATGATGCAGCACTGCCTCAACAAATCGTGGGCCGGGTCTGGTAAGCTACTCGCCCGCTAACCCCCCCCACCCAACGCCCCCTTGCCCATCGCGTGGCGCTCCCCGTATTTTTCCCTAATATAGGAGTGTCTCCAATGTCTGTGTATGCGTCTAAAAATTTCTGGTTGGGCGTGGCTGAGCGGTCGGTAAAAACTTTTGCTCAGGCCCTGCTGGCTGGCCTGGTGGTGGGTCAGACCCTGGCCGCCACCGACTGGGCTACCCTGGTGTCTGTCGCTACTGTGGCTGCGCTCGCGTCCGTGCTGACGTCGCTAGCTGACCCGCAGGCCACTGACGTGGCTACCGTCCCTAGCCGCTATATCACTCCGGCCTCCACTGTGGAGCCTGATTTGGAGGTGCCCGCCCGTGACGCGCAGGCCTGACAGTCGCTCGCGTCGCTGTGGTATCTGTCTGGTCATCCTCGCCCTAATCTCTCTGGGGTCCCTGATGATCCTCGCCAGCCTCCCACTCGCTGACGCCTCCCCCACGACTCACCCGCTGGCTGACCCTCAGGTTCTAGAGCCGTGGGCTAAAATCCTCGCTGCACTAGTAGCCATCGTCACCGGCCTATATGGGCTCCTACACCAGTACGTGATCCGGCCAGCCCTGGACACGCTGCACGAGGTGAAAACCCAAACCAGCAACGACCACTCGACTAACCTGCGGGATGATATCGACGCCACCCGCGCCGACCTGTCCCGCGCCACGCAGACCCTAGAGGCCACTACCATGGCGCTCGCGGAGCTGTCGGCGCAGGTGACCGACAATCGGGACGGTCAGGTGAGGGAGCATAAAGAGACCCTGGCCGCTATCGCCGCGACTGCCGAGGAATCGCGCCAGGCAGATCAGGAACAGCGCGAGATGCTGGGCCGTGAGGTGGGTGAAATTCGCCGGGCCGCTGACCGTGAGCATGGGGCGATGGGCACTCGCATCACGGACCTGGCTAGGGTTACAGATCGCCTTGCCACTGACGTGGCCGCTATCCGTGTAAATATCGCTAAAACCACTAAAAACACTGAGGAATGATCTAAAGTGCCTGAAAACTATGTGCCCGCACCTGTCGCCCCGGCCATCCCGCCCGCCCCTGTGACGGACGCGCAGCCGATGGACCCCGGCTCCCTGCCCACCCCGCCGTATAGCCGACTATACGGGCGCGTAGTACTGCCTGATGTCACCCCAAGCGGTGACCCGCACGCACCCCGCGGGACCATCACTATCCGCCCCGTACCGCCTCGCGTCACCTACCAGGATGCTAGCGGCCAGTCCCGCTTAGTCGCCTCGCAGACCGTGTGCCAGATAGACGCCGACGGCTACCTAGTCTCTGACGGTCACCGGTGGGTAGACCTCGTAGCGCCCGGTGTCGGCGTGGTACCCTCCGGCACCTGGCTCTACCGTGTAGAGATCATCGCCGACAGTCGACTCGACATCCACACGATCACCCTCACCCAGGGCCAGGCGATCGACCTAGCCCACTCGATCGCAGCCAGTACTGTGGTGGACCCGCCTACCGCCGCAGCCTCCGCGATCGCCGCCGCCCAGTCCGCCGCAGCCTCCGCCACCGCAGCCTCCGCCGCCGCCGAGGCCGCCCGCGTATCGTCAGACGCAGCCGTACGCGCCCTGGCCGGTACTGCCCCCACCCCCTCCGGTGGCGGCTCTACCCCGGCTCCGGATGCGCCTACCCGCCAAGACCTAGACGCCCTACGGGCACGTGTAGAGCAGATCGCCTCCCAGGCCCCCAGCGGCCCAGACCTCGCCCTCACCACCCGCGTCACCACCGTCGAGACCAGCATGGAGTCTCTGCGCGCCACCATCAGCCAGGCAGCACAAACCGCATCCACAACCGAGGCTGCGCTCGCGGCTGTGCGTGAGAGTGTGGCAAAAAATCAGCAGTCTATTAGTGCCCTCACTACCCGCGTGGATGCTCTCCCCTCCGGTGGCGGCTCTACCCCGGCTCCGGATGCGCCTACCCGCCAAGATTTGGAGGCGCTACGGGCAAAAATTAATGCTCTGGAGGGCGCGGCCACTAGTGGAGGCACCCCCACTCAGCGAGTGGACATGTCCACCACGCACACGTACACCCTGGCTGAGGGTGTGCCCATGCAGGTAGTGCTAGTGACTAAAAGCGCGGCTGGCATGGCCTCCCTGGAGCATCCGGCGGGTGTTACCTGGCCGCTGGGTGTCCCGTCACTGACTAGTGAGGTGGGTCAGCAGGTACACCTGATTTTTATCCGCGTGGCCGCCGGGTGGCTGGGGTATGCGGCGGGCGACCTGGATGATATCGATCAGGTGCTAGCCTCTCTCCCTCCGGTACGGATGGTGCTGCCGAAAATCATAGATAATGGCTGGGCGGAAACTGGGAAATTAGCTATTTGCAACACCGTCATTGACTCTGACGGTGTGCGCACAATTAAAGTTACCCGAAATGTGCAGAAAAAGCTGGCCGATAATAAGCGCGGCCAGTCCGAGTGGTGGAATTTTCTTGAGGATGTGTCGCCCGAGCAGGCAGCTAAAACAAAATCAGGCGATTTGTTACTAATTGGTACTAATCAGCTTGCGATAAATAAGCCTTTTGTAGTTAGTGGGACAATTAGTGCAGATAATTTGCGCACTAATTTCGGCATGTACGCTTTCCCATATAATGAAACTCTGGCAGCTATTAGTGTTAACCCTAATGGGGTGTATGAATTTGCGGCTAATGGCGCAGGAATTATAGGAACTACGGTTAAAGCTGTCAGCGGCGATTCTTTTAGGCTGAAATTTGATGGCTCTAAATGTGCCGCATATATCATGCCTGCGGGCCAAAAAACATGGAGCATGATAGGCGTCATGACTCCCAAACAGTTTGCGCACAGCGAGACAAGTATCCAGCCTCGCATCAATAGTCGCAGTGATTTCACTGTGTCTAACTGGCTGGTGGCCGGAGAGTCTGCAGTATGAGTGGGTATGAGACGCTGGTGGGCATCCTGGCCACCCACGCTGCCCTAAACCGAGCGCCGAAACGCAAAGATTTTGACGAATCATACTATATTGCGGTGGATGGAAATTCGCTTTATGCGCGCTGGATCGCACCGGCAATTAATGAGGTAGCGAATTTTGGCGCGCTAGTTAAAGGGTCTGGCGCTAATTCCGGGAATGTTGCCGTTCCTGGTCAAACCTGGGCGGATATGATTAAAAATGCTTCCGACATTGACGGGCTATATGTGCCCGGCAAAAAGAACATTCTCGTTATCGGGGAAACGACTAATTCGCTTTATAACGAGGGTGCGAGCGTAGAAAAAGCCGTAACCGACGCTAAAGCCTATATTGCTGCGCGCAGGTCGGCCCATAAATGGGAGAAAATTATTTTGTGTGGGACTATCCCCCGCGCGGCTAAATCTAGTCAGGCTGAAAATCGCGCACTGAATCAGAAGCTACTAGAGGTGGATGCCAGACTGCGGGCTGACGTTAGCCTCTATGACGTGTGGGTAGACTATCGCGCCTACGCCCCGGAGTGGTATGCCCTCGCCGCTGACGGGGTCACCGCACCATTTATGGCCCCGGGTGCCTGCAATGTTTTAGGCGGCCAAATCGACATGATCCACCCTATAGGCGCTGCCCGTGATGCCTACGCCGATGCGATAGCCGACGGTCTACGGCGGTCACTGAAAAACTAAATTTGTGTCCCTCGCAAGGGCGTGTATATACTATCTACGCGCCATGCGATGGGCGACTGAGTGCTACTCCCCCGGCAAGTTTTCTCCAAGCTCTTGCCGGGGGAGTAGTGTTTATCAGGGCAAACCGACTCCCTATAGTGACCCACTACACACAAAGATATGTGCCAAAACTACTTGCACCCCATTAGTGTGGGATGTATAGTTTTAGTCGTCGGGAGGAAAAAAAGATTCCTTCCCACCTCACTGAAGGAGACACCAAAAATGGAGCCCATCGAAACCGCGTCCTATGTGTCGCTGCCCCAGCTGTGCAGCCAGCTAGGCATCTCACCGGAGTTGGCCAGCAACCCAGTCATGGTTCAGGTAGCTCGCGGGCTTTTCGGCCCCTGCGCCGAAATTACCGACGGTCAGCGCACCATCGCTCGCGGCTGGGACGCGAACCGCGTAGAGGCTGTCCGCCAGGCCCTCGCCGCCCACCCGCTCCCCTCCAGGCGAGACCTCGACTGCCTGTCCATCACCGCCGCCGCTGAGCGCGCCAACCTCGCCCGCGAAGAGCTGGGAAACCTCATGTACCAGGGCCTAGCTCCGCAGCCGGACGCCGTCATCACCAACCACACGGCCCGCCGAGGCCCCACCCACACGCGAGGCTGGCTCCCCGAGACCATCGACACCTGGGCTGCGGGCCGCACCCAGGCCGAGCACGACTGATCAAAAACAAAACCAGGGGGTGGGCTCACCCCACCCCCTCGCTTGTAGATAGGAGAAAAAATTGGTTACACACCACTGGTCACCTATTGCGCTGCGCTCGCGGCGTGAGGCGCTGGGACTCACCCGCCAAATGATGGCTAGCTATATCGGCGTCGGCGCTGCCGCTATCCGTGGCTGGGAGCGTGGAGACAGCGAGCCGCGTGACCCACAGGAAATCATGGACGCCGTAGCGGCCCTAGAGGAAACGGCGGCTGCACACCAATTCGACCTCATGACTGAGGTAGACCCGACTCTCGGGCGCGATGAGTCTGACCGCGCACTGCTGTACACCTGGCGGCGACAGGCTGACTACGCTACCTGGTACCCGGAGCTGGCGCAGCGCGTACCGGTGGCTACGCACCGCGCACTGACTGGGCAGGTAGCTGCGGCCCTGACTATGCAGGGTGTGGAGGTAGAGGTGATCGACCCTGGCCCCCGCCCAAAGCGTCAGCTAGCGCCGGGGTTTAAATTTCTGACCCCGCCACCTGTCAGGCTCCCCGCCTGGTCTAGCGAGAGGGGCGAACAGTGAGTATCCCCTCCTACTGGTCTCTCACGCAGGTAGCCGCCTATCTGGAGGTCCGCCGCGACATCCTCGCCCGCCACCTGTATGAGCTCCCCACCCCAAAAATTCAGATCGTCTCAGCGCGAGGCGGAGTGCTGCTGGGGTGGGAGGCATCCACTATCGCCTACTACCGCCAGCACATGCAGACGTGGGAGGAGGATGAGCCCCGCCCGGAGCCCATCACCTACCTATCTCGCGCCGCCGCCGCCCAGCGGCTGGGCCTGGCCCGAGACACCCTGAAAATCTACTGCAAGCGCGGCGTAGGCCCCACCCCTGACATCTACGTCGCCACCTCACCACTGACGCCGGGACTGACGGAGCGCCGCACCTACGGCTGGCTCCCTGAGACGATCGACGCCTGGCAGGCTGCACGCCCTGGCAGGGGATACCGGCGAGACATCCACGACCCCGACTATAAGAAAAAGGCGCAAAGGAAGGGTAAATAAAAAATGGAGCCCATCGGATTCTTCACCTCCCCGCCGACCTGCCCACCGACGCGCTAGCCATCTCGGTCACCACTCACCTGGACGCAGCTAACATACTTGCGGCAATGATCCGCGAGTACAGCGGGGAGGATGTCGCCGCCTCCGCGCTGCAGGACATCGTCCCTGACGTTTTCGTCCAGTATGAGCTCATCCCTGGAGTCCCTGCGGACCCCACTCTCACCCCCGGCGAGCTGTACTGCTACCGCAACAAGGAAGGGCTCGAACACTTGTTCGATACCCTCATTTGGTACGACAGCTTCGACCTGGGCGACCTCGACTGATCAAAAACAAAACCAGGGGGTGGGCTCGCCCCCACCCCCCGTTTGTAGATAGGAGAAAAAATTGGGTTATGAAGAAAAGCTGAAAAAAACTCTCAGCGCCCTTTCCCCAAATGTGAGGCTAACGCTAGCGCAGCAGTGGAGCGATTTGGCTATCGCTCTATGTCGCGTCAAAAAAATGGCTACCTCCGAAATGCGCCTCATGGGCGTAGACCCTAAAGGTATCGACGCTGAGGTTTTTTTGTGCGTGACTGCCGCGCAGCAAACAGAGGAAATCATCCTGATGCGCTCGCGGTGTGCGGCGCTCATGCCTGATGTGGAAAAAATTTTGCAGCACAATCTGGAGGGCGTGCATCAGCGCGAGATAGAGTCTGTGTCGGTCTGGGATGTGCCGGAATTTTCTCGCGTGGATGACTGGGACCCTGACTGGCTGGTAGCCAGTGGCCTGGATGAGGCTGCCTACCAGATACGCCACCTGCTCTACGCTGAGCACTGCACGGACGGGTGTGCCTGCAAGATGATCTCAGAGCGCTGCCTATCTCCCCAGTCCCTGTGCGAGCTGATCCTCACTATGTACCGTCGCTACGAGCCCCCCACAGATGTGCGCCCTCATGCAGCTATGATCCCCGGATACCTGTACTGCATGATGGATCGCAACCAGGCCGTTCGCCTGGTGGAAAATGCCAGCCTCGCTGACACGCGCCGCCGCGCCGAGCTGGCCATGGATGACAGATACCGCGAGCGCTGTGTGGCCTACATGGATATGGTGAGCGAGGACCTGCCAGACCGGGCTCTGTATGGGTGGCGATCACACGCCCTGTTCCAATAAAGTGGCCCACTACACAAAAAGATATGCAGAAAATAACTTGCACCCCATGCTGGCGGGGTGTATAGTTTTAGTCATGAGGGAGGAAGAAAGGATTCCTCCCCACCTCACTGAAGGAGACATCAAAATGGCAACCAAGTCTAGCTTCCGCCCCTCGGCTGCTCGCCCCGCTCGTAAGCCCGCCAAGAAGTTCGAGGTATTCCACCACAGTAGCGAGCTCGCCCCCAAGACGCTGAGGGTTCAGGCCAGTGTGCAGATTGACGGCGGTCGCACCGTCGAGGTATCCTACCTGTCGGATGAGTACTGGGTCGCGCGCGCCCTGGTGCAGCTGGTGGCTAGGCACGTGCCCGCCGCTATCACCACCGAGCAGGCCCTGCCTCTGATCTACGATGTGTTCAGCGTCTACGAGCCCGCCCGGGACCACGAGTACGACGAGTGGGAGCGCGGGTACGGGGCTGGCCGCCTGTACTGCCGCCTGTCCCAGCGGGAGCTGGCGGACCTGGTACAGGCCGCTGTGCCGGACGCGCCCATCCTGCTCCCCCGCCCCCTGTACGGCTGCCCGATGTAGCCACGTCGGCTACCCCGCCGCTCTAGCCAAAACCAAATAAACGGGGGTGGGGCAACCCACCCCCCACCACACCAAAGGAGGCACATGGCCACCCTCACCCTCGCGTCTGACACCATGGCCGCCCGCGACTACATCCGCGCCCTGCACGGCACATACAATTTCAATGCCCCACCTCTCCACCCCACACACATACACATCGCTGAAAAAGAATTTTTTACCGCACCCACACCCGCTGACCCCACCGTGAGGCTCATCGGCCATGAGGGCTACATGCTCACGGCGCTCGCGGTGCGCGCCTGGCTCCCCGCGAACTGGGTCCGGGATAGTGAGTGGCCCGGCCTGCAGTGTGAGCCGGTCGCATCGGTACTTGACACCCGTCCTGACTAGACACCTATAATCAAAACCAACCCCACCCCTCCAAGCGGAGGGGGCCACAAGAAAAGTTTGGAGAAAAAAATGCTTCGTCGTCCCTTCGCCCCTACCCCTGGCGCCTACCGTGCGTCTGGCTCTGACCTGATCGCCGCGATTGTCGCCACTCTAGTTTTCTGGGCTGAGTCTGTGGGGTGTGCTGCCCTGGCTGTCTACTTGGTGATGATGGACTCACCGGCCCCTATCCCTCACTGGATTACCTGGGGTGTGGCCGCCGTGCTGGCCGCCCTGGCTGTGGGCTTTGCCTGGCTTGGCGCGAGGCCGTTCGATCTGCGGCCAGTGATCGTTCGCTCGCCCGGTCGTGTAGGTATCGCCTATGAGACTCCCTATGGGCGTCAGGAAATCATCTCGCGGGCTGCGGCTAGCCGCCCCGCCACCCTCGCCGAGCTAGAGGCATACCTGGATGCGAAAATCGATGATTGACACCCCTCCCGCAGACCTGCAGGCCGCAGGCTGGGACCTGGTAGCCGCCGTCACTGGCGCGCTGCTGTGCTACTCCCTAGCCGACGCCCTCGGCGCTCTAGCTATCGTCTGCCAGATGGTGGACTCGCCCGCCCCTATCCCCTGGTGGAGCGACCTAATGCTAGCTGTCGCGCTGAGCGTCCAGTCGCTTGGTCTGGCCTGGATAGGCACCCACCTCGGAGGGATACGCCTGTACATCGCCGCCGCCCAGGCCGCGTAGGCGATGCCTACGAAACCTCCTAGCCCACCCCTGCACCCCCACCCACTATCACCCCATCGGAGACACCCGCCATGCGACCCTACACCCCCGTACCCGCCGAAAAATTCGACACCCCCGCCGACCTGCAGGCAGCCACCGTCAGCCGCGTCAGCGAGCTGCTAGCCGTCCGCTACGTCACCCAGACCGCGCTGCCCCCGTCTTCACGCACCGCACACCACTGGCGACGCGGCCTCACCACCCCCCCAAGCCTCACCACCATCCTGGCCAAAAAAACCTATACCGCCATCGATCAGATGTACGCCGCCTACCGGGCCGAAAACCGCCCCCCGTACTACTGGCTCTCCCGCTACAGCCTAAAAGGCACCACTCTAGCCCGCGTAACCACCGCCCCCCACTGGGCGCACGTCGACGCCGACATAGACCAGCCTATCCTATGGGGTGTGCGACACGTAGCAATCGCAGCCCTGCAGCGCTACATGGCCGCTATTCTCTGGCATGGCGTCGCCCGAACTGCCCTCACCCGCCACGGCCTCGCCCCCATCCTCCTAGAGACAATCACCGATGCCCCCGACCTAGACAACACTATCGGCGTCCCCACCCCAGTCATAGCCACCATGGCCGCCACCGCCCGCGACCTACTCGACCACATCGAGCACGGCCGCATCACACCACCAAAAAACCAGGTACCCCAACAGGTCGCCAACCGCACCGCAGCCCTACAGCTCGCCCTACCCCCACTACACGCATACCGAGGCGCCAACCCCATCGCCGCA
>ERZ773061.625-NODE-625-length-14109-cov-11.684787_pt1 | contig 14109 bp, 9 predicted proteins | sample MGYA00580627_ERZ773061 | MGnify/ENA primary metagenome ERZ773061 (study PRJEB29015, sample SAMEA2738119) | human oral metagenome | biome: human oral; feature: human-associated habitat; material: saliva | place: China | collected 2223 ...
TGTACGCCATGCGTGAGCTGCCGGGGTACACGCTGCATCTGCTGTCGAAGATGCCGGATGCGCGCCGTGCCGAGCTTGAAGATCAGGGGCTGCTCTCTCCCCTGGCGGCAGGCTCGAAAGTGGTGGTGCACAACGGGGTCTCTGATGAAGAGTATGCGGAGCTGCTGGAGTCTGCGCACGCACTGGTGACGGCTTCACGGGCTGAGGGGTATGGGCTGCCTGTGGTGGAGGCTCAGGCGGCGGGCTGCCCCGCCGTGATTAGCAATATCGATATTTTTCGCGAGATCGCCCCGCACGCCGTTTTCGCTCCTGTCACAGAGGATCCACAGGCGGATGTCACAGAGGATCCACAGGCGGATGCGCCCGCCTGGGTTGAGGCGATCCGCTCCCTCGAAAACGACACAGTACGTGACCGCGTGATCCTCGAAGGCCTGCAGGATGCCTCGCACTATTCCTGGCGGGACTCGGCGTTGAAGCTGGTACGAATCATAAATTCTCTACAAGAATAAAGTTAAGGTTATCTAATCTATTAGATGTAATTTTGCATCTGAACTGTCTGAATATTTAAGGTAGTCGAGAAAGCACACGGCTTTTGCTTTTAAAGTAGCGGGTTTATTGGGCAGATCGTCCCATATATCTCTAAGATATTTTTCGAATTCATCAGAATTTATATTATTCTTTTCAAGCTTAAATATAGCATTCAAGCGACTTTCATAAGAAATTTTTGAATTATCTTGCATGTTATAGTTAATAATATTTTCAAAAGTTAATTCACTTTTACTTATCTTTTCTTGAAAGAACTTCCGTGTTGAAGCAGAGGATATTTTGGTTTTAACACGGGTAATCCGTTCTTGAATATTCTTTTTTATATCTTTACTTGCCGATCTAGTTAGCAGATCGTTTAGATCTTCCTCAGTAATTTCGGCGAGGTATTTATGGATTGGCATCCACGCACGAAGTCGTTTTTTGTCTGATACATACTCAATTCTCTGTTTGGCACCCCACTGAATTTTACTGCCCCAGAGATATTCATGGATAAATTGAGAACTTTTTACCTCGTGCAATCCGGTGTTCGCAAGATATTTCTCACGAACGCCGATACCAACGATAAATTCAAGATCTATATCTTGATTTTTCTCAATTCGTTTTTCTAATTCTTCAATATCTATTGATGCAATTTTTGAGCTTGGATCATGTTCTGTTGCTAGCTCGTATAATTGATTTTTAAATAGCCGCATGACAGGAGCAGAAACTTTTTGTTTAGTTTCAGATAAATATGAGTATAAATCAATATAATTTGATACATTTATACATGGAATCTGAAGGTCATGTTTTCCTACAGATATACGATAAATTTCTCGTGACTCATTGCCGGATTTTGACCACCTAATGAATATTAGTTGGTTTTGTAGGTCATATATTTTTGCTGAATCTGGATGTCCTTCGAGGCATATAATTATAGATGAAAGTATTTTCTTAATATTTGGATCACTTATTGAATATCCTATAAATATGATCGGATTTTCCACAAACATAGTTAATATTTTAGATGTTAAATAAGCACCTCGGTCATCAAATTTTTTGTAATCTTCTTTTGTTAGAACTAAAGATTCATAGTTACTGACACTTCCATGTATTTTATATATTTCATCAACACCCTGTATTGGAGACATGAGCATCTCATTTTGACCTACATACACTGAGTATCCGGGGAATATCGTATCAAGAAGTGAATCATAGTTTGTAGTTATAATTCCTGGGACATTTATTGTAGAAAATTGAGTTAGTTCTTCTTGAAGAATTGGATCTAAGGTATCTCTATTACAGAACCCGCTATTTTTTACTCTATTTTCTATAATCTGGCATGCAATATATTTGAGTGCACTCTGCTCACCACGACCAATATCTTTGCCTCCTGCATTATTTATATATTTTTCTAATGCTGTACCATTCCACCATTCTTCACGGACACGCTCAGATAAGGCTGAAGCGACTTGGGGAAGTTCTTCACCATTAGGTGCATAATACCCATATTCTAACCCAGATAAATTAGCTATTTCTTTTAGCAAAGCCTCCCATGTTGGAGTACCTGCATAGCGCATTGAAAATCCAGAGCCTATAAATAGAAATGGAGAATTTTTCCCTTTAAGGAGTTTTCTTAATTCCTCTTTTATGTCCATAATTTCCTCTCGATCACATAATACATATTGTAACACTGTATACAAATATAAAGTATACTAGCATAATAATTTTTATACTTACACCACATCTAGCCCATCACAACGGACCTGCACCGCTCCGACACGCTTTAGCGCTGAGAGTGCCGCACGCACGGAGCGCAGCTCGTGGGTGACCTGCGGTGCTTGAGCGTAGGTGAAGAAGAGAATGGCGCGCCAGTCGCCGGGCACCGCTTCCTCAGCCGCCGACGGTGAAGGCTCAGATATATCGCCCTCTCCCCCGCTCTCGACACCGGCAGATTGATGTGTAAAGTAATCTTCATCCAGCGGCACGGGTCCGGTTACCCGAACGTCTTCCGGCAGGTTCAGCTTCGCCAGGAATGCCTGAACATCGTCCTCGGTACCCGTAATGGCCGCTGTGCGTACCGCCGGGGGCAAACCGATCTGCGACCGCTCATCCAGCTCATACAGGGCAAACCATGTGGGGTCCCACCGAACCAACGCCTGCTCCACCTGCGATGGCGAGGCAGTCGTCACTACAATCCCGCCCTGAGCCGCAGAACGCACGAGCGCGGCCGCATTAAACCAGCGCCGCAACGCGGCCTCCGGGGCACGCAAAGAATCAAAACGCAGCATAGAATCGGCATCCAAAAGCAACGCCGCCGCATAACCGCCAAACGCCACCGGCTCAGCCCCCGGGGTCGCCACCACCAGCACAGATTCGGCACCCACCGAAGCGCGCACATGGTCCCCCGCTGAAGAAATTACCGGGACACCCGGGAAGGCGCGCCCCAGCTCCTCCGCGGTACGCAAAGCCCCCACGGTGCCCGAACGCCACTGATCGTACCCACATTCGGCGCACCGCCACTGCTGCGCTAAACGCCCGCACCACGAACAACTCGGCACCGAAGCACCCGCCGCTAGTGAGAGTGGCCCCCGGCACGTATTACAGCGCGCGGGCATGCGGCACCGCTGGCACGAAAACGACGGAACATAGCCGCTGCGCGCAACCTGCACCAGCACTGGGCCGTGCTGCAGAGCCTCACGCGCACGCTCAAACGCCAACCGAGGAATACGCGCCACAGCCGCCAACGGGTCACGCGCCAACTGGTAGTCGTTGCCCGTCGAAAAAATGCGCGGCGAAAACTCGTGCACCGTCGCCCGAGGTGCCCGCACATGCGAAGCCCACCGGGTGCGTACCAATCGTGCCGATTCGCTGCTCATTGCGTACCCAGCGAACAGGACCGCCGCATCCGTTGCTTGGGCGCGCAATAACAGCACATCGCGCGCATGACAATAGGGCGAACGGCGCTCCACGAGCGAAGGATCACCGTCATCCCAGCACACCACCAGCCCCAAGTTGGCAACAGGTGCGTAGGCTGCTGCACGAGTGCCGATCACAATAGGCACCAACCCCAGGCGCGCCTTCAGATAGGCGTGATACCGACTATGCGGTTTATCACTCGAACTCAACCGAACATAAGCACCCGCCGGCACCCGACGTTTCAGCGCGGACTCAAGCCTGTCGAGAGTCTTCTGATCGGGAGCCACCGCCAAGGCACCACGGCCATTCGCAGCCGCCGTTACCACGGCAATAGCCAGTAGCTCAGCCCAATCAAACTCAGGATGCGCGGGCAGCACGTTCATGACCGCACGCGCCGGGGACCCAGCCGCCAAGTCCTCTAAAAATTCGGCACCATTCTCATAATCGCTAAAGGCACGGGAGTCCTCCGCCGAAACCTGGGCGGCAGGCGGGTGAAGCTGGTAGGGCGCGAAACCTCCCAAGAGGAAACCGCGAATATCATCGGTCAAAGAGGGCGAACCACTGGTCGGTGCTTCTTCAGGAGCTTCTTCCTGCGGCTCGTGGTCGGTATCTGAGGCATCTTCGGCGACCGATTCAGAAGTGCTATCTTCCGCCTTATCGGCGGTTTCATCAGATCCTTGCGGCAGACCCATGAGCTCAGAGAACGTAGGCAAAAACTGTGCATACTGTTTATCAAGAGATGCCACGCGCGGCGTCACCGCAAGCCGCAAAACATTTGCCACGGTTGAGGCATACCGATCGGCAAGCGCCTCTGCAAGGTCAAAGATTTCGGCAGAAACCGCAGGGATCCGAGACAGAACCGATAAAAGCGGCTGCAGTCCCTTAGCAACATCGGTTGTTTCGGCGCGCTCCACGATAAAACCCGTAACCCGCTGCGAGCCGAACCGCACACGCACACGAGCGCCGGGAACCGCGTCTTCGCTCAGCTCAGCGGGAACCTGGTAGTCAAAGGTACGGTCAAGATGCGGCAGGGTGTTATCTAACCGAACCCGCGCCACCGGGTAGGGAACCCCGCTCTGGGCAAGCCGCTGGTGCACATCAACAGGCTCAGGCTCGGGCGGAATCAGAGCATCGCGAAGAGCAGGAAATCCCTGCAACAGATCAGGCTGTTGCAGGGATTCCTGCTGAGCGGGTTCAGAAGCCGAAACGTTCATCGACGAAGTATCGGTAGGGTTCTGAGCATCCGCGTCATTGGGCTGCATACTCGCAGGTTCGCGCATTAGGATGCTGAAACCGCCGAACGCAGAGCCTCAACACGGTCCAAGCGCTCCCACGTGAACTCGGGTTCATTGCGGCCGAAGTGACCGTGAGCCGCGGTCTTTTTATAGACGGGTCGGCGCAAATCAAGGTCATTGATAATCGCTAATGGGCGCAGGTCAAAGACCTCACGCACAGCCTTTTCAATCTTGAGAGGATCAACCTTTTCGGTTCCGAAAGTCTCGACGTACAGGCCCACAGGTGCCGCCTGCCCAATAGCGTAAGCGACCTGAACCTCGGCACGGTCGGCAAGACCAGCGCCCACAATATTCTTGGCGACCCAACGCATGGCGTATGCCGCAGAACGATCAACCTTCGAGGGATCTTTGCCCGAGAACGCGCCGCCGCCGTGACGGGCTGAACCGCCATAGGTATCAACAATAATCTTGCGACCGGTCAAACCGGCATCGCCTACGGGACCGCCCTGCACAAAACGACCGGCAGGGTTCACAATAAACTTCGTGTTCGAGCTATCAAACTCGGCGGCATCCAGCACCGGAGTAATCACGTGTTTGATAATATCCGCACGCAAATCCGCTAAATCGTAATCGGCGGTGTGCTGGCTAGAAACCACCACGGTATCAACCGAAACAGGCTTATTATCGGCGTCATACCCCAAAGTGACCTGAGTTTTGCCGTCCGGGCGCAGGTTCACCAGCGTACCGTTTTTACGAACATTCGTCAGACGCTCTGAGAGACGATGCGCCAGCCAAATCGGTGCGGGCATCAATACGTTCGTCTCGTTCGAAGCGTACCCGAACATAATGCCCTGGTCGCCCGCACCCTGGCGGTCATAATCATCAACTGCGATACCGCTGCGAGCCTCTAAAGACTCATATACGCCAGCGTTAATATCGGGTGACTGCTCACCAATCGATACCGATACGCCGCAGAATTCACCATCGAAACCGCGGGTCGATGAATCGTAGCCAATACCTAGAATAGTTTCACGAACGATCGATGGAATCTCAACATAGCTTGAGGTTGTCACCTCGCCAGCAACATGAACCTGTCCGGTTGTCACCATTGTTTCGACAGCAACATTCGCGGTGGAATCCTGCGCGATAATGCCGTCAAGAATCGCATCAGAAATCTGGTCACAAATTTTATCGGGATGCCCTTCAGTCACCGACTCGCTGGTGAAAAGGCGTAGATGGTTATTACTCACGGTTTCTACTCTACTAGGTTTGGGGCACGCGGGATACAGTACCCAAGGATGTGAACTCGTGTATCAATTATGACAGAACGTTACACGGGTTCGGAGGGAGGGAGTCACAAACTTAATCGGCTCGTATTTCTGCTTTTCTCAGGGCTTTACATACTGTGCAAGAGTGCGCAATATCTGATCGGAAACGACCTGTTTAGAGCCTGAAAAAACGGGTTCCCGATCTGTGAACGAAGAGAGCAACGTAATCGTATTATCATCGGTTCCGAAACCCTGGTTTACGCCCACCGTATTGAGAGCCAGAAAATCACAGCCCTTACGCGCCAGCTTCTCGCGCCCAAGCTCAAGCGGGGTTCGCTCAGCTGACCCAGTCTCTGCGGCAAAACCCACAATCAAGCGTGCACCGGCACCTGTCTTCTGTCGAAGCTCCACGACTTCACGCAGAATATCCGGGTTGCGTACCAGCTGAATCGTGGGAGCGTCCGAAGAATCTGTGGTCTTCTTAATCTTGTACTCGGCGTATTCGGCAGGCCGAAAATCTGCAACCGCTGCAGACATAATAAGCATATCGGCGTTGTTCTGAGCTTCCAGCACGGCATCGCGTAGTTCACGGGCGCTCACCACTCGGGTTATCTGTACGCCCTTGGGCGCGGGGACTTCAAGATTAGCACCAATTAGATGTACCGATGCTCCCAGATCACGCGCAGCCTGGGCTAAAGCTACACCCTGTTTACCTGTTGAGCGGTTACCCAAAAAACGCACCGGATCCAAGGCCTCACGGGTGCCTCCCGCCGTAATCACGATGCGTTTCCCCGCCAAAATTCCAGGCTCAGGCTCAATACCTAATGCAAATGAGCTGCTAGGCTCTTCCGCCGAGCCAGCATTTACCAGGCGCGTGGGCGTATATCCCGGAATCTGCGAAGGATGCTGCTCCCCCTTCGAGAACTCGGCAATTACGCGCTGCGCCGCCTCAAAAATATCTTCCGGCTCCGGCATGCGGCCCACACCTGAATCGGGACCCGTTAGACGCCCAACCACCGGTTCAATCACGTGATACCCAAGTTTGCGTAAAGTCTGCACATTCATTTGCGTCGCCGGATGCTCCCACATCTGAGTGTGCATAGCGGGAGCCATAATCACCGGCGCGTGAGTAGTCAGTACCGTAGCAGAGAGCAAATCATCGCAGCGCCCCGCCGCCAACCGAGACATCAAATCGGCGGTCGCCGGTGCTATAACAATCGCATCCGCTAGCTCGGCCTGGCGAACATGGTTAACCTCAGGAACACGCTCAAAAACGCTCATGGAAACCGGGTTGCCACTCAGGGCCTCGAAGGTAGCTTTACCCACAAACTCCAAGGCAGCTTCGGTGGGCATGGCAATAACCTCATGCCCACCTTTTGCGAAAAGACGAAGGAGCATTACCGCTTTATACGCGGCAATGCCCCCTCCAATACCAACGATAATGCGCATGGTATTTACAAACGTTCCTTACTCAGTGGAGTCATCAATAACAACCTCTTCAAGAGCAATAACCTCTTCGGTACCGGCAGGAATGTACTCCTCCTCAATAGCACCGAAATCGGCGTCGCCCAGACCCAAGGATGCGAATTCCTCAGGAACCAGGTAACCGTCTTCGTTGAAGTGCCCATCCGGCACGTGATCAGCAACAATCTGATCTGCCATAATTTCACGCATTGCAACCGAAAGAGCCTTGTCATTAGCCTCAGACTCAACCAGAGGACCAACGTGGTCGCCCGCACTCTCCTGCAGATTCGCGTAATAAGCGTTAATCTGGCGAGCACGACGAGCACCGAAAATCACCAGCCCGTACTTAGACTCAGCCTTCTGAATCAGCGCATCCGCGCTGGGGTTCACAATCCCCTCGGGAGCTACGCCATCAACGAAGTTGTAGTCTTCGTGCTCTTTGATTTCGTTTACCACAGAAACTCCAATATGTTGTCTTTGTACACTGCTGACATTCATGTACACAAACTCAGCCAAAACTAAAGCAATATTCTACCGCTAAACTCGGTAAAAATCACGTACCCTAACGAGAAAGCACAGTAATACCCGGCACGCCGCCAAAATACGTACCTATGCTTCAGCAGATTCAGCACCCACGATGTGCGCAATCTCCTGCGCCGCGCGCTCTACCGAATCATTGATCACGGTTACGTCGAACTCGCTTTCAGCCTCAAGCTCGATTTTGGCGGTCTCAAGACGCCGCTGCTGTTCCTGCTCTGATTCAGTACCGCGCCCCACCAGTCGAGACACAAGCTCATCCCAGCTGGGCGGTGCCAAGAAAATCAGCTGTGCCTCCGGCATAGACTCCCGAATCTGCCGAGCCCCTTGAAGATCAATCTCAAGGATTACTGGGCGACCAGCATTTAGAGCTTCCTGAACCTTAGCACGCGGAGTACCGTATTTATTCTTACCGTGCACTACCGCATACTCAAGCATCTGTCCGTCAGCGATCATCTGATCGAATTCCTCATGCGAGACAAAATAGTAGTGCACCCCCTCTTCTTCGCCGGGACGAGGGTCACGAGTAGTTGCCGAAACGGAAAACCAGACGTTCGGATAGTGCTCACGAATATACTGGCAGACGGTTCCCTTACCCACGGCAGTGGGACCAGCCAGAACGGTAAGTCTAGGTTGAGCAGTCATCGGGTTCTTCCTACGGTGTGATGTAATAATGCTATTTTATTCGGCGGCAAGAACTATCGACCACTACGGCGGCGTGTATGCCGAACATTGCGGTTAAAATACTCCACCATTTTACGGCGTTGATGCACACCAAGACCGCCCAAACGGCGGGTCGGCGCGATTTGCAACTCTTCCATAATTTTCTCGGCACGCACAGCACCAATTCCCGGAAGGGCACGGAGCATTTGATCAACAGGCATCTTTGCAAGAGCTTGGTCATCATCGACCAGATCGAGTACCTGACGTACCGACAGCTCACGGGTAGAAAGTGCCTGCTTAACTTCCTGGCGGCGAGTACGGGCAAGCAACGCCTTTTCACGTGCTGATGCACGCACCTCATCGGTTAGCGGCGTAATCGGCATGGGGTCTCCCATCAAGCGATATATGTATATAAATCAGCGTTCTTACGTTTTCTAACTTAGCATGTTGCACTGTAAAACGATGAACTGAGGTTCGTAACGTAAAGCCTTTCAAGCTCAACACAGCGCAATGGCGCACAGAGCAGATAAACTCTGTACGCCACCACGCGATCACAACGAATTACGATGTACCACGCGCACGCACTAAATCGTCACGTGCACTCTGCGCCGCCCGCGCCAGGTCAGTCGGCTGCGGACCTGCAGAGAGCACGCTACGGCTGGAATTCACCAAAACCTGAGATTCAACACCTGCAAAAATCCGGTATAGGTCCTCAGCACTAGCCCCCTGGGCACCATATCCCGGTGAAAGAATGGGACCGTTGAAAGTGCTCAGGTCTATCGCCAATTCCTTGAGGGCCTCCCCTACAGTGGCACCCACAACTAGACCGCATGAACCCATGCGTTCCCAAGTTTGCGCAGTGTTCTCTGCGGCAGCTGCGGCAATAACCTGCTTCGCTACCGCGCCGGTATCTTCTGCTTTGCCCACATGTTGCACACTCTTACCCTCAGGGTTTGAGGTCAGCGCCAGCACGAAAGTTCCACGCTGGTTCGCAGTTGCCGCATCCAGCGCTGGGCGAAGCGATTCGAACCCCAAGTACGGGCTTAACGTGACCGAATCTGTACCGAGTGGTGAAGAGGTACTGAGCCAGGCATCCGCATAGGCTTTCATAGTCGAGCCAATATCACCACGTTTTGCATCCGCCACGATTAGAACCCGGTCTTCAGCGGCGCGAGCAAAGAGCTCTTCCAACACGGCAAGACCTGCGGAACCGTGACGCTCAAACAGGGCAACCTGGGGTTTGAGCGCTGCAGCGTAGGGGGCGCATCCTTCGTAGACATTCATAGCGAAAGTACGCAGAGATTCGGCAGAATCTTCCAAACCCCAGACCTGCAGCAGGCTCGGATGCGGGTCAATACCCGCACACAGCGGACCGTATTCGTCCATCGCAGCCGCAAGACGATCGCCGAAGGGGATCACGAAAGTTCCCCCTCACGCGCCTGTTCGCCCTTGTCCTGTCCCTGCTCTCCGGTGCTTGCGGTTCGCAGGAACTCACCATGCTCTTGCAGATTTATGATCTCCCAGCTACGCTCGCGCAGCGCGGTAATAGCTTGAACAGCAGCCGCGAACTCCGAAATCGTGGTCATCACAGGGCAACCAACACTGACTGCGGCCGCACGGATTTCGTAGCCATCGCTACGAGCTGCACCGCCAGCAGGTGTATTCAAAATCAGATCAATTTCGCCATTGCGCACCATATCAACGATCGAATGCTGACCGTTTGCTTCCGCAAACTTGGAGGCAACCGTGGAATTCACACCATTGCGACGAAGCACATCTGCAGTGCCGCCGGTAGAGACAATCTCGAAGCCCAGCTGTTCAAGCATCTTGGCATAGATAATCACATTGCGCTTATCATGGTTAGCCACCGAAACGAAGACCTTGCCCTCGGTCGGTAGCGGTGACCCCGCACCTGCCTGGGCTTTCGCAAAGGCAGTGTCGTAGAGGGTATCAAGACCCATGACTTCGCCGGTCGAGCGCATTTCGGGACTAAGTAGGGAATCAACCACCACACCCTCAGGAGTGCGGAAGCGGCTAAACGGAAGAACCGCTGCCTTAACTGCAATTGCAGTATTCTGCGGCAGGGATGCACCATCCATGTTCTTAGGCAAGTATCCCTCTGCCTTCAGTTCAGCAATGGTTTTCCCCAAACCGATCATCACGGCCGCCTTAGCCAGCTGCACTCCGGTTGCCTTTGAGACAAACGGAACGGTGCGAGATGCACGTGGGTTTGCCTCAATCACGAACAGATTCTCTGAGACGTAAGCAAACTGAATATTAATCAGGCCCCGCACTCCGGTACCACGCGCAATAGCCTCGGTTGCTTCTTTAACCTTGGCGATCACATCGGGACCCAAGGTAATTGGCGGCAAGGTGCAGGAGGAATCGCCTGAGTGAATGCCGGCTTCCTCGATATGTTCCATAACGCCGCCCAGGTAGAGCTCGGTGCCGTCAAAGAGAGCATCCACATCAATCTCAATAGCGTCTTCCAGGAACTTATCGATGAGCGCTGGCTGAGAGGGAGAAACCTCGGTCGCATTTTCAAGGTAGCGTGCAAGATTTGCTTCGTCATAGACGATCTCCATACCGCGCCCGCCCAGCACATAGGAGGGACGAACCAACACCGGGTACCCAATCTCATCGGCAACGCGTTTGGCGCCCTCGAAGGTGTATGCGGTACCATTCTTCGGCGAAATCAAACCACCTTCCTCCAGCACACGCGCAAACTCGCCGCGATCCTCAGCAAGGTCAATAGCCTCGGGAGTAGTGCCCAAAATCGGCACACCAGCATCTTTGAGGGCCTTCGCGAGCTTTAGCGGAGTCTGTCCGCCCAACTGCACAAAAACGCCCAACAAGCCGCCCGTGCGGCGCTCCGATTCAACAATTTCGAGCACGTCTTCCAACGTCAGCGGCTCAAAATACAGACGAGTCGAAATATCGTAATCGGTCGAAACAGTCTCCGGGTTACAGTTCACCATAACCGTCTCGTACCCCAGCGAACGCAGCACCAGCGAAGCGTGTACACAGGAATAATCGAACTCGATACCCTGGCCGATGCGGTTCGGCCCCGACCCCAAAATCATGATCGAGGGAGTCTCATGGTGAGCGACCTCATCCTCAGAATCATAACTAGAGTAGTGATAGGGGGTAAACGCCTCGAACTCAGCGGCACAAGTATCAACAGTCTTGAATACGGGGCGAATACCTAGAGCATGACGCACACCGCGCACAACGTCCTCAGAAGATCCGATAATCTCTGCGATTTGCGGGTCGGAAAAGCCGTGGCGTTTTGCCAGCTGCAGGATTTCAGGGGTCAAGTTATCGCGGTTTTCCCGCACAATCCCGGCGACTTCATTCAGCAGCACCAGCTGATCTAAGAACCATGGATCAATCTTGGTGGCTTCAAAAACCTGCGCGATAGATGCGCCCGCCAAAAGTGCCTGCTGCACCTGATAGATACGCTGCGTGGTGGGTATCTTGGTCTTCTCAATAAGCGCGTCAAGTTCTTCGGCATTCAGTTGCTGCTTCGTGAACGAGAAAGAAGCACCTTTCTGCTCTAGAGAGCGCATAGCCTTCTGGAGTGCTTCGGTGAAGTTACGGCCCAGCGCCATTGCTTCACCCACCGATTTCATGGTGGTTGTGAGAGTCGGATCAGCGGCCGGGAACTTCTCAAAGGCAAAACGAGGCACCTTGACGACCACATAGTCGAGGGTCGGTTCAAAGGATGCGGGCGTTTTCTGGGTGATGTCGTTCGGAATCTCATCCAGGGTGTAACCCAGCGAAAGTTTGGTCGCAATTTTAGCGATCGGGAACCCGGTTGCTTTAGACGCAAGCGCTGAAGAGCGTGAAACGCGTGGGTTCATTTCGATAACGATGATGCGCCCGGTCTTAGGGTCTACGGCAAACTGAATATTGCATCCGCCGGTATCAACCCCAACTTCGCGGATCACGTTGATAGCGATATCGCGAAGTTTTTGGTACTCACGGTCGGTGAGGGTGAGGGCAGGCGCCACCGTGATGGAGTCGCCGGTGTGCACGCCGACCGGGTCGAAGTTTTCAATCGAGCAGACGACCACGACGTTGTCATTTTTGTCGCGCATCATTTCGAGTTCGTATTCTTTCCAACCAAGAATAGATTCTTCGAGCAGAACCTCGGAGGTAGGCGAATACTGGATACCTGCGCCGGCAATGCGGTAAAGGTCTTCTTCGTTGTAGGCCATGCCGGAGCCAAGTCCGCCCATGGTGAAGGAAGGACGCACGACCATGGGATAACCGAGCTCTTTAGCCGCTTCAAGGGCTTCCGGCATAGAGTGCACAATGATCGAACGTGCCGATTCGCCGCCCGCGCGCTCTACCACGCCTTTGAACGCTTCACGATCTTCGCCTAGGTTTATGGCTTCGATATTTGCGCCAATGAGTTCAACATCGTATTCGCGCAGAGTTCCCTGCTTATCAAGAGCAATAGCAGCGTTGAGTGCAGTCTGCCCGCCCAAGGTAGGAAGAATGGCGTCTGGACGTTCTTTTTCGATAATCTTAGCGATGACTTCGGGGGTAATCGGCTCAATATAGGTGGCATCTGCAAACTCCGGGTCGGTCATAATGGTCGCCGGGTTGGAGTTTACGAGGACAACGCGCACACCTTCTTCTTTGAGCACGCGTAGAGCCTGAGTGCCGGAGTAATCGAATTCGGCTGCCTGACCGATGACGATCGGACCTGAGCCGATGACAAGGACGCTGTTAAGGTCGGTACGACGTGGCATTTAGGCTTCCTTTGCAGTCTTCTTGGTGGAGGTCATGAGGTCGATAAAACGGTCGAAAAGATATGCGGAATCGTGCGGACCTGCGGCTGCCTCCGGGTGGTATTGAACCGAGAACGCGGGAATATCTTTGCAGGTTAGCCCCTCGACCACGTTATCATTCAGCCCCACATGGGAAACCATGACCTCGCCGAATTCGGAGTTGGGGGCGGTTACGTATTCACCGATAGGCGCATCGACGGCGAACCCGTGATTTTGGGCGGTTATTTCAACTTTGCCGGTGGTTTTATCCATGACGGGCTGGTTGATACCGCGGTGTCCAAAGGGCAGCTTGTAGGTCCCGAACCCGAGCGCACGACCGAGAAGCTGATTGCCAAAGCAGATACCGAAGAACGGGGTGCCCTGGCGCAATACACCCTGCAGGAGTTCAACCTGTTCGTCAGCAGTCGCCGGGTCGCCGGGACCATTGGAGAAAAATACGCCGTCTGGACGAAGCGCATTTACGGTCTCAAGAGTTGTGTTTGCAGGCAGTACATGTACACGCACGCCGCGTTCCGCAAAACGCTGCGGGGTCATAGATTTGATGCCAAGATCGAGTGCAGCAATGGTGGCAACCGGCGGAGCGAACCAGCCGTATTGGTGAGGTTCAACCGTGTAGGCTTCCGTCACGGAAACGGTATCGGCAAGTTTACGGCCCGCCATCGGCTCGGAGGCGCGCACCGCTTCCAAAAGTTCGGCTTCGGG
>ERZ773061.636-NODE-636-length-13904-cov-3.905192_pt1 | contig 13904 bp, 14 predicted proteins | sample MGYA00580627_ERZ773061 | MGnify/ENA primary metagenome ERZ773061 (study PRJEB29015, sample SAMEA2738119) | human oral metagenome | biome: human oral; feature: human-associated habitat; material: saliva | place: China | collected 2223 ...
ACGAGGAGGGTTAAAGCCTACTCCTACGCCGGCCGGTGTCCCGGTGGCTATAATGTCGCCGCACGATAACGTTGTACCGGCAGAAAGTTGAGAAATAAGGGAAGGTATAGTAAAAATTAAATCGTCCGTACTTGCATCTTGACGCACCTCGCCGTTTACCTTCGTAACAATATTAAATATGTCGGGAGCGGCGTCGCGTAATAAGATATACGGACCTACGGGGCAGAAGGTGTTCAAACTTTTGCCGTGAAACCATTGTTGGTGTCGGCGTTGCAAGTCGCGGGCAGTCACATCATTCAAAATTGTAAAGCCGTAAACATAATCCATGGCCTCATGCTCGGGAATGTCCGTGCCGGACTTGCCGATAATGACAGCCAGTTCGCCTTCGTAGTCCACTTCGGAAGTTACGTTTTCGTGAAGATCAATGGTATCGTCCGGACCGATAAGAGATGTAGCGGATTTCGTGAAAAACACCGGATATTTCGGCTTTTCTACCGTTGTGACCTTATCGAATTCGGCAATGTGTTCACAATAGTTTTTACCGACACATAGGATATTGTGAATCGTGTCGGGCAAGGGAGTCAGAATATGAACCGTATCTAAGGGCCTGGGTTGCACGGCTCCGGTCTTTTCATTTTGTTCCAGACTGTCAGCCAGAGCCAAGAGTCCTTCAGGTCCTTGGGCAATAAATTCCGACAGGGTTTCGGGCAGGGGTGTAAAGAACGCTTCTTCCAAGGCAATAGCACTGTATACGCTTTTTTCGTCGGGCGTAAGAACTCCCCACTGAACGAAGCCGGCGTCTTCAAAGGTTACGAGTTTACGAATTTCCATTTCAAATCAGCTCCTGCATGTAAGATGGATTAATTATAACACAGTCGGCGTCCTTTCGCCGCATTTTCAGTACTGGAAGGGCTTTTTTATTTATGATACAATTTAAACATTAACGGAAAGAAGGAGATGCCTCATGGACCAGGAAAACACCAAAAATTTTATTGAACTTATTATAGATAAAGACAATGAAACGGGAAAATACGGAGAACGTGTGCACACTCGTTTTCCGCCTGAACCGAACGGGTATTTGCACCTCGGACACGCCAAGTCCATTTGCCTCAACTTCGGCATCGGAAAAAAATATAAAGGCTTGACCAATCTGCGCTTTGATGATACGAACCCGTCAAAGGAAGATGTGGAATACGTGGAATCCATTAAGCGGGACGTGGCTTGGCTCGGGTTTTCCTGGGAAGATCGGCTTTACTTCGCATCCGATTATTTTGATATTTTTTATAAGCAGGCTATTAAGCTCATTAAAAAGGGAAAGGCTTATGTGGATGACTTGACGGGAGAACAAATTCGTGAGTATCGCGGTACCTTCAGTCAGCCCGGTAAAGAAAGCCCTTATCGGAATCGTTCTATTGAGGAAAACTTACGGCTGTTTGAAGAAATGAAAGACGGGAAGTATGCTGACGGAGAAAAGGTATTGAGGGCTAAAATAGACATGGCCAGTCCGAATATTAATATGCGTGATCCCGTTTTATATCGAATCATTCATGCGTCTCACCACCGTACGGGTAATAAATGGTGCATTTATCCTATTTATGACTTTGCTCATCCTTTGGAAGATGCTATAGAACGGATTACTCATTCCATTTGCACCCTTGAATTTGAAGACCATCGTCCTTTGTATAATTGGGTTGTTGAAGAATGGGACGATCCGGAAAATCAAAAGCCTCAGCAGATTGAATTTGCACGCCTCAATGTGGCCAATATGGTTATGAGTAAGCGTAAATTACGACTTCTCGTTGAGAAAGGTCTGGTCAGCGGTTGGGATGACCCTCGTATGCCGACTATTGCCGGTATCCGCAGGCGGGGTTATACGCCTGAATCGATTCGCAATTTCTGTGAACGTATCGGCGTAGCCAAGGCGGACAGTACGGTAGAGCCTGCATTTCTCGAATCGTGTATTCGCGAAGATTTGAAACTGAAAGCGCCTAGATATATGACCGTAGTCGATCCGATTAAAGTCGTTTTGACCAACTATCCGAAAGACCTTACGGAAACAGTAGTTGCCGATAATAATCAGGAAAATGAAGAAATGGGAACGCGTCTGATGACTTTCAGTCGAGAATTGTATATTGAACGGAGCGACTTTATGGAAGAGCCGGTCAAAAAATTCTTCCGCTTAGCCCCGGGAAAAGAAGTTCGCCTGAAATATGCGTATATTATTAAATGCGAAGAAGTCATTAAAGCTGCAGACGGCAATATTACGGAATTACGTTGCACTTGCGATATGGACAGCAAAAGCGGTAGCGGCGCCAATGCGAACCGTAAGGTAAAAGGTACCTTACACTGGGTTAACGCTGTCGATGCGGTTGATACGGAATGCCGTTTGTATGAATCGTTGTTGAGAACTGACAGTGAAGGTGATGACGGTGACTTCTTGAGTCAAGTCAACCCGCACAGTCTTATGGTGACGCAAGGTAAGGCCGAAGCCGGCTTAGGTGATTTTAAGGAAGGAGATAAGTTCCAATTTCTGCGTCAAGGTTATTTTGTCATTGACCGAGACAGTCAGCCGGGACATTTGGTAGTCAATCGTATTGTCGGCTTACGCGATACATGGGCTAAAATGCAGCAAAAAGGATAGACGTAAAAGGGATACCGCTCTCTTTCTGAGAAGGTATCCCTTCTTATATTGCCGTTAGAGACAGTTGTTTGTATAATAAATTTATCAGGTTGTTATCGGAGGAATAAGATGAAGTCTGCAGGATATAAGAGTATACCCGTATTATTGCTGTTCTTAATTGTCGGCGGTATTTTAGGCGGCATTATAGGCGAGGTTTTGTCGGGTTTAAACTTTGGAAGTATAATGCCCGATTTGGTTCGCCATTATGAAATTTTTAATATTCACAATGTAACACTGAACTTATATGTTATGGAGCTTACGCTCGGTATTCATTTTGCCCCGAATCTTCTCAGTATTATCGGAATTTTAGTAGCTGTATTTATTTACAGACGAATTTAGGAGGTTGACAGGTATGCTGATTTTAGCATCCGGGTCGCCGCGCCGCAAAGAGTTATTGGAGCAAATCGGCGCGGCCTATGAAGTAAAAGTCGGTACATATGCCGAAGATGTGCCGAAAAACGATGATCCCGAGAAGTTTGTTATTAGACAGGCCGCCGGAAAGGCGGCATCCGTTGCAGAGAAGTATACAGGTCAGTGGGTACTGGGTGCCGATACGGTAGTGGTATCAGACGGTAAAATATTGGGAAAGCCCGGCTCTGATGAAGAGGCTATGTCCATGTTGCAACGATTATCGGGAAAAACCCATGCCGTTTACACGGGCATTGCTTTGCAGAAAGATGACGGTGTATGGACACATGCGGAAAAAACATTGGTTACCTTTCGTACTTTGTCTGATGCGGAAATCAGGGCTTATGTAGCGACTAAAGAGCCGCGTGATAAGGCCGGTGCATACGGAATACAAGGGCGCGGAGCCGTATTGGTTGAAAAGATAGAAGGCGATTATGCGAATGTCGTCGGACTCCCTTTAAGTGCCTTGTATGTACTGGCGGGGATTGCCGGTATGAGCTTATGAGCGAAGGGGTAAGGAAACTGGCCCCCGGTGAGCGGCCGCGGGAACGTTTTTTTCACCATGGTGCTGCTGCCGTTTCAGATCAGGATTTATTGGCCATTTTATTGCGTACGGGTACGAAGGGACAGTCGGCTTTAGATGTTTCACGGTGTATTCTTCGTACCTTGCCGGAAGAAAATATTTATTACTTGGGTGAGACGGATGTCAGACGGCTTTGTACCGTAAAAGGAATAGGTAGGGATAAGGCCGTTACTTTGTGTGCCGCCATAGAGCTGGGCAAACGTATTGCCCGTCAGAGAGTAAAGGCCAACGCAAGAGATTTCAGCAGTCCCTCTACAGTGGCCGAGTATGTAATGGAAGACATGCGCTGTTTGAGACAAGAAAAATTTTCAGCCTTGTACGTGTCTTCCAAAAATAAACTGATTGCCTTACGAGAGCTGACGAGCGGGACACTCAATGAAAGTCTGGCTAAGGCCAGAGACGTTTTCAGATATGCTTTGGAATACAATGCGGCGGCGGTTATTCTTATACATAACCATCCCAGTGGCGATCCGACCCCTTCAAAAGAAGATATAAAAGCCACTCAATGTATTGCTGAGGCCGGTCGAGTCATGGGAATTCCTGTTTTGGACCATATTATTATCGGTGACGGAACCTATGTCAGTTTGTGTGAGAGAGGCTATATATAAGCCATTCTTGACTGACTCGCGCGGATTGTCGTATAATAATCAGGCAAGGTTTAAAGCCTTGTCTACCGGGCCTATAGCTCAGCGGTAGAGCCACCGGCTCATAACCGGTTGGTCCTTGGTTCGAACCCAAGTAGGCCCACCACATGTAAACAAAGCTATTTCGCACTGTTGCGGGATAGCTTTTTTTATAAACCGTGAGAAAAGCAAGTGAGGTTTTATATGAAATTATCAAAACGTCTTTCAGCTGTAGCGAAAATGGTGCCTGTCAATACCACCCTGGTTGATGTGGGGACGGATCATGCCTATTTACCCGTATATTTGTGTGAACAGGGGATTTGTCCGCATGTAGTAGCGTCCGATGTTGCACCGGGTCCCTTATCGTCCGCATCGGCTCATACGGCTCAGGCCGGACTTGCGGATCGCATTGATTGTCGTCTGGCAGACGGCTTGTCAGCTGTAAGTATCGGTGAAATGGACGGTGCCGTTCTGTGCGGTATGGGCGGCAAATTGATGATGCGAATACTTGAGGCAAGATTCGACCTTGTGAGACAATTGAAGTATCTTATCTTACAGCCTCAAAGTGATGCCGATGCATTGCGTCGATATGCGGTTGAACACGGTTTTCGTATAACTGAGGAAACATTGATTAAAGAGGACGGTCGCCTATATCAAGTATTACGAATTGAACCCGGTAAAGAAGCTGATTTTCCTTCCTGGCAGTATGAGACGGGACCGCTCAATTGGAATAATAAGAATCCGTTGTTAGGCGAGCGGATAGATGAAATAATACGCAAAAAAGACCGTTTTCTGAAGGGCATGGAAGCGGCAGGCCGCTTCGAAGACGCTGAAAGAACCAAAAAGGAAATAGCTGAATGGGAGGAAAGAAAATGTCTGTGTCATTTAAAGCGATCATTGATGTAATGGAAAATCTGGCACCTTTGACTTTAAAAGAAGAGTGGGATAACCCGGGCTTGCTTGTAGGGAATCCGGAGCAGGAGGTGAAATCCGTCTTATTGACGTTGGACGTAACAAAAGAAAATGTATGCTATGCTGTAGATCATCATTTTGACTGTATTATCAGTCATCACCCCGTCATTTTTTCGGGGATTAAAGCTTTGAGAACGGATACGTATGACGGTCGTATGTTTGCACAGTTATTGTCTCACCATATAGGCGTATATTGTGCTCATACTAATTTGGATTCGGCAACGGGAGGGGTTAACGATGTCTTAGCCTCTCTCTTGGAGCTACATGACGTGCGACCTCTAGACGGAGAAGAAGGCGGTTCTATGGGGAGAATCGGCAGACTTTCTGAGGCTATGAGTCCTGCCGAAGTTATGGAATATATTAAGGTAAAGTTGAATCGATCTGTCTTACCTTATGGCGGTAAAGAAAAAGAAAAAGTAGAGTCAATCGCTCTTTGCGGCGGTGCTGCAACGTGCTTTATGAATGATGCCGTTCGTGCCGGTGCGGACCTGTATCTTACGGGCGATGTAAAATATCATGATTTTCAGCAAGCGGTCAAAGACGATATATTCTTAGTTGACGGCGGACATTACGGAACGGAATTTCCCGTCGTATTCGAGCTGCAACGCCTGTTACAGACAGAAAGTGAGAAACGGGGTTGGGAAGTAAAATTCGTTGTTGATTCGACGAGTCGTGATTTTATTTCATATCTTTAAGGAGGGTGAATAATGACTAAAGAAGAACATATTCAGCGTTTAAAGGATGATCCTATTTATGTGGTCATGGGCGAGGCCTTATCTTTGGGGCGTAAGAATACGGAAGTAGCGAAAACCCTTTTAGATGTAGGCGTAAGAATCATTCAATATCGGGAAAAACATAAAACCTGGCGAGAAAAATATGCCGAAGCATCGGAAATTGCGGTTATGTGTAAAAAATACGGAGCGACATTTATTATGAATGACTCCGTGGACTTAGCCGTTGCTTGCGGAGCCGACGGGATTCATGTCGGACAGGACGATGCACCGGTTCAAATCGTAAAGAAAATAGCCGGTCAAAATGTGTTTGTCGGCGTATCGACGAATACGACAAAAGAATTACAGGGGGCATTAGCAGACGGCGCGGACTATGTCGGCTTCGGGCCTATGTTCCCGACATCATCAAAGAGCGATGCAGATGAGGTCGTTACGGAAGAAACCATTCGCAGTGCCTTGGAATTTCCGCTTCCCGTCGTGACTATCGGCGGTATCGGTTTAGAAAATATTCGCACTTTATATGACAGAGGGTTCCGTTCCTTTGCCATGATCAGTGCTGTCGTATCGCAAAAGGATATAAAGAAAGCCGTCGACGACTTGAGGCAAGCTTTGAAATAGTTTTCTTGACGGGTTTACAAGAGATAGCGTATGATAATACACGATGAGTATGAAAGGTAATCGCCAGTACGAAGGTATTGGAGGAAAGTCCGAGCTCCGTAGGGCAGGATGCCGGATAACGTCCGGCGAAGGTGACTTTAGGGACAGTGCCACAGAAATGTGTACCGCCACGTAAGTGGTAAGGGTGGAACGGTGCGGTAAGAGCGCACCAGCGGTAAGGTAACTTGCCGGCTAGGTAAACCCCATCCGGAGCAAGACCGAATAGGGAAGGGATGAAGTTGCCCGCTGATCTTCCGGGTTGTGTCGCTCGAACAGGCCGGCAACGGTCTGTCTAGATAGATGATTACCACTGCGCAAGCAGAACAAAACTCGGCTTATTGATTACTCATCATTCGCAAATAAAAGGGACTGCTTTTCGAAGCGGTCCTTTTATTATGATGAAGCGTAAGAGGACGAAGCGTATGATTAATATGAAAGAAGAGCGACAGTTTATGGGAAACCGTGTCTATGGACGGCGAGTAGTCGACGGCCATGTACATACGGAGCTGTGTCCTCATGGAAGTGGTGATAAGACGGCATTAATGATCGAGAAGGCGATTGATTTAAAAATCGATAAAATTTGCTTAACTGAACATGCCCCCTTGCCGCCAGGGTTTAAGTACGTATATGGCGGTATTAAAGCAGGTTATGATACGGGAGCGCTTAAAGCGGATCAAGTCGAAGTATATTTAGAGTTGGCTGAAAGGTTAAAAAAAGATTATGCAACCTGTATCAATATTTCCGTCGGCTTGAAGTGGATTATCTGCCCGGATTTGAAGACTATACGAACTCTTTTTTGAATGAATACGGAACGTTTACGGAGGATAATATATTATCATTACACTTCTTAGACGGATATGACGGGAAGTTTTATTGTGTAGATTACAGTACGGATGATTTCCGGAAAGCCTTCAGGCCTTGGCTTTTCGACCAAAATGCATTGTATTATAAATATTTTACCTATTTAAAAAAGGCTGTGTGCGCCGACTTGGGCAAGTACACTCCTGTGCGTATAGGGCATCTTGATCTAATAAAAAAATATAGACTTCACTTCGGCTTTACCAAACCTCTTGATGAACAAAATTGCCGCTTAATTAAAGAGATACTCCTTACTATGAGAAGACAGGGGCGGCAGTTGGACTATAATATGAGCGGCTTTTTTAAGCATCAATGTCGGGAAATGTATCCGAGTCGCTTCATTCAAGGCATGGCTGACGTATTGGGAGTCCCGTTTGTACCCGGATCCGATTCTCATAGCGTAGAAGATCTGGAACGGGCCTGGGGATAAGGCAATGAGCTTTTGTGAAATACCGGGATGAATAAGACAGAGCTCTGCAGCCTGCGAAAAGATACGGGAAAAACAAAAAGGCGTAACACAGGTGTGCTACGCCTTTTTAAATCAGTCTTTAAAAACTGTGTGTAGGGCAATACTGAGGGCTCGTAATTGAGGAGCTTTTTTACGCTGGTGTTCATTCATACGCCCTAAAATATCGCTGAGAATCGAAACGGCCTTTACAATATGAGGTCCTTTGTTGAGCATTACGCACTCCGCCCGTTCACCCATGGCGGCATCGGTTATTTCAGCTCGAGTAGGCAAGCCCGTCTTAACTAAAGTTTCCAGTACTTGAGTGGCCCAAATGACGGGGACATGAGCGGCTTCACAAATCCAGAGGATCTCCTCCTGAAGTTCCGATAAACGATGATAACCCGCTTCTACCGCCAAATCACCGCGAGCAATCATGACGCCGAAAGGTTGTTTGGAAGCGGCTTTTACAATGATTTGCGGCAGGTTGGCTACGCTTTCCTTTGTTTCTATCTTAGCAATAATGGCAATGGAAGAAGACTTTTTTCCCATCCTCTTTTTCAATTCTCTTTGTAGCAGCTCAATATCGTCTCCGTTACGCACAAAGGAGTAACCGATGCTGTCGGCACGACCAATCATAAAATCCAGGTCTTCCAGATCTTTGGCGGTTAGGGGCGTAATGTCCAGGTGTGTTTCAGGAAAATTCAGACTCTTTTTAGGCTTTACACGGAAGCCTTTTTCTTTAGCAGCCGTAACGGTTAAAAAAGCTCCGTTATCAGTCATTTCAGTAACTCTGGCCGTGAGCTTTCCGTCATCGATAAGAACGGGGTCTTCCTCTTTTAACGTATTAAAGATTTCCGGTGCCGAACAGGCCAAGACAATTTTTCCGAGTGCTTCAGGCGGACAGACTCCGATGGATTGAGATAAGAAGAAGGAGTCTCCTTCCACTAATTTATCCGTATCGCCTGTAATAAGAACTCCCGAAATACGGATTTTCGGACCGGCTAAGTCCATGTATACGCGACAATCTTTGCCGGTTTCCTTTTTTGCCCGTTCTAAATTATCCAACATAGCGGTCCAAATTATGCGGTCATCGTGAGCACAATTGATACGAACCGTATCCATACCGGCTTCCAATAAATTGCGAACAAGTTTGTAGTCATCAGCCGCTTCGGGCGGAAGGGTTACCATAATATGAGTATTTATATTATTGGTAGCTCCGAAGATAAGTCCCGTATTGTGGTCTAACAGTTTATCGCCGTGAAAGAACCATTTTTGTGACGGATAATTGATTAGATTTTCTTCTTTTTCACATAAACGGCCCAAGGTTGCCATGACGGCGTCAAGGTTAGCCATGGTACGGGCTTCGCTACGTCCTAAAGAGGAAAGCCCCAGGGGAAGAAGCCGCTCTTGAACGGGGCGTAAGTCGTGACAGCGAACAGCCAAATAATAGGCCAGGTTTAAAGCGCTGAAGCGGAAAGGGCGTCTTTCAATACCCGGCAGCCAGGTACGAAAGAGAGCTTCGCCGTCATTCATAATATCTGTGCGTAAAGAATATAATTCTTCATATAAAGCATCTATATGTTGTTTCATATTATCACGGTCCTTTCCGGTTTATAAGAAGGTAAATGGTATATTCCTTCTATACACTCAGTATACGATGAAAAGAATGTGAAATAAATAACTTTTTTCCGAGAAACCTCAATATGATAAAACTGTATAAAATAGCCAAAAGTCATGCATGGCGAGAATGAAGAATAATGTAAAACAGGTTATAGGTCTTTAAACCGTAAAATTAGGCTGTATTGGCCGGTATAATCTTTACTTTTAAGGGTCTCCATGCTATCATTCTGATTGTAATAGTTACTGTCGTGCAGTATGCGTAATTACTGATTCGGCACGATTATGAATCTGGTCAAAGCGAGGGAGTTAAGTTGGCATTAATTGTAAAAAAATTCGGCGGCAGTTCTGTCGCTACACCTGATAAAATGCAAGCCATTGTGCAACGTGTGCTCAAGGGTATGAAAGAGGACGACCAGGTCGTCCTTGTCGTTTCCGCCATGGGTGATACGACAGATGAACTCGTTTCGCTGGCCCGTCAAGTTACATCAAAACCGTACGGTCGAGAAATGGACATGCTTCTTTCTACAGGCGAACAGATATCCATAGCCTTGATGGCTATGGCCTTTGCCGAAGCGGGGCATAAGGCTGTATCTTTTACGGGGGCTCAGGCCGGTATTGTAACGAGCAAGGCATATAACAAAGGCAGAATTTTGGAAATTAATGCCGAACGAGTTAAAGAGGCTCTGAAAGAAGGCAATATTGTCATTGTAGCCGGTTTTCAAGGTATGACGGATGATGGTGATATTACCACTTTGGGTAGAGGCGGTTCGGATACGACGGCCGTTGCCGTTGCCGGAGCTATAAATGCAGATGCCTGTGAAATTTATACGGACGTAGACGGTATTTATACTTCCGACCCCCGTGTTGTTCCGGAGGCGCGCAAGATGGAAGAAATAACGTACGGAGAAATGTTGGAAATGGCTAAACTCGGTGCAGGCGTTATGCAACCTCGTGCCGTTGAAATGGGCAGTCGGTTTAACGTTCCTATTCATGTACGTTCGACTTTTTCCGAAATAAAAGGAACAATGATACAGGAGGGTTATTCTATGGAAGTAAAGCAATACCTTATTCGCGGCGTAGCGGAAGATAAAAATGTAGCTAAAGTAACAATTCTCGGTGTACCCAACAAGCCGGGGTATGCCTATCGTATTTTTGCGGAATTGGCAGATCGCAATATAGATGTAGACATGATCGTACAAAGTGTAAGGGTTGCCAACGAAGGCGTGACAGACATTACCTTTACGGTAAGTCGGGATGATTCGGCTCTTGTACGCGATGTATTGGCGGGAATTCGTGATGAATTGAGCATTGAAGATATTCTCATTGATGAAAAAATGGGGAAGGTTTCCGTTGTAGGTGCAGGGATGGCCGGACATCCGGGTATTGCTGCCAGCATGTTCGGTATTATGAGTGATAACGGAATTAATATTGAAATTATATCTACTTCTGAAATCAGTATTACGTGCTTAATCGGTGAAGAATCTGTTGATAAAGCCGTACGGGCTATACACGCACACTTCTTTGATAAGGACTGAAAATTCATGACTGTACTTGATAATTTTACGGAAGAAATTTTACAAAGCGAATTGCCTAAAAACGTATTGCTTCATAATATGATTCGCGGTCTGGATAAGGAAAAACCGCCTCAGTTTGAAGTTCCGGCCAAAAAGTATACGTTTGAGTCCAATTTGCACGGTTTTTCTTACGATTATCAGCATAGTACGGTTACCATATCGTACAAGGTAGCAGATGGGGTCTATCCGGATGTGACCGTGTCTTTTCGTACCTTCCGTGCCTATTTGGAAGGTTTGGCCGTTTGTGTACGCATGCAAAAATGGTAGATATATTTTAAACCTGTAACTGCGGTTGCAGGTTTGTTTTTTATGTGGAGGAATTATGTTCAGCGGTATTGATATTGTTCAAATTGCTCGCCTTGAATCTTTGGTTGAGGGGCACGAAGGACGTCTGGAGAGGTTGTTTTCTCCGGCAGAGATCGCTTACTGTCGCCGTAAGGGGCAAGGTGCCGTTGCTTCCTATGCCGGACTATATGCAGCCAAAGAAGCTTTTTTTAAGGCCATGGGGAGCGGTTTTAGAGGCGGATTTTGGCGCGATGTGGAAGTAGGACATACTGAAGAAGGTGCACCCTATTTGATTTTACACGGTTATTATGCAGAAAAATCGGCGGAAAAATCTGCCAATATGCCCGTTTTATCTATTTCACACGATGGTGATTATGCAATTGCACAGGTTATTTGGGAGGCGTAGGAGGCTATGAGATGAAAATATTAAGAAAAGCGGCGGATATGAAAGCTATGGATAAGGCGTCCATGAGTGAACCGTACGGCATAGCTCCGGCTGTATTGATGGAAAATGCAGGTCGAGCCGTCTGCGAAAAGGGCGGCGTATATGTCGGCGGTTGGAGCGGTAAAGATGTTATGATTCTTTGCGGAAAGGGAAATAACGGCGGCGACGGATTTGTAACGGCCAGACATATTCTGGCAGAAGGAGGTCGCGTGTATGTTTACGCTTTCGGAGAAAAGGACGGATACAGCGATGAAAGCAAGGCACACTTAAAGACGTTGGAAGCTATGTGTGACGGTGAACGTTGCAGCTTGATTTACTATAGAACGGCATCGGATTCAGCATTGTTAATAAAACAGTTGGATACCTGCCATGTCGTTATTGACGCCTTATTAGGGACAGGCTTCAAGGGGGAGTTGCGGGAACCGTATAAAAGCATAGTGACGGCAGTTAACGAAGCAACCGCCGGTCGACACGTGACCGTTATTTCCGTTGATATGCCCAGCGGAGTGAATAGTGATACGGGAGCTGTAAGCGGCTCTGAGTCAGAAGAGGAATCGGCTCCCGTTATGGCGGACTTAACCGTCACCTTCGGGGCTTTTAAACAAGGGCAGTTCCTTTACCCGGGAAAGGCTTGTACGGGAAAGTTGGAAATTGACCATATAGGAATTCCTGTTGCCTTGTCGGAACAATGTAAGGAAGCCGTTTTTTTGCCGGAACGGCAAGATGTTATCGATGCCGTCAGACCTCGACGTGTAGACAGTCACAAGGGAACGCACGGAACTGTAGCCGTCCTGACCGGCTGTAATGACATGGCCGGTGCCGCATTAATGACTGTTGACGGTGCCGTGCGTGCCGGAGCGGGAAAGGTTTTTTTATATACCCCGTCAGAAACGGCAAAGTATTGTATTGCAAGACAACCGGAGGTTATGGTTCACGGTGTCGGGCCGGCAGGAACTCGTACCTTGGGAGGCAGTGAAGCCCGTGAAATAATAGATAATCTGGAAAATGTATCGGTTCTTGTTATGGGGCCGGGTATGGGAAAGCATGAAGGTGTATTTGATTTTATTAACTATATAGCAGAAAAAACGACCTGCCCCATGATAATTGATGCGGACGGCTTGAATTGTCTGGCAAAACATGATAAACAGGCTTTTTTTAAAAAGTACGGTAAGCGGACAGTAATTACGCCGCACCCGGCTGAATTTTCCCGTCTATCGGGTTTATCCGTCAGAGATATTAAGACGGATCTCATTAAAGCGGCTACGGATTTCGTACATACTTACGGCGTGAATCTGGTATTAAAAGGGGCTCCTACACTTACCGTGTCGGCTAAAACGGGTCACGTATATGTTAATAGAACGGGAAATGCCGGTATGGCGACAGGCGGTATGGGTGATGTATTGAGCGGAATTACGGCCGCCATGATTTGTCATGACGGTATTGACTCTCTGGCTGTTGCGGCTTGTGCAGCTGTGTATTTGCACGGTGCCGCCGGTGATTATTGTGCCCGACATATTGGTCCGTACGGGTTTACCGCAACGGAGGTAGCGTCCGCTGTGCCCAAAGTTTTAGCTCAATGGGATGAAGCTCGTCCCATGCCGGCCTTACAAGAACCGTATATAATGTCATAAAAATTTATCGAAACGGACAGAAAACAGCATGTATCATGTTTTACTCTCGCAGAAACGATATGCTATAATAATAAAGCGTTGTTTGTAAAGGAGAGTGAAGTCATGAAAAGACTGTTATTCTTGTCCTTATTGGCGATCTTTTGTCTGGTTCCCGTACTGAACGGACAAGCTGTTGATAAGGCTCAAGTCAGTTCCGTGCGCATAGCGACTCGCAATGATGCGAATACGCCTTTCGTTCGGACGGTTCTGGACGTAAACAAAGCGGTTTCCCCGAAACTCGGGATTGATAAAGACGGTAAATACGTTACCGTTACCCTGCCCAATACTGAAGTAGCTAAAAACCTGCAAACCAAGTACAACGCAGATACGAATATAGTTACCAAGATGGG
>ERZ773061.637-NODE-637-length-13899-cov-26.043485_pt1 | contig 13899 bp, 11 predicted proteins | sample MGYA00580627_ERZ773061 | MGnify/ENA primary metagenome ERZ773061 (study PRJEB29015, sample SAMEA2738119) | human oral metagenome | biome: human oral; feature: human-associated habitat; material: saliva | place: China | collected 2223 ...
AAAATCATTATACTATATACAGACATTTTTCACTCATCTTCTTCAAATGAAAAATTAGATTGCTTGAAACTGACTATCAAAAGTGAGATTTAAGTAAAATACTCTAAGTCCAGCACTCTTCATTATTCAACTCAACCGAAAACAAGTTGTATAATTTTTGGTTAGATTCAGTTTTCATTATAACCTGTGAGATCATTTCTCTAATTTGAATTCCAACAGGAGATAAAACACCATCTTTAATTGATCGATTTCTAGATGTATATCCTCCATTTTGGTTTCGATAGAATTAGCACCTATTCTTTAATCGTAAAAAAAAAAACACTTTGCAAGCTGCAAAGCGTTCTCGTTTCTAATCTGTTGTTCAGTAACAAATTAACGTTCCGAGAAATAGATAAGTTTATGAGCTTTCTTAAGACCTGGATAAGGGTTAATATCAAATACTTTAAAATAGGTTTATATAAACTCTTAATGTAGTTGTGTAGATTTTTTGTTTCAAAAAATTTGCATATATTGTTTTGATTAAGGTAATTTCAGAACTAATTTATTTTAAAGCATTATCTGGAAATAGCCCGACTAATTTTTGGTTTATTAAACTTGTTACTACAGTTTTAATTACTTCTATAGTCATAGGTAGTGCATTATCCTTAATCTTCTCTTTAGTGTTATTCCAGAAAGTATCTTCTCTAATCTTATCTATAAAATCATGTCCTTCCCATGTTAATGAACCTACACTAAATCCGTAAATTCTATTATTACCATACCTCGATTTATAACTATCTATAAGACCAGCTTCCCACAATAATTTACAATGATATGAAACCGTCTCAAGATCATAGCCATCTACATCTAAATCATGTAAAGCCGTAAATTTATACTCTTCTTCAATCTTAAAAAGTATTAACCGGCATAAATCCATATTTCTTTTCATAGGATTCCCTCAATATTCAAATATTTATTTTTAAAACTACTGTTTCTGAAGTATATTTGTAATAAAATACAGGAGATTATTTAGAAGATTCTACAGATCATTTACTAAATGAGTATCTAAAAACAGTTGATTTCTAAGAAGAAATATTTACATTACAATAGTAAAATACCAAACTGTCTGTTTGAATAATCATTTTTATTAATTTTGTAATACTTATTATTCAAATTCGGTATTCTTCGTTTTGTGCCGCATCTTTTATCGTTTCTGCAAACAAATCTATTGCTCTGGTAATCTTGTCGTGTAATTCACTATATTCTTCTAATGTAACTACACCATCTAATCGATTAAAATTTTCACCATGAGCTATAAAATTTCGATTTTGAAGTAACTTGCTATCTATCCATGTACTATAAGTATTGAATGGGGTCAGTGATATACCAATAGTTGCAAATATTTCTTCTAGAATCTCAAAATTAAGATTACTATTCGCTGATATAACACTATTTACCGGAATATTTGATTGTTCATCTTGTTTCGAAAATATTGTACTAATCAACTCTGTTCTTTTTGTAGACTTCTGGGTACCACCTGAAACTTCAATCAAGTCCCTCACACCTAACATCAAAAAATTTCTTTTTAATTCTTTATAATTAAGCCTTTGACACGATACATAATTCAAGTAGTATTCTGCGATTGTCTTTACTGCTCCTTCCCAATGAGAATACAGTAATACGATACCATACTTTATAAATCTTTGTTTAGTATTATCAGGTTTATCAGACTGCGCTTGGAGATCAAATTTTATTCCTGTAAGATCCTGTTTTCTCCAGCTTAATTCTTTATCAATTTTAGAAAGTAGTTTGTCTATTGTATTTATTTTACTCATTTCCGAAATAATTCTTTCCAAATGAAGTAAGATTTACAATTCTAGGAATTGCACGTGCTCCCGCTTTCGTATTTTCGATATACTCTTCTTGTTCATAGATATTATTAATCTTACTTCTTAGTTCTTCATCGCTAAGTTCCATAAAACGTTCATAATTAAGCAAAGATCCAGATAAAATTACTTGAAAGCTACTTACTAGAAAGGGTCCTCTGTATTTCCCATTTTCAAATCTCTTGAATGAATCTTCACCTAAAACTGTGTACAGTTTATCAATTACATTTATAAATTTTTCTTTAAAATTATCAGTTTGAATTTGCCCTTGTGCAAATTTTATTGTCTCTTTATCAAGTAATTCCGAGAGATCAGCATATTGCGACAATTCTTCAAGATTAGAAGCGTAAGAAATTAATGCTCTGAGTACTAATTCCATTTTATACTGCTCATTTTCTTTTTGTTCAGTAATTGTAACAATTTCCGAAAATTTGGGACTCTCAGATAATTGTTGAATTGATAGGTAAAAGTCTCTAGAAGTCATTATCATTAGACAATTTCTAACTTCCTGACCCGACAATTGTGTACCACCTGTATTTAGACGTTGAAATAATTCATATTTTGTAGTAGGATCGCTTTCTTTTCTAACAATTATGACATCGATTCTGGATCTTTTAAAATCAATCTGTTGATCTTTTGGAAGATCTTTCCAACATATTCCTTCCAACGAGGGCAGATAATCTGTTTTTTCCAGTACAAGTGGAGGCTCCAACTTATCTTCATCATTTTTAAACTCACCAACAAATTCAAAAATTGTAGAAAGCCTTTGTACACCATCAATAACATCCCATACACCTTCATCGTTTTGACTTACAAATATTGAAGGGATTGGGATATTAAGCATAATTGACTCAATTAATTTTGTCTTTTGAAAACTAGTCCATCTAAATACCCTCTGGAATTCTGGATGAATATCTAACTCTTCATCTCTATATAGATTTATTAATTCACCAATCGACATTTGGTAGGAGTCTCTATAAATTTGACTTGATTTTTCGTTAATCTCTTTTTTGAGACTACTTAATTGTTCTTCAGTTACTGCAGTTTCTTTTTTCATATTATAACCTCATTTATTTCTGTATCTATTCATATTTTTTTTAATCCAAGCAGAATATGTCAATTCAAAATCAATATCTGTTTGTCCACTATTAAATAGTTGCTCATCTACCCACCGTACAATATCATAAATCGATTCATTATTTCTGAATTTGTTGTCTAATTCTTCAAAAAGAAGGGCTGTGTTTGAAATACCCTCTATTAATGGAATGCGAACATTTTTTAAATCTCCAGGAAGAATCTCTAGTGCACCTCCACCAAATACTCTTCCTTCTAACTCTATCGAAAGCAGTGTTGGAGAAGAATAAAATAAAAGTATAAGTTCTTTAATATTATACCTAGAATTAGTTTCCAATTTCAACCGATGAAAGGTATCTGTACTAACTGAACCAGATAAATTTTGAATTATTTTAGGATATTTCCCAATCCTTCTTAGAATAAAGGCGTCGGGCTCCCATACTGAAGGAATTTCATACCATTTATTTCTTATCTTTAATTTATATCCCTTGTTTTGACCATCTTTTTCACCTTTGGTTACATATCTTTTAGCTCCAGAATTAAGTGTTTTTCCATTGAAATCTAGCAGCCAGATATCTTTATTTAACGAATTATTTAATTCTATGTCTGATTTAGTATAAACTATACCGTAAGTATCCACACTTCTACCAAGTAATGGTCGAGCATATTCCTCTAAACTAAATTCATTAACTATATCTTTATTTACAACAAAATATTTATTATTTCCTGTTGTAATGCCAACCTCTATCTTTGCTAATTCAGTTAAAGACAGAGTTTTATTTTTCAAAATAATATCATAATATTTACGATGATTATTTTCTAAATTCAGGCTAGACCACTTTTCACTATCAAAGTCAGTATATTCATCCAACTCATATTCTGAAATACTTTTTCCAAGTTCTGCTTTATCTGTTATATGAATTGTTCGAAGTTTAATATCTTCCTCGAAAGATTTCTTTTTTACCCCCATCACTAGCATAACGTCTTGCTGAATACCATCAAATACAATATTCTCAAACGTAATAATGTTTAATTCAGAAAAAATATCTCGGAAAAACTTTCTAAGTTGTCTTGCATACGAAACTTGGAGAAGATCAGTTGGAAGAACAAATGCAAATTTCCCCCCAGTATTCAACATTTCTAGAGTCGCTACAGAAAAAGCAACCCAAGAATTAATTAACTTGTTAGGTTTCAAACCATTATTCATCAGAATATCACTTTGAAATTCTCTTTGAGATTCCGACAAGAATTGATATCTAATATATGGTGGATTCCCTAAAACTACATCAAAGCTCTGATCAAATCTCTTCTCCTCATAGAAATTATAAAAATCATCAACAATAACTTTAACAGCACAATTGAGATTATTCGGTATTTTTTTTGCTTCTTCTTCATCTATTTCAATGGCAGTAATCCGGGATCCTCTATTTATCTTCTTTATTCTCCTCAAGAATTGACCATCACCAGCAGAAGGTTCTAAAATACTTTGTGATTCTTCAGATTCTATTGCCCAACGTAACATAAAATCAACAATCTCATTAGGAGTATAGTATGCTCCCATCAACTTCTGCTTTGTTTGATTTTCTTTTATATTCACCTTATATCACCTCATTTTGATTTCAAGTAACTCATCAAATTTTGAATTAATTTGATCAATTAATATTTCTTTTTTTGATATCAAAATTTTCTTTAATCTATCAGCAGTGTGTTGATCAATCTCTTCATTCAGCTCACCTATATCACGTACCAAAGTATTTATATAATTATAGATTTCAATTTCAATTTCTGAATTAAAATCTATCGGCAATAAGGGAATATCTTTATATAATGCTGTTCCATGACTATAAAATTCACCCTCAAAAGAGCTCCCTATCGTTTGAAAAATCATGTCGGTGAATCTGTGACTTAACCAAGCTTGTATATATTCCAAACTATACTGAGAATCTTCTTTCAAAAAAAGACCAATATAACCAGCTGTTCCACCAGAAGCATAAATAAAGCCCTTAGTATCTATATTAAAGTTAGGTTGATTAGACATCACACCTACAATTATTTTAGGTTCAGTTACCTCTTTCAAAAATTGAGATCTACCAAATTGATACCATTCAAGTTCAGGTGTGCTTCCTCTAACATCTCTACTACCTCCCATTGTTTTAGGCAACAACTCAATCTTATGATCAAGAAAGTATTCATAAACTCCACTATAGTTAGACTTCATCTGAAATTCTGGAATTATCTTTCCTTCTAAATAAGGAAAGATAATATAACTATCAGCCAATAGAGTACTGTATGATTTACCAGCCTTACTCCCATTTGGCTTGTAAAAATCCTTTAGAAGCTGTTTTTCCAATTTGTATTGTTTCCCATTTTTTTCATACAAAATTGAGTCTTCACAACTTTTGGTCTTTACTTTAGGAATAATATAAACAGAGTTTCTACTAGTCTGAACTCCATTCCTTGGGGTTATAACAGTTTGTATACTAGGAAAATTATTTTTTGCAAACTCATATTGACTCTTCAGCTGTATATCATCTGTTAAAAACCAATGACTCCCTGTTAAGTCATCTAAAGAATACTGCTCCCCTTTTTTATCGTTATATACTTCACTCGAACTTGAAACCTCAACATACTCAAAGTGTTCCGATTTAGACAAATGAATTACCGATACATAGTTTGTTGCTGTCGAAAAAATCTGAGTATACTTAAAATCAAAGATTTTTTTTACAAACATTTTTGATTTTAGAATATCTCTAATTCCTTTTCCAGCTTCAGTATTAATAAATTTGTTAGGGACTAAAAGGATTATATCTCCATCGTCTTTAACAACGTTTAAAGATTTCTCCATAAACAATAAATATTTGTCATATTGTTTTATTGTAGATCTATAAATTTCATCATATACAGCTATTTCTTTTGAATTTGTAGACTGTTTTATATCTTCTTTACTCAAATAAGGGGGATTACCAATAACTACATCGTATTTTTTATTTAACAGTCCATCAAACATTGGATTAATTTCAAATAACTCTTCAGACGAAAGGTTAAATAAATCAAAATCAGACATACTTACAAGAGAATTTCCACACCTTATATTTTTTTCAAGTGTAGGTAATATCGGTACTACTTTTTCAATCCTCTCTTTTCCTTCGTAAGATAGTATTCGAAGAATTAACGAGAATTTTGTTAACTGAACTGCTTGATTATTAATATCAAATCCTACCAGTACCTCTTGTATAATCCTTTTCTTCACTTCAAAAGGTACTAACAGAGGATTAGGTATAGTATTTCTTTCATTCGCATACCACTGGGTTAAATATGCTTCAATATAATTATAAGTTTCAATTAAAAATATGCCTGATCCAACTGCTAAATCAGCAATCCTTAATTTTAGAATTTCATCAGGAGTTTTTCCATATAACTTTTCTGATAAAACTCGCTTAACCATAGACACTACTATATTATCTGGAGTAGATACTACTGCTTTTATAGACGCTGATTTTGTTTTATTGAGACTTACTTTTCCCGCCTCAATAACTAATTCTTCCTGTAGAAAATGCTCATAAACTTTACTTAGAATAGATAAATCAATCACTGAAAAATCATATGATACATTGGGGAAATACAAATTTTCTACAATTTCAGTTAGTAACTTTGAACTTATTTTTGAAATTATATTTGCATCAGTAAACAATCCTGAATTATATTTTTTATCAAGTTTTTTAAAATATTTTATATAGTCTGGTTGTCTCAGTATTTCATTTTTTAACATTTCTGTAGATTCATAATGATTATCTTCTGCAAATCGTAAAAAAATTATTTGGTTCAAAAATTCTTGGATTTGTTCATTCATTAATTCTATACTACTGAAACCGTCGTCTGAGCAATACAGTTCTTGACCAATATCTTTTCTCCATCTGTTCAATTGATTCAGAAAAATGGTGTCTAAAGATGTTTTGGTTGAATCAAGAGGTGTAATAGCAGAGATCCATTGATCGAATTTTCCTTTCACTACTGACTCTCTTGAAAGTAAATCATAGATCTCATCAAATTTCTCTACATACTCTGTATAATGATAATATTTGTATCGATATGTACTCGAAGTATCATTTTTTTGAGGCATATCATAGGTTAAGTAAATTACAAGATATTCAAAGTTCGTTAGAACTGTAATCTTATGATTACTATTCCAACCATAGCGCCTAGCTTGAATAGCTGAATCCGTATCATTCAAAATATCCACACTAACTTTCTTCGCTTCAATATAAAACTTACTTACACCATTCATCCTAATAGTATAATCAGGTCTATCTTTTTTATTTTCACTTGAGTACTCCTCAGCAACAACCTCCCTATCATTAAATGAGAGCCCCATTGGATTAGTTATATCCCATCCTAGCAACTTCAAAAAAACATCAATATACTGTTGTCTTGTCATTGCTTCATTGTATATTTTTTCTTTTTTATAGTTCTCAAAATCAGCGTCAAAACATTCTACCAATTTCTTTAGTTCTTGAATTTTTTTCCTGTTTTCCTTCATATCAACTATTATATCAGTTTACTTCCTCTTCTGTTAGACATTTTTATTTTATTTCATGCTTATCGTAATTAAAGTTTCTACATCCAGTGATGGGCTATGTCCAGATAGAAAAAAGCATCCACTTTCGCATACCTAATCTTGATATTCTCGTGCTGATTGAAATAGCAATAGAATCTATCAGCCATTTATTCCATCTAATTCTCTAGCCAAATGACCTCCTATCCGTTTACTCCTCACTATACTTCTAGATGTATTATCTAACACATTAGGGGTTAGTAAAGAGGTAAAACAAAAAGACTTAGTCCTGTACAATACGGAACTAAATCCTTAACCTAAATTATTTGTCTAACTTTTGGGAGGAAGTACATATTTAAAGTATTATTTAAAGTATTATTTATAGTATTCTTTTAGTTCATCAAAAGTTATATCTAAACCAACTTTTGCCAAAGCATCTTTTCTATCTTCGTATAACTTATTAAGAACTGGAGTTTTATCTACTTCTCTTCCATAGTGAAGTAAATTATGACAGTGACTACAAAGAGAAACGATGTTTTCCATTGTATCTAAACTACAGTTCTTATAATCAAAATCACGAAACTTACTAATTGGAATTAAATGGTGTGGCTCAGTATACCCTTTACCTGATTTTCTTAAGAAGATTCTATCATTGACATCAAATTCACATTTATAATCAGCTCTAGCTAAAGCATCGGCAGCAACTTTTGGGTCCCTTTTAGGCCTAAGTTTATTTGCAGATACAGACATTGTCATTTTCTGACCTTGTTTAACTCCACTCCAAGTAGGTTTAACACTAGTATTTTCAATTAGACTATCAATTTCGTCTTTTTCTGTTTGATGATATTCTCCAGACTCATCTTCTCGAATATCAGTTAGAGCATCATTTAAAATCTTAATAGTTTTTTTACTAGATTGAAGTTTAATGGCTTGTTCTAATAAATAAAGTGCATGTTGTTCAGTAATTGTACACATATACTGTTGTTTACCTGTTCCTTTTTTGGTAAATGCACTGTCTTCACTATAGTTTTTTATTAACCATGCTTTATGATCTGCTAATTTGACTGGTCTATCTAATACCGTATAATCGGTATCAACCCTATATCCGTCATTGCTCCACTCTTTACCTCTAGCTATTTTATAAGGCGGTTTATTAGAGTCATGACAATCATTTTTCGCAATACTTATAGCTTTTATCTTACCATTATGATGATGAATAATAAAATCCCCTTTTTTTATTTTGGTCATTGTAGAAAAACCTTTGTTTCCCTTCCCATCTTTATTTAATTTAGGTGACCAAACAAAACCTTTTTTGAATTCTTCTGCAAAAGTTGCCCCTTGATATACATAAAAAACACTCATAGAATAGCTCCAAATCTTTATATTTTCATAATATTGTAGCATATTTTAGAAATATGAACTACGATTGCTTATAAGGTATAATAGGAAAATTATATTTTTTGTGATGTGTATGCAGGTGGAATCTTCTAAAAGTACGAGTTCCGTAATTTTAATTTCCTTCTATGTTCAAAGAATGATGACTGTATTCAAAGATCCTTGTATTTTTCATCTCTTTCCTTTGCTTTACTTTAAAAACAAAATAATGATTTCTTCCATCTTTAGCATTTTCTTGATTTAATCTGAAGTAGTTAGTGTGACATAATGCCATCGTGCGAAGAATATCATCAGTCAAAAATGTTAGGGGAATGCTCATATTAGAATACCTTTGGAAATCCTCCTCAAAATGTGAGTAGCTTTCAGAAAAGTAATCTATTTGTAAATCACCTGCGTATAGTTTCCTTCTATCCATCTCTTCTTCCTTCTTTCAACGGCATAAAATTTCCAACAATGACACCTACCACTCGTGGGTCTTCATCATACGGGATAAAGATATCATCATATCTTGAATTAATAGAAACTAAGCGTAAGCCTTCTTCTTCACGGTAAACTCGTTTAATATAGGTTTTGTTATTACATACTACAGCATAGACTGCTCCATCATAATCAAAACCTGTCTCACGGATAAGAGCTATTGAACCATTACGGTATTTGGGTTCCATGGAATCTCCAGAAACCCATGAAGCAAAATCATGAGCTAGTTCTTCATTGAAATAAACAGTGTCATAATTTCGATCATCATAAACTGACGCCCCAATACCAGCAGACATCTTTTCGTAAACATGATATTCATAGAGATTTTCTGAAACTGATATTACTTGTTGTGTTTTTTCTTTTTGCACCAAGTCACGAGCATATTCTACTACTTGATTTTTACCTTTATTCGACAATGTATTATACAGACGAACAACCTCAATTTCTGTAAAATAACCTTTTGGTACTTTGACTATTTGTTCTAGTTGTTTTACTTTCTCTTTGGATGGTTCTTTTATCCCTCGTTCCCATGCAGAATAGGCTTGATAGCTGATTCCTAATTGATCCGCAATATCTTTTTGAGTCATTTTTAGCTCTTTTCTACGAGCTTTTAGTTTTTCTGGTTGATACATGGTTCACCTCACATTAATAATAATTGTAATTCTGCTTTCTTTCTTGCCTCTTTATCTGAGTATTTTTCTTTATCCCAAACATACGCAATCGACTTCCCTTTATTATAAATAAGCCACGTTTTTAAATTAATACTTTCTTCCTTGATTGCTTTCCAGTTATCTTGATTCAATAAATCGGGATATTCTTGACTGGTTATAAAACCTAGTTTTCTCACCCTCTGCTTAACCTGATTAATAAGAGAAGGTTGAAACTGATGGAACTCCTCTATAATTTGTTCTTTAATATCGTGAAACAAACGAAAAATAGAGGCGTTCTTCCCTTCAATGTAGGTCTCAACCGCTTGTTTGATTTCACTATCTTTATCAGTATAATATTCTCGCAGAAAGTCCAAAAGTCGAAAAAATAAAGCCTGTTTTGAAACTTCAAGACTAGTTTGCACTTGATAGAAAGCATCGCAACTATAGTATATTTTTGATAAAAGAACAATATCTGGCATCAATACCACAGCCGAAAAGATATTCGCTTCTCGCTCTAACAAGTTCTCTTGATTATCAATCGATTCTGCAAAATAATTTCCATCATGTTGAAGAATAAAATGTCCTAACTCATGACATAAGGTAAAATTCTGTTTTACTTTTGGATTATCTATCTCATAAGAGAAACTAGTTCCCAATTCATCAACTACTGTCAACCCTTCTATTTTATGATTAGAAAAGTGGTGGCTAATCACTTGGATTTGATTCTTCTGAATACAATATTGAAAAAAATAAGTAAAATTATAATCTAATAATGAAATATCGTCATCCTTCATATACTGATATAACACTTGTTTTGTTGCACTACTTACTCTTGTATACAATTCATCCAATAAATAGTACCTCCTTTAAGCCTAGGCCACAATAGACTAAACCATATTGGTTGAGTTTATTGTATAAAAAAAGTGGATGATTGTCCACTCTATATTATTAATTAATAAATATTATTTGTTCTGGAGAACCGAGAGATGTATATATTATACTCTCAGGAAAAACATAATTATGTTTAAAAATATAATCAATTAACTTTCTTATTGATTCTGGATAATTTTTAAAATATTCTTGATATGCCCTATTTCTGTATATAATACTTTGTTCCATTTTCGAGAGATATTCGGTATTATCTTTTGAACTAGATTCAATACAGTAGTCCATCACAAATTTCCCCAAATCGATAGAGTCAATATGACACTTCACATCTTTTTTAGCTAAATATTCAATAATTGTATTAACTGGTTCAAGAATATAATGAGTTCGTCGAGCTTGTAAAATAATATCAGACCAGTTCTTTATATACTCTGGCGCTTGATTGGTTAAAAAATTTTTTAGATGTCTAAAAATAGATTCTATTAAACTAAATGTATAGACACCATCAACCGGGAAATAGGTTGCTAATACCGACTGACTTCCTAACCCAAGAAACATATTTCCAATATTTAAATAGTGAGCATCCAATACCTGAGTCTGACATGCTCCCAATATTGTGACAGCAGGTACAACTTTTATATTATTTTCTAACTCAATCATATCAATTTCATCATCGCCAATATGAAGTTTACCAATCTGATCTGGTTGATTTCTACTCACTTCAGGCATACTACCATGTCCATAGTAAATAAAAAAAGTTGAAGGGTTTTCATTCATCGTACGAATAAAATCAGTTTTATTTTTAACTTCATAGTAATTAACACAATGTTTAGGAAAATACTCTTTTAGTAGCTCTCCCAATTTTTTTCCATTTTTATATAATGTATCATTAGGGTTAAGTGCATTAATAATTAAAAATGATACAGTAGCTTTTGGAATTTTTGTTAGTAAATTATGCTTTGCTGAGTTTACTAGCGTATTACCAGGAATAATTGGCAATCTGCTGATTGATTTTATTAAGCCCAGAGGAGTATCTTTATATTTAACCCATTCAATTGGTGCATCTGTAATGAATTTTATATGCTTCCCATATTTGACAAGTATATCAATAAACTCATCATCTAATGATAACTTTAACTTCTCAGATATTTTATGGAAATTATTATTAAATTTTTCAATTTCTGATAAATTGGCATTCTTCATTGTATTTTTAAACATATGGGAATACCAAACTGTTATGTCTTGCGAAGGTAAGTTAGGTAAACGCACATACGGAGATTTTGTATCTAGTGTAAAATTAAGGGATAAAGAATCTAAAATTGAGTTTTCTGATGCTCTATCAGAAATGATTCTCAGCATCGTTTCGAAATCTTTGCCGCCCCCTATTCCATAATATCCTGAAAAATCATATATCTGCCTAAGAACAGGTTTAGATAGTCGTAACTGAAACTCTCTATTTAGTAAATCAACACTTGTTTTATTTACCATCGGCAACACAAATACCATATCTGTACGATAAACTATTTCGTCAAATTTTTCAAAAAAATAATCCGATAGATTCAAAAAATATTTTTCAAGAATATCCAAGTCTAAATCTGCAGTATCTATTGAATCATCCCATTTCCTTATAATTTCAATCAAAGAATCAATTCCTTTTTCATGTTTTGCAAGATATATGATATACTTTTCTGCAATTAGGAGCTTTAAATAATATTTCAAATCACTTATCGCTTGTTCCTCTGCCACTAGTTTTCCTTCTGTTGTTGGGTTATCAAATGGTTTTGGTTCCTGCCTATTTTCAAATATAGATAGGTACAAACCTCTATTACGATTGATTGCAATCTCTAAAGGTCGCAAAAAGTGCTTATGAGGTATGCTAATCGGCTCAATTTTTGTTTTATCAGAGATTGTAACTTTATTATCTAATATCTGACTAGCATTAATGCTATTTTTTTCAACAATCAATTGTAGTTTGCTGAAAGAAATATCTACTCCATCTGTTAAAAAAATCACAGGTAGTGTTGTTTCTTGTATTTGTTCAATAATAGGATGATCTTTTAATTCTTCAGGAATGAAAACGCAGCCTAAAGGAGTTTGTTTAATTAAATCTATAATACCCTCTGTATTCTTAATTAACAGCTCTATGTTTATGTATTCCGTAATATAACTTGGTTCTTCAACAAATGAGGATAGCGGCCATGGAAAACATAATTCGTCTAAGGATTTTGGAAGATGAGTTACTAAGTATCTTGAATCAGTATGAGCTGCAATATTCCTGTTGAAACGATAAGAGAAAGTATCTCTCTCTAAAAAGGAATCTTGGTTATAATTCGCTGTCGTAATGAAGAAATATAAGAACGGTATATTAGTAAGCATAATTCTCTCCTTAAAATTATTTTGTTACATATTAAATATCTTGTGAAGCCAATCAAATCTCTTAGAAAATATCTAAATTAATTCTAATGCAATTTTCCAAACGCTTTTTTTCGTTCTTCCATAAACTCAATTAACTCTTTTTTGAATATTTCTTTCTCTTCCTCGGTTAGACCTTTTGAATTCATACGGAAAAGCAATTCAATATTATCTAATTCATCAGATTTTTCATCTGAATTGCCTACTAAATAATCAATCGATACATTTAAAATTTGGGCAATCTTCACTAAATTCTCTTGCGTTGGTTTTTTGACTCCACGTTCCCATGAAGCATAAGCTGGTTGCGAAATTCCTAGATTTTCTGCCACATCTACTTGGGTTAATCCTGCTTGTTTCCTAAGGTCTTTTAAGCGTTCCGAAAATTCCATTTTAAACCTCTAAAAATATTTTTCATTTTTTTAAATTAATCCTTGACAATTATAACTATTGGTTATATAATTTGAATATAACTGATAGTTATATTGCTTTTAAAAATAATAACGCCAAACTTTCAGCATTATGGTCATTGACAACTAAATAAAAAGTGCGTCTGACAACCAGAGGACTGACTATCAAACTACACTAAACT